>ERZ778027.2681-NODE-2681-length-20856-cov-6.454882_pt1 | contig 20856 bp, 20 predicted proteins | sample MGYA00375757_ERZ778027 | MGnify/ENA primary metagenome ERZ778027 (study PRJEB29350, sample SAMN05389817) | bioreactor metagenome | isolation source: Ammonium sulfate bioreactor | place: South Africa: University of Cape Town | collected 2014-02-18 ...
TGAATGCGAACGAGAATGTCGGTGCCGCCGCCGCACGCCTGTTCGCGAACTCGTCGGCTCAGCCCATCGCAGTCATGAACGGCTTCAACTGGTAATCGCATCGCGCGACACGAATCCGGCAAGCTGCTCCGCCTTTTCCGTCATGGCCGAGCAGCATCCACGGCAAACGTGTCCTCACGCACATGCGTCCAGCCGATCGAACCGCGCAAGAGTGCGTGTTGCCACTCACGTAGATGGCCGCCTGCGCGCCCATGACGATAGGGATGAATGCCCGCTTTCAACGTTTTCTCGCATGCGGCGTGACAGACAATCGGCGGGACGACCACCTTCTCACGTCATGGCCGCGCAGGCGGCCATCCACGGCAATTAGATGGTCAGCACGATCTTGCCGATGTGTTCGCTCGACTCCATGCGCGCGTGAGCTTTTGCTGCGTCCGTCAGCGGAAACGTGCTGTCGACCGGGATCTTGATTTTTCCCGACGCCACCAGCTGAATGACCTTTTCCTCCAAAGCGCGCGCGATGCCGCCCTTCACGTCGTTCGAGCGGATGCGCAACGTCGATCCGGTGATCGTCAACCGCTTCAGCATCACGCGGATGAAGTCGATCGTCGCCGTCGAACCTTTCTGATAGGCGATATTGACCAGACGTCCGTCATCCGCCAGCGCGCGGATGTTCTTGTCGATGTAGTCGCCGCCGACCATGTCGAGAATGACGTCGACGCCGCGCTTGCCCGTTTCGGCTTTGACGACTTCGGAAAAATCCTGGGTCCGGTAATTGATCGCGATGTCCGCGCCGAGCGCGCGCGCGGCCTCGCACTTCTCATCCGAGCCGACCGTCGTGATGACGCGCGCCCCGAACGCCTTCGCGAGCTGGATCGCCGTGACGCCGATGCCGCTCGTGCCGCCGTGCACGAGAAACGTCTCGCCCGCTTTCAGCGCGCCGCGCTCGAAGACATTGTGCCAGACCGTGAAGAACGTCTCCGGGATCGCGGCCGCGTCGGTGAATGAAAGGGCTTCGGGCTTGCGAATGCAGCAGACCGCCGGCGCAACGGCGTATTCCGCATACCCGCCGCCGGGCGTCAGCGCGAGCACTGCATCGCCGACGGCAAGTCCATTGACGCCCTCTCCGAGTGCCGCGACCACGCCCGCGACCTCGAGGCCCGGAAGCTCGGAATGGCCTTTCGGCGCCGGGTAATTTCCTTGCCGCTGCAGCACGTCCGGCCGGTTGACGCCTGCCGCTGCAACTTTGATCAGCACGTCGCCCGCGCCCGGCGTCGGCACGGGAATGTCGCGCACCTGCAGAACTTCGGGTCCGCCTTTTCCTTCGATGACAACGGCTTTCATGGAGGTCTGGGCGCTCATCTGCTGATCTTTCATTGTGGAAGTGCGCGAGCAATGCACGCTCCGATCCTGCCTCGCAAGCCGCGCCAACGCGTCACGAAGGCTCAGCGCCTCGACCGCGCGGGCGCGCTTGGCTACTGTCATGCCGGGATAAAGCTCAGCATGGAGGTGGCGCCAGTGGACCTTGATGACCTGATGCCGGCAAAGAAGCCGAGCGGTGTCGTGATCGGTGAAAACCTGTCGACGTTGTCCGTCGCGGAACTCGAAAAGCGGATCACGGATCTCAATTCCGAAATCGAACGCGTGCGTCTCGAACTCGACAAGAAGCGAAAGCATGAAGCCGCGGCGCAGGCGCTTTTTAAATCATGAAGCGCGCGTTAATTTGGTTCGTCGAATGCCGAATATCGCGCTTAAGAAAAAGCGCGTGATCGAGAAAGCTCATGTGCGCGGCAATCCTGAATTTCGCGTCGCGCGCGAGCAACGTCCGCTTAACCCGAACTTAAGCATATCGCGGCAAAGTCACCACCGATCCGGGCCATCTGGATTGAAGCGGCCCCTCTGCCGCTTGTTTGACGCCTCCTGTTGACTTTCGAGCTGTCCATAAAAGTGGGCGGCTCTTTTTTTGCATTGTCCACAGCATCGAAAAAAGTGCCCCGTTTTGGGCGTTCTTATTAACTATGGTGCCCTACTGTCAGTTCGTGATAGCAACAGCGGACGGGTAAGCGTTTGTATCGTTGAGGGTCATGAGTAACGTATTCAGCGTCGACGGCGCGCAGCAAAGCGGCGCCATAACGGTCTCGTTCGGAGAACGCTTTCAGTCCTCCGAGCAGTTTGACCACATCTTCCGCGAAGGCATGGCGCTGGTCGAGCGCACGGCGAGCTATCTCGATGGCCCGGGCCGCAAGGAAGCAAAGAATCTGAACGGTTCGGCGGGCGTGCTCTATGCAACCGAGAGCATGCGCCTGACGACCCGTCTCCTGGATCTCGCGTCGTGGCTCCTGATCCGCCGCGCTTTGCGCGAGGGTGAGATCACCGACGAAGAGGCGCAGAAGAAACGCCGCCGCGTAAAGCTGCAGGCGTTCGGTCGTCCCTCGCACGTCAAAGGTTTTCCGGATCTGCCGAACGGCCTCAGAGGCCTGATCGAGGAAAGCTTCGCGCTGCACGACCGCATATCTCAGCTCGATCGCGCGATGTCGAAGCCGGACGATAGCGAGGCCCTGACCGGCGCAGCAAACCCCGTTGCGCAGCAGGTCGGACTGCTCGAGCGCGCTTTCGCGAGCAAGCTCAGCTGAGCGCCGCCAATATCGAGATCAAAAAAAGGCCCGGTCATCGAACCGGGCCTTTTTATTGCGGAAATCTATAAGTCGCGAAGCCGCGATCAGAACATGCCTTCGAACTTCTTCTTGAAGCGCGACAGACGGCCACCGCGGTCCATCAGCTTCTGATCGCCGCCCGTCCAGGCGGGATGCGTGTTCGGATCGATGTCGAGGGTCAGCGTGTCGCCCTCTTTGCCGTAGGTCGAATAGGTGGTGAATTCCGACCCATCGGTCATCACGACTTTGATCTGGTGATAATCGGGGTGGAGATCGGCGTCTTTCTTCATGGCGGTAGTCCGTCTTGAAAATGCGTTGCTGGCGGCGAAGCTCCAGGAAAGCTCCGGCCCTTTAGATTGGAAAGGGACTGAATTGGGTGCTGTGTACCCGGAAAGAGGGCACTGCACAAGGCCGGAAAGTCGCACGTAGAGCGCGCGCGAACGGCCTGGCAGCGGCCCATTGTCTCTTGAGCCGGGGCTTAGGCTCAGGCATGGTCCCGGGCGGCTTTAAGGGCTGAAACGGCTATGTTTCCCCGAGCGTTGGATCAGAAAAGCCGATGAGCAGCGAAACGACTGATGTGGGCCGCCGGGAAACGTCGACGGGCGAAAACGCCTCGAAAGGACGTGCCTCGCTGAAGCCGCTCCTCGCGTTGAAGCCTTTGATACTGGCTCACAAAGGCGCGCTCTGGGGGGCCGCGATCGCGGTCGTCATGTCGGCGGTTGCGATGCTGGCGGTGCCGATGGCCGTCCGCCGCATGATCGACAACGGCTTCGGCTCGCACGACTCTCACCTGATCAACAGCTACTTCCTGACGCTGATCGGCATCGGCCTGCTGCTCGCGATCGCAAGCCCGGCCCGGTTCTATTTCGTCAACTGGATCGGCGAGCGGGTGGTTGCCGACCTCCGCACGAAAGTCTTCGCGCAGCTTTCGACGCTCGGACCGGCCTATTTCGACGTCAACCACTCCGGCGAAATCATGAGCCGCCTGACGGCGGACACGACGCAGATCAAAGCCGTCGCAGGGTCGTCGCTCAGTCAGGCAGCGCGCAACTTCATCATGCTGATCGGCGCGCTGGTGATGATGTTCGTCTCGAGCGCCAAGCTTTCGCTGCTCGTCTTTATCGCGATCCCGGTGATCGTTCTGCCGCTCGTCGGCTTCGGCCGCCTCGTTCGGCGCTTGTCGCGAACGGCGCAGGACACGCTTGGCGATGCCTCCGCCTACGCTGCTGAAAACCTTGCCGCACATCGCACGATGCTCGCCTACGTCAACGAGAAGGCCGTAACAGCGCGCTTCAGCAGCGCTGTCGAGCGCGCCTTCGATGCCGCCCGCCAGCGAATGCGAGCGCGCGCCGCGCTGACAGGCGTCGCGATTTTCCTGACTGTCGCAAGCGTCACGGGCGTGCTCTGGTACGGCGCATCTGACGTCATCTCAGGCAACATGACGGCCGGACGCCTCGGTCAGTTCGTTCTCTACGCGCTGTTCGCGGCTGGAGCGCTCGCAGAACTCTCCGAGGTCTGGGGAGAGATCACGCAGGCGGCCGGCGCCGCCGAACGCCTGTCGGAAATGATGGCGACGATCCCGGAAATCCGCTCGCCGGAGAAACCCGTCCCGCTACCGCAGCCGCCGCTCGGCACTGTCGCATTCGAGAACGTGACGTTCTCCTATCCGACACGCCGCGATGAAAAAGCGCTCGACGGCGTTTCGTTCAGCGTCAAGCCCGGCGAGACGATCGCGCTGGTCGGGCCATCGGGCTCCGGCAAGAGCACGATCTTCAATCTGCTTCTGCGTTTCTATGATCCGAGCGCGGGACGCGTCGACGTCGACGGCGTCAACGTCGCCGATGCCGATCTTGCCGAGCTTCGCGGCAGGCTCGCACTCGTCCCGCAGGACGTCGCATTGTTCGCCGACACCGTCGCCGAAAACATTCGTTACGGAACGCCGAACGCAACGCTGGCGGACATTCGACAGGCGGCAATCGCGGCGCAGGCCGATGGCTTCATCAGCGCGCTGCCCGGTGGATATGACTGCAAGCTCGGCGAGCGCGGCGCGCTGCTGTCGGGCGGCCAGCGCCAGCGCATCGCCATCGCCCGCGCGATTTTGAAGAATGCGCCGATCCTTCTTCTCGACGAAGCCACGAGCGCGCTCGATGCCGAAAGCGAGCATGCCGTGCAGCACGCTCTCGACGGCCTGGTGACTGATCGCACGACACTGGTGATCGCCCACCGCCTCGCGACCGTGCAGAAGGCCGACCGCATCCTGGTCATGGAAAAAGGCCGTATCGTCGAGGCCGGCACGCACGCCGAGCTGGTCCGCCGCAACGGCACATACGCGCGCCTCGCCGAGCTTCAGTTCGGGCGTGAAGCCGCAGAATAAGCGGTCGCCACACGCGAGGCCGGCGGCACTCTTAACTGCCGGTTAATGCCTCGCCACTCATGATGGCTGCATGAGAGGATTGCTCGCCATCGTCATCCTGTTCGCGGCCTTTGCTTACGACATGTCGTACAACGGCGGCGCAGGCATCGATTGGCTTCTGACGACCTTGGGCGTGCGATAGCGCATAGCACGCTCGACGTCTGCGCCTCGACACCCGCTGCGCTCAGCGGCTCGTCAGCTTCAGCTCGATACGCCGGTTGCGCTGGTAAGCCTCTTCCGTGTTGGAAGCATCCACCGGCTGAAATTCTCCATAACCCGCCGCAACGAGCCGGTCTGCCGGAACGCCCCGCAACACCAGATATTTGACGACGGAGGCCGCACGCGCCGTCGACAGTTCCCAGTTCGACGGATATTGCGGATTCGATATCGGGCGCGCGTCGGTATGACCGTTGATCTGCAGCGCCCAGTCGATGTCGCCAGGAATTTCCTTTTGGAGTTCCAGGATCGCTTCAGCGATCTGATCCATCGCCGCCATACCTTCCGGCGTCAGCGAGGCGGAGCCGGAAGAAAACAGAACTTCCGATTCAAACACGAAGCGGTCGCCGACGACGCGGATATCCTTGCGATCCTTCAGCAGCTCCCTCAGTCGCCCAAAGAAGTCCGAGCGATAGCGCTTCAGCTCCTGCACCTGCTGCGCCAGCGCCGCATTGAGGCGCGCGCCGAGATCCTTGATCGTCTTGTCGCTTTCGGCGCCTTTCTTTTCTGCCGCGTCGAGCGCGTCGCTCAGGCCCGCGATCTGCCGGCGCAACGCAATGAGCTGCTGATTCAAAAGATCGACTTTCGAGAGCGCTTCATCCGAGATGTTCTTTTGCGACTGCAGGTCGGAGCTGAGCCCGGCAAGCTTGTCCTCAGCGGACTTGGCGCGCTCATCGGCCCCAAGGCCGACGCCTGTCAGCTTCTCGTTTTCCGTCTTGAGGCTCGAAAGCGTCGCCTGCAGTGCTGCAAGCTCATCCTGCGAGGACTGCGCCTTGCCCTTTTCGAGCGAGAGCATCGACGTCAGCTCGCTGATCTGCCGCGTCAAGCGCTTCAACGCGGAGTCTTTTCCTGACGCTTCCTCGGCGGAAAAATACTGCGCAATCATGAAGATCGACATCAGGAGCGTGACGACGAGCAGCAGCGTCGAGAGCACGTCGACGTAGGCTGGCCAGAACTCTCCGTATTCTCCGCCGCGGCGGGAACGTCCGCGCGCCATGGTTCTAGTCTCCGCGCTTCATTGCGTCAGCGAGGTTCTTCAGCATGCTCGCGACTTCCGCCTGCTGTTGCGCCTGCTCGTCGACCCACTCGCGCACGACCTTCTGTTCCGAGCGCATCTGCGTCACGAGTTGATTGACGCCGCGTGCGAGGTCGCGAACCTCTTCGGGATTGGCCCCCTGCGGCTGGCCCAGCATACGCGGCGGAACAACGGGTTGCTCGCCGAGGCGAGCCGTAAAATCTTCCAGCGCCTTCTGCATGTCGACGATCGCGCCGAGAAGTTGCCGGTTGACGTAATCGCTGGAACCGACCGCCGTGCCGCCCGGCGTCAGCTCGGTGATGCCCGACAGCCATTCTTCCAGTTCGTTATAGAAGCGATTGTGCGCGTGGCTCGCCTGCAGTTCGAGGAAACCCAGAATGAGCGATCCCGACAACCCGAGCAGCGAGGATGAAAACGCCGTGCCCATGCCTGCGAGCGGAGCGGAAAGACCTGCTTTCAAATCGCTGAAGAGTTGGACATTGTCCGACGCTTTCGTGTCGAGTGTATCGATGGCGCGGCCGACGGACTGGATCGTCTCGAGCAAGCCCCAGAACGTTCCGAGCAGGCCGAGGAACACCAGCAGCCCGACCATATAGCGCCCGGTATCGCGGGCTTCGTCCAAACGCGAGCCGATCGAATCCATGAACGAGCGCATCGCCGCCGTCGACAGCGAGATCGTTCCGGTCCGGTCGCGCAGCATCGTCGCCATAGGCGTCAGCAGCACCGGCTTGGCACTGATCGAGAGTCCAGGGTCGGCGATGCGAAACGCGTTGACCCAGCGGATTTCGGGATAAAGCCGGAAGACTTGCCGGTAGGCGTAGATGATGCCGAGCACCAACGTGCCAACGATCAGTCCGTTAAGGCCCGGATTGTTCAGAAACGAATGCTTGAGCTGATCGAACAGAATGGCGGCCAGAAAGCCGACCAGCGTCAGGAATATCGTCATGCGCAGCAAAAAAACACCGGGCGGTGTCAGTCGGCGCGAAACCGGTGCGAGTGCCGCGGTATCGCCCGGGCGGATCTTGGCCATTGGTGGTCTCCCCGAACGTCCCCCGCGGACTATCACCAAATCTTAGCGCAAGCGTCTCCCATCGAAAACCGGCAACATCATGCCGAAACGGCGTTGCATTCCGATCTCAGGTCACGCTTTCGTAAAAAGCAATCCACCGAATGCCTTATGAAGGGTCGTGTTCGCGGCAAGAATGTCTCCGCTTTCGAGGAATTTGTCCCCGCCGCCGAGATCGCTGACCAGCCCGCCCGCTTCCCGCACCATGACGATCCCGGCCGCGATATCCCAGGGCTTCAGGCCATGTTCCCAGTAGGCATCGAAGCGTCCCGCTGCCACGAACGCGAGATCCAGCGCCGCTGAACCGGAGCGCCGGATGCCGGCGACTTCCTGCATCAAGGTTCCCATCTCTTGCAGGAACCGGGAATGATTGGCACGGCCCCGATGCGGAATGCCGGTCGTGACCAGCGAATCCGCCAGCGTCTTGCGCGACGCGACGCGCAGGCGCCGGTCGTTCATGAACGCGCCTTTGCCCTTCTCGGCGGTGAAAAGCTCGTCGCTGGCCGGGTTATAGATGACGCCCGCGATCAGCTGGCCTTCGCGTTCGAGCGCGATCGAAATCGCGAACAGCGGATTGGAATGCAGAAAGTTCGTCGTGCCGTCGAGCGGATCGACGATCCAGCGATGCGTCTTGTCGGCGCCTTCGATTTCGCCGCGCTCTTCCATCAAGAAGCCGTAGCCCGGACGCGCCTTCGACAGCTCCTTGAAGATGATGTCTTCGGCTTTGTGATCGGCCGCCGACACGAAATTCGCCGGGCCCTTGATCGAAACCTGTAGCTGCTCGACCTCGCCGAAGTCGCGGGACAGGCTGCGTCCAGCCTTGCGGGCTGCCGTAATCATGACGTTGAGGGTAGGCGATACGTTGATCATCGGGATGAAGGTCCGGGCGCGCTGCGCAAATGGCGAGAAAGGGCGGCTCTAGCCCCTCTCTAAACAACAAGCAAGGCTTGCAATGGCTTAGAGGTTTACACGGGCTTTGCGAGCGGCGTTAGGGCGCGGACCCGACCTCAATCTGGTCATGCCAGGCCGACGCCGCCGCTTCCGCCTTCTGGCGCTGGGCCTTCGGTAGCTTGGCAACCATCGCGTCGAGTTCTTTGTCTTCAAAGCCGTTTTTCTTGGCGATCAGCCGCCATGTCGCCGCTTCGACCGGGTCTTTGTCGACCTTGATGCCATCGCGATAGAGATAGGCCATGCGGTTTTGCGCGCCCGGAACGCCTTTGTCGGCTGCCGCCCTCATCAGCACCGCGATCTTGGACTCATCCTTCGAAAGTCCGAAGCCCTGCAACAGTTTGACCGCGTAGTCATATTGCGCCGGTGTCAGCCCTTGCTCGGCCGCGCGTGACAGCCACCGCGCCGCTTCGAGCGCATTGGCCTCGGTCCCGGTGCCCGTCTGATAGAGTTCGGCGAGATCGTATTGCGCTTCCGGAACGCCTTTCTCGGCCGCGTAGCGGATGTGCTGAAACGCGCGGATCGGGCTCTGCGGTTTGCCGTCCCCTTTGAGGAACAGCATTCCGAGATTGTAATTCGCTTCCGCGTTTCCGGTGAGCGCGGCCTTCTCGAAAAGCTCCGCCGCAACCTTGCGGTCTTTCTTGACGCCGCGTCCCTCGGCAAGCGCCAAAGCAGCCGCGAACGATCCCTGCACGTCGCCGAGTTGCGCCGCCTTCATGTAGTAGTTGTAGGCTTTCCGCTCGTCCTTCTGGACGCCGAGACCTTCGCCGTAGATACGGCCGATCAGCGTATTGGCTTGCGCTTCGCCGCGTTGGGCCGCTTCCTCTGCGAGCTTCAACGCGGTCAGGTATTGCCCCTGATCGAACGCGAGGTAAGCGGCGTTGTCGCCGGTCGCGGGCACAAGCGATGGGATCGCTTTCTTGATACCGGTCGCACCGGAATCCTGCGTGGCTGCGGGCGAAGGCGCTCTGGGCGGCGGCAGTGGTGACGCTGACGGCGCCGGCGTAGATTTTGGCACCGACGTTTCGCGCGCCGACCATGAGCTTGTCTCGGCGCTGAGAGGGCTTGCCGCGCAGAGCAGCAGCGCTGTCGTCCCAAGGCGCAGAATGAGGTTCGGATTGCGCGTCACGTTGCATCCTCGTGGGCCGAAACCGCTTCGCTGTAGGCGCGAACGCGTGCTGCGGCCTCGGAAGCCGATTGGTCCGCAGTGATCGTGATGCCGACGAAATCCGCCCCGGCAGCGCTGAGCGCGCGCGCATGCTCGGCATCGGCAACATCAAGCGCCACGCACGGAATCTCGAAGACCTCGCTCCACCATGCAACAAGATCGAGCTGCCGTTCGGCGGCGCGGCTGCGGTCGTCCACATGCGGCGGAATTCCAAACGCAACGTAATCGGCATCCGCCTCGCCGATCTGCATGGCGTCGTCGCGCGTTCGACCTGCGTCAGCTCCGACGATCAAGTCCCGGCCAGCGGCTTGCCGAACGCTTCTGTAGCGTTCGACGACGTCGGCGGACCACGCGACGTGAACGCCGTCTGCGCCCACGTCGCGGGCAACGCGCACGTCATTGACGAGAACAGCGTCCCCTTGTTTCTGCGCCAGCGCCGTCAGCTCTCGAACCACATGCGCATCGTACGCCGCGCCGGGCCCCGGACGGATCAAAAGGCTCGCGACCGGCGACGCTTCGAGTACCGCAGACAACACGGGCCGAGACTGCGCCGACGGCCCGGTAATCACATAGTCCAGATAAAGCTTCGACCCGCTCGACACGCTCAATTCTCCGCATTTGCGTTCGCTCTTCGAAGCCGATTGCGGCGGAAACAAGAACGACTTTTGCTGCCTGGGACTTCTCGTTACACTCAAATAGGGTTTTCCGGGACACAGCACTGTTTTTTCGCCGGATTTTTCATGGCCGACGGTTTACCAGACTATGCGAACGGGCCATGTTCCGCTTAAGCCCCATTTTTTCGGCGTTTTTCCGCCAACATGAGGGCTCACCAACTGTCAGACGGGTACCTGACGTCGGCGTGCTTCTCGCCTAACGGAGCCATTTGGGAAATGAACAAGCTTTCCGCTCTGCGCGCTTTCAGCTTTGGAGTGTTGGCGTTCTGTTCGGCTGGGAGTGTAGCGGCGCTCGCTGAAACAAGTTCCGGGACGTCGGAAAGCGGCGCGACGACGACATACTTTCCGCCTGCGACCAATTCCGCAGCACCGGTTCCGCAGACGACGAGCGCGCTTCCGGAGGCTGCTAGGCCGCCTGCGCCGATAACAGAGCCGGCTCCGGCAGCCGCTGTTGCTCCGTCTGATGCTGCTCCTGCAACTGAAACGCAGCCCGCGCCCTCAACGGCCGCCGTGACGCCGCCCGCAGAGACGCCCGCGACATCCACACCCGCTACGACGGAATCTGCAACCGCGCCGGCGTCGGAGGCTCAGCCAGAGGCTCAACCGGCATCGCCGGCTGCTGCCGCAGCCTCCCCGGAGACGCTGGTCAGTCCGGTCGTCGAAGCGGCACGCACAAAACTCACAGACAAATCGCTTGGCGGCAGAAATAACCTCTCGTCGGACATTGCCGCGGCCAGCGACTACTACAATTCGCACAAAGAGCCGCTTTGGGTTCACGACGGCAGCTTCAACGACAAAGCCAAGTCGGTGATCTCGGAACTTCGGAAGGCGGACGATTGGGGCCTCGAGTCCTCAGATTTCGTCATTCCGGCTCTCGCGAGCAACGCCGATGCCGATGCGCAGGGAAGTGCAGAAGCGCAGTTGACGCTCGCGGCTTTGAAGTACGCGCGCTTCGCGCGTGGCGGCCGTCTCGATCCCGCCTCGCTGAGCAACATTCTCGACATGAAGCCGCCGGTTAAAGATCCGAAGACCGTGATGCGCGAACTCGCGGATGCATCGCACCCCGGTCCCTTTCTGCGCGGGTTCAATCCGAAGCATGACGGGTTCGAGAAACTGCGCCAGGAACTGCTCAAAGCGCGCGGCGTGACCGTCGAGGAGGAAGCGCCAATCGATCCCGCTGAAGAGGTGAAGCTCCCGCGCGGCAAGGTGCTCCGTCTCGGAACGCGAGACGATCAGGTTGCACTGCTTCGTCAGCGCCTGAAAGTCCCGTCCGAAAGCCCAGATGCCAACGATCTTTATGACGACGCTCTGCTCGATGCGGTGAAGGATTATCAGCGCGCGAACGGGTTGACGCCGGACGGTCTGGTCGGAAACGGCGTGCGCAATGCCTTGAATGGCGGCGGCAAGTCGAAACGCATCGATCCGGCACGCAACGTCGATCGCCTGATCGTCAACATGGAGCGCTGGCGTTGGCTGCCTGAGAATCTCGGTTCATTCTATGTGATGAACAACATTCCCGAGTACACCAGCGAAATCTGGAGGGGTAAGGAGCGCGTTCTCAACCAGAGAATGATCGTGGGACAGCCGTCGTGGCCGACACCCGTTCTCACCGCCAGCATGCAGTACGTCATCTTCCGGCCGAGCTGGGGTATGCCCGACGGCATCAAGGCGAAGGAGCTTGCGCCGCGTCTCAAGCAAGCGTCGAACACCGGCTATGATTTCTTCGATCAGCTTTTCGGCGGCGGTGGCGGCGGAAACAGCGGTGGTGCGCGGGTCCTGCAAGCCTACAAGCTCCAGGTGTCTTTCAATGGCCGCCCGGTCGATCCCAATTCGGTCAACTGGAACACGGCGGATATCCGCCGCTACAGCTTCGTTCAGCCGCCGGGCCCCGATAACCCCCTCGGAATGGTCAAGTTCCGTTTTCCGAACAAGCACGATGTTTACATGCACGATACGCCCGAGCGCGGCCTGTTCGGACAGGCCAATCGCGCGCTGAGCCACGGCTGCCTGCGCGTCGGTGATCCGCGCCGCACGGCGGAAGTGATCTTGCAGGAAGACAAAGGCTATTCGGCCGAAAAGGTCGGAGAGCTTTGGAACGGCGGCGCGGACGTCACGCTCAGCAAGCCCGTTCCGGTCTACCTCGTGTATTTCACGGCGCGCGTTGACGAGGACGGCAAGCTGCGGACTTACGGCGATATCTACGGCAACGATAATCGGGTCATGTCGGCGCTTCGCGGACACCCCGTTCGCTACAACGCGCCGGAAGCCATCGACCCGACCGAAGCCGATGCGCCCGGCGCCATCAGCGACGGCTCGGACTCGATGAGCGATGCGCCGCCTGTTGCCCGCAACAACCGCAACAGCAAGAAGACCGCGTCGTCCAAGAAAAACCCGATCACGCCGGCAACGACGCTGCAGGATGCGCTTTCGAGCATCTTCCTGAACTAGGCCCGTTTGCCTGATCGTCGGACAAGAAAAAGGGCGGCTCGAAGCCGCCCTTTTTGATTTTCAAACACACGACGCCGCGTGGCGGGGAAAGCCGCGTTGATTACGCGGCCTTCTCCAAGGATTGGCTCCATTTGCCGAGCGCTGCCAGTCCGTTCATCTTTGCGCGATGCGCGAACGCGCGCTGGCCGGCGGCGACGTTCTCCGGCTTCCCGGCCCATGTCTTGATCGCAGCCGCCTGCAATGCGCGGCCGTAGGAGAAGGTCAGCGCCCACGGCAACGGACCCGACGCGTTCATCAGCGACAGATGCTCTGTCGCCACCTCATCGGATTGTCCGCCGGAGAGGAACGCGATGCCCGGAACCGCCGCAGGCACGGTTTCCTTCAGCACCTTCACGGTCTTTTCCGCGACCTCGGCCGCGCTCGCCTGCTTCGGCGACTTCTGACCCGCGATGATCATGTTCGGCTTCAACACGATGCCTTCGAGATTGACCCGCGCGTCGTAGAGTTCACGGAACACGGTGCGCAGCGTCCACTCCGTGACGCGATAGCATTCGTCGATGTCGTGCGAGGAATGCGGACCGTCCATCAGCACTTCCGGCTCGACGATCGGAACGATGTTGGCTTCCTGCGCGAGCGCGGCATAACGGGCGAGCGCGTGCGCGTTGGCCTTGACGCAATTCCACGTCGGATAGCCGTCCGCGATCGTGATGACCGCGCGCCACTTGGCGAAGCGCGCACCGAGCTTGTGGTATTCCGCGAAGCGCTCGCGAAGTCCGTCCAAGCCTTCGGTGATCGTCTCGACCTTCGACGTCGGCCCGGCCAGCGGCTTCGCGCCCGTGTCGACCTTGATGCCCGGGATCGATCCGGCCGCCTTCATGATGTCGACGAGCGGTGTGCCGTCCTTCGCCTTCTGGCGGATCGTCTCGTCGTAGAGAATGACGCCCGAGACGTGATTTTTCATGGCTTCGGTCGAGCGGAAAAGCATTTCGCGATAATCGCGGCGGCTGTCCTCGGTCGAGGTGAGGTTGATCGTGTCGAACCGCTTCTTGATGGTGCTGGTGCTTTCGTCCGCAGCCAGGATGCCCTTGCCGGGCGCAACGAGAGCGCGGGCGATATCTTCGAGTTTCTCGCTCATAAATGCCTCCGAATGGCCTTTGAGGTTTTTGTTCTTTAAACAAAGACGGGCGCCGATCAGGGCGCCCGTCCGAGTTTCATAAAGAGTTAGATCAGTTTTCCCATCGCGACGGCGGTGTCCGCCATACGGTTCGAAAAACCCCACTCGTTGTCATACCAGGCGAGAACGCGAACGAGTTTGCCGTCCAGAACCTTGGTCTGATCGAGGTGGAAGATCGACGACCGCGCATCGTGGTTGAAGTCGATCGAAACGTTCGGTTGGTCTGTAACCCCGAGGATGCCCGAGAGTTCCTGCGACGCGGCGCGCTGGATCGCGGCGTTGATGTCGTCCTTCGTCGTCTCGCGCTTGGCGACGAACTTGAAGTCGACGACCGAGACGTTCGGCGTCGGAACGCGAATCGACGTGCCGTCGAGGCGTCCGTTGAGTTCCGGCAGCACGAGGCCGACGGCCTTGGCGGCGCCCGTCGACGTCGGGATCATCGACATCGCGGCGGAGCGGCCCCGATAAAGATCCTTGTGCAGCGTATCCAGCGTCGGCTGATCGCCCGTGTAGGCGTGGATCGTCGTCATGAAGCCTTTGTCGATGCCGACGAAGTCATGGAGCACCTTGGCGACCGGCGCCAGGCAGTTCGTCGTGCACGACGCGTTCGAGACGACGAGATGATCCTTCGTCAGCTTATCGTTGTTGACGCCGTAGACGACGGTCAGGTCGGCGCCGTCAGCCGGAGCCGAAACGAGCACGCGTTTCGCGCCAGCATCGAGATGCGCTTTGGCTTTTTCTTTCGACGTGAAGATGCCCGTGCATTCGAGCGCGATATCAACGCCGAGAGCTTTATGCGGAAGTTCGGCGGGGTTCTTGATCGCCGTCACCTTGATCGGTCCGCGACCGGCGTCGATCGTATCGCCAGAAACTTTCACTTCGTGCGGGAAACGGCCGTGGACGCTGTCGAAGCGCAGAAGATGCGCGTTCGTCTCAACCGGACCAAGATCGTTGATGGCGACGACTTCGATATCCGTGCGTCCGCTCTCGATGATTGCGCGCAGCACATTGCGACCGATGCGGCCGAAACCGTTGATCGCGACCTTCACTGTCATTCTTAGGAATCCTCCAGATCAGGAAGAAAGATCGGGCTCAAACAGCAAACGGGGTTTGACCAGACCGTTTCTCGTGTTCTCTCGATATTTAAGGGGTCTTAAACGTGACGGTATAGGACTCTGTCAATGTGGCAAGGTCCGACTCCACGTGGCCGCTCTTCAATTTTTCATTGGAATGCGCCCAAACACGCTGTCGTTTATTGACGTCGTTTACGATACGCACGTAACGTAGGAAACGAGACTTTGGTGATACGCGTGTCAATCGTGTCGCCCGAAAGGGCGTAGAGAGGCCATGACTGTACGCAACACCGCGAAGCGGGCTGATAATATTAAGCCTGCCAGGAAGCCCGCCATTGACGGCGACGTGCGGGCGGAAAACGCACGGCTCCGGGCCGAACTCGCAACCGCTCAACAGCGCATCGCGGAGCTCGAACAGCGTACCGCAGACGCCCTAAATCGGATTGATTGGGCTCTCGATTCGCTTCATAACCATTCCCCAGGTGAATGAGGTGCGCGTCATTCAATCAGGGGGACGGCTGCGCCGTCGACGTGAGTGGCTGACGTTGCAATAAACTTCAACGGCCGCAGCTATCGTTTCGCTTGTGGCGATAACGAAGTTCAGCGCCTCGAAGAGATCGCGAAATATCTGACCGGCAAGCTCGAAGCCTTGACGCGCGAGCACGGTAACATCGGCGATGAACGGCTCATGCTAATGGCGGCCCTGGTTGTCGCCGACGAGCTTTTCGACGCTCGCGCCGATGTCGACGAGCTTTTGCAAGGCCCGTCCGACAACACGGACTCGACCGAGCCTGCCGCGACCCGACGCACGGCTTTCGGCTGAGCACATCCATCGCGTCGAGGTTCGCTCTGGATTTTTGACGGCCACTCGCCTAATTCTGGGATGCTGCGGGGCTCGTTAGGGGCAATATGACCCGGGGGCCTATAAGATCCGCACGGGCGCTGTCCCTGACCGGAGCCGTGGCTTCGGACACACGGTGCCCACCTACGCTCGTAGGGACCACGCGGGATCATGATCCCGACGGCCTTCGCGGCACTTGATTTCCTAGAGGTAATGCTGGGTGACGGACGAAACGAAGCTTGAGGCTAAAAAGAAGTTGCGCGCCGAAGCGCTTGAGCGCCGCAAGGCCGCTTTCGCACAGCACGGCGCCGAAGCGAGCCGCAAGATCGCGGCGCATGGCGTCGATTTTCTGAACGCTGCCCCGGGCGCAATCGTGTCTGGTTTCGCGGCGATCAATGACGAAATCAATCCCGCGCCCCTGATGACATGGCTGCAGGCCGAGGGCTTTCGCCTGGCGCTGCCGGTGATGCAGGGGCGGGGAAAGCCGCTGTTGATGCGCGCCTGGACGCCGGGCGATACGATGAACGTCGCGGCTTGGGGAATTGCCGAGCCGATGGAAGACAAGCCGGCCGTCGATCCCGATATTCTGCTCGTGCCGTTGCTGGCCTTCGATGCGCGCGGCTATCGCTTGGGCTACGGCGGTGGCTTTTACGATCGCACGCTGCAAAGGTTAAGAAAGCTGAAGCCGATCGTGGCTGTCGGTCTCGCCTACAATGAACTGAGGGTCGACGCCGTGCCTGCCGAAAGCTATGACGAGCGCCTGGACTGGGTGCTCACGCCTTCCGGTCCTATCCATTGCCTCGACTCCTGATCCAGGCCTGCTGATGCGATTGTTGTTTCTCGGCGATATTGTTGGTCGGCCGGGCCGTACCGCGATTTGTAACGCTCTTCCCGCCCTCATTACGCGCTACGGAATCGATTTCGTCGTCATCAACGGCGAGAACGCCGCCGGTGGCTTCGGAATTACCGAAGCGATCTTGAACGATGTGCTCGACGCCGGCGCGGATTGCGTCACGCTCGGCAACCATTCGTTCGACCAGAAAGACACGCTCGTTTTCATCGAGCGGCACGACCGCCTGATCCGCCCTCTCAATTATCCGAAGGGCACGCCCGGCAAGGGCTCGACATTGCTGAAGGCCAGGAACGGCGCCGATGTCCTCGTCATCAATGCGATGGGCCTCGTCTTCATGCCCGATCTCAATTGCCCCTTCCGCGCCGTCGATGCGGAGTTGACCGCGTGCGCGCTGAAGAGCGGCGCCGACGTCATCCTCGTCGACTTTCACGCCGAGGCGACGAGCGAAAAGCAGGCGATGGGGCTTTTCCTCGATGGCCGCGCCAGCGTCGTCGTCGGAACGCATACCCACACGCCAACCGCCGACGCCCGTATTCTGCCCGCCGGCACGGCCTACATGACCGACGCCGGTATGTGCGGTGACTACAACTCGGTGCTCGGAATGGACAGCGACGAGCCGATCAACCGCTTCCTGACCAAGATCCCGCGCAGCCGCTACGAGCCAGCAACCGGCCCCGGCACGTTGTCCGGCCTCCTCGTGGACATCGACGATGCGACCGGCCTTGCGACGCGCGTGCAGCCGCTCCGCCAGGGGCCTTGCCTGGCGCCCGCAACGCCGGAAGTGTGAGGGATGCCGCGCGAGGCTTGACCGTGGCAATCGGAGCCGCGAAAAGGAGCGGCAATCTTCAGAAACTGGACGCTCGACGGACTAGGACTCATGGCCGGCCATTCGCAATTCAAGAACATCATGCATCGCAAGGGCAAGCAGGACGCCATGCGTTCCAAGCTGTTTGCGAAGCTCGCACGCGAAATCACCGTTGCAGCCAAGTCCGGCACGCCCGACCCCGACATGAACCCGCGTCTGCGCCTCGCGATCCAGGAAGCACGCGCCGAAAACATGCCGAAGGACAACGTCGAGCGCGCAATCAAGAAGGCCGCCGGCGGCGATCTCGCGAACTATGAAGCGGTGCGCTACGAGGGCTATGCGCCGGGCGGCGTCGCGATCATCTGCGAAGCGCTGACCGACAATCGCAATCGCACGGGCGGCGTCGTGCGCAGCGTGTTCACGAAATACAACGGCAATCTCGGCTCGACGGGCTCCGTCAGCCACATGTTCAATCACATCGGCGAAATTACCTATAAGCCCGAGACGGGCTCGGCCGAAGCCGTGCTCGACGCCGCGATCGAGGCTGGAGCCGACGACGTCCAGTCCGACGCCAACGGCCACGTCATCGTCTGCGCGTTTGAAACGCTCGGCTCGACGGCGGCAGCGCTCGAAAAGGCGCTCGGAGAAGCACAAAGCGTCAAAGCTGTCTGGAAACCCAATCTCACGACGCAGGTCGATGAAGACAACGCTCAGGCGATCATGAAGATGCTTGCGGCGCTCGAAGACGACGACGACGTTCAGAACGTCTTCGCCAACTTCGAAATCTCCGAGGAGGTCCTAAAGAAGCTGACCGCGGCCTGATCAAGCGCCGCTTCAGCTTCCGACGTAGAAGATCCCGAGGAAGATCGCCATCAGCCCGGCGAGCATCATCAAAAAGCCGACGATCCCGAAAAATTGCGACATCGCGCGTCGGAAGCTTCCCGGCGGGGATGCCTTCGCGCCTGCCTGACCCTTCAATATCTTTCCGAAGTTCGCATCGCGCTGCCCGGCGGCGCTCCGCGCCGGCGCACCGAGACGCCGTGCCCATCGGAACAACAAAAAGCCGACAAAGACCAGCAAGACGCCGGACGCGATCCAAAGAGGATGACCGAATGTCGGGTCCATTTCGCCCCCCATTTCTGGCAACGGATGTGAGGCTGCGCCTCCCTGATAGAGGGACAAATAGTTAAAGGGAAAGAATGGACTTGGCGAGCCTTGTCGGGTCACGCGTTTTGGGTCGCGCGGAGGAAAAAAGGCTTTATAATTAGGTTGGTGTAGCCGGTCGCGTGGGAGACGGGCATGTCGTCGGACGTGCGAGCGAGGGGAGGGAGCCGGACGCGTATCGGCTTGGTGGTCGTCCAAGGTGTTGGTGACACCGAACCCGGATATTGCGTTAACGCTCTTCTCGATACCCTCGCCGCGACAAGGCCCGGCTACAGTGTCCTGCCGGCGAACGAATTCAATCGCATCGCGGAGCCGGGCGTCGAAGACCCGGCGCCGGTGTTTCCGGTCATTCGCCGTGGCGGACGCCACACCAGCGGCGTCGATATCGAAGCCGTCGAAGTCCATCTCGCCGATCTTGCGGCAATGGGCTCCAGCCGTGTCGACACGATGCTCGGATTGTTCCGGGTCATTTTCGAATCCCACCATCTCGTTGACGCGATGCTGTCGCGCTCGCTGGGGCTGATGGCGGTCGTCGTGCGAACGATCCTCTGGTTCGCCGCCTGGCTGCTGCGCGGTCCGATCGCGGCGCTGACTGTCGCGACGTCGCTCATCTGCGGTGTCTATCTCTACGAGCCGAAATGGCTCGGCATCGATCGCTTCGATGCCGGATTGCAATTCATCGTCGTGCAGACGGCGTTATGCGCGGCCGGTCTCTATCTCGGCTATCGCATCGTCAAGGGCCAGGATTACTCGTGGTACGACGCGGCGTTCTGGCTGGTCTTTACGAGCGCCGCGCTGGTCGTCCTTGCCGCAAACGGCGCCCTGATCCCGCTGACCGATCTCTTTCCACCGCTGAAAGTCCGTGGCGCTCAGATCGCGATGGAGACGAGCAACTGCCTGCCGAGCGACCCCTTGGCGGCGTGTTACGTCAACGGGCTCTATCGCGTCATCATCTACGGCTGGCGCTTCTGGGGTGCGCTCATCCTGGTCGCGACGCTGCTGTTGCTGACCGCGCTGGGCGGCAAGCGCCGCTCCGGCGACCCGTCGCGGCTCGCTGCTCTTTCGACGAGCGTCGGCATCCTGATCATGCAGTTCCTGCTGTGGACGACGATCGTCGTGACCATCATCTACACGATGCTGACGCGCGCCGAGACCGGCTCGTCGCTGCAGGCGGTGCGCGACGCCGTCCTGAGCGCCGTTCGCGAGAAACGGATCGCAGTCGACAATCCGATCCTTCCCTACCTGCAGGTGCCTGACCTGAAGCTCGAATGGATCGCGCGGTTCAAGTTCATCTATGCCGCCGCCGCCCTGACAGTCATGGCGTTCCTGCTCGGCGCCTGGCTGCTGATGAAAATCCGGCGCTACCGCGCCCGCACCGGCCTCGACGACCTCGAGCACACCTCGCGCACCATGCCCCGCCTGTTGTTCAATCCGTGGCTGGTGGCGCTGCTGATCGGGTCGTTTGTGATCGTGCTGACGTTCGTTTTCTTCCAGCCCGAAATGGAATCGAGCCACGCATTCATCTCGTTCCGCAGCTTCGTGCTGCCGCTGGCGGCGGTTGCGGCGCTCCTCGTGCCGCTGTCGTTCGGCCATCGCGTCGCGAACGTCATCCAGATCGCGCGCGACCTGATCGATCACAACTATCGCCCGACCCTCGAAGCCGCGATGTTCTTCATCCCGGCGCGATTCCGCCCGGCCTCCGAACGCCCGCGGCGCGCCCGCATTCAGGAACGGCTGAAACTCGTCCTCAAAACCTTCGTCCAGCATCAGGGCTACGACGGCGTCATCTTCCTGGCGCACAGCCAGGGCTCGATCGTCGCCTACGACTATCTCCGCGACAACGGCCCGGTTTACCCGGAACTCGGCGACGCCGCGCCGGCTCTTCTGACGTTCGGATCGCCGCTCGGGACGATCTACCAGAAGTATTTCCACGAATACGCCGCCTCGCATCCCGTCCCGCACGGCATCGCGGCGCGTTTGAAATGCTGGATCAACCTGTACCGCGTCGACGACTACATCGGCGGACGCGTGATCGCGCCGTCCGGCCTGCGCGTCGACAATCACGTGATGGGGCCCGGCGGCCACACCGGCTACTGGACCGAACCGGATGTCGCCGAGGCTCTGGATGCGATTTTAACGGGAAAAGTCGCCGATGCGACCAAGCCGCCGCCGCTTCCGCCGCTGCTCGCTTCGCCTTCGGCCTCCTATGCGGTTCGTGCTATGCGCAATGCATGACTGCACGAGCGATTCGCATCATCGGATTTGATCCCGGCCTTCGCCGCACGGGCTGGGGCATCATCGAAAGCGACGGCGTGCGCCTCGT
>ERZ778027.2683-NODE-2683-length-20838-cov-4.084540_pt1 | contig 20838 bp, 20 predicted proteins | sample MGYA00375757_ERZ778027 | MGnify/ENA primary metagenome ERZ778027 (study PRJEB29350, sample SAMN05389817) | bioreactor metagenome | isolation source: Ammonium sulfate bioreactor | place: South Africa: University of Cape Town | collected 2014-02-18 ...
CGGGCGCGATCGTACGCCGCGCTCCGGCCGAGCGCCTTCCCCTCGAAGGCAACCTTGCCCGATGTCAGCCTGAGATGGCCAACGATCGCTCTCATGAGACTTGTCTTGCCGACCCCGTTGCGGCCGAGCACGCAGGTGATCTTGCCCGCCTCCGCCTTTAGCGAAACGTCGCGCAGGGCAACCGCGGCACCGTAGTGTAGCGTCGCGTTCTCGACCTCAAGCATGACACATGGTCCCTGCTTCTGGTCCCCCTGCGCCCCCGGCCTTCGGGCCGAGGGTGGCGAGCCATCCGACGCGCCAGAGGGGGTTCGTCAAAACCGGAAGATCGCTTCGTTGAGCTGGCACGGGCGTCATCGTCAGCGCCCCCTCTCCTCGCCCTCATATTGAACCGGGTAGAAGAGAATGCTGTCGAGCTCCTTGAAGACCGGCAGCACGGATTTGCGGCTGACCGAGGTCCAGCAGCCGAACACCGCCGACACCTTGTCCTTGGAGATCAGTTCACGCGCCTTCTCGGCGAAAAGCGGCCAGTTGGAAGCCGGGTCGACGACCACGGCCTCGAGCTTCTTGCCGAGCAGGCCGCCCTTCTTGTTCTGCTCGTCGATGAGCATCAGCATGTCGTCCTTCAGCGTCGTCTCGGAGATCGCCATCGTCCCCGAGAGCGAGTGAAGGATGCCGACCTTGATGGTACCGTCCTGGGCCATTGCCCAACCTGGGAAACTCAGCGTCATTAAGGCAACGGCTGTGGCGAGCAATTTGCCACGTCCACGGAAAATCCGGTTCATGCGCGCACTCCCTTTCGATCTTGTGCATTGCACAAAAAGCAAAGCGCGTGCCAAAACGCCGGGGATCTGGAAAAGCCTTTGAATTTAGGGATTTATCAAGATCAGCCGGAATTGGTTTATCATTCCTTCATGCTTATGAATTGGGCTCTCAATACGAAAATGGCTTATAATTAATCAGATTTCATATGTGCTATTAAATAAGCAGCATAGCGGCCGCCCATGTCAGTCCATAAGGGCTCGATAGCCGCATATTAACGCTGGCCGACGGGTCGGGCCCGGCAGGGCCAGCGCCGTCGGTGCGAGATGGAGGCCGATCAGAATGCCGATGTCGGCAAGGCTCGCACCGAGGCCATCGCTGGCAGGGGCGACGGCGGCAATGCTCTGAAGCTGAAACGCCCACTGCAGCGCGGGCGACAAACGGGACGGCAAGGATCGCCTACCGGCTGCACGGTTCCTTCACCGATTCCGGATCATCCAGGCCTGATATTTTGGTTCAACCGGAAGAAGTTGGTCGGGTCGTATTGCTTCTTGATGGCAGCCAGGCGTGCATAATTTCCGCCGTAAGCGTCACGCACGCGCTGGTCGCCCTCATCGCCAAGATTGTTGGCATAGACGCCGCCGGTGGAGAATGGTCTGACTGCGTCCCACAAGTCGCGTGCCCAGCGGATATTTGCCTCGTCATCGGCAGGATTGTCCCAGATGGCAATCGGGAAGCAGTCGAAGGCCGCATCGCGATTGGCATAGGGCGAGTGAGTCAAGGGCACGCGAGCGATTGCTCCACCGACCTGCTGGAAAACCAGCAGGGATGAGTGGTTGGGAGCTCGCGCGTAACTGTCGAGCAGCGCGTCGATCGCGCCGTCGCTGACCTCACGCAGGAACTGTGCTTTCCAATAATAGCGCCGCCCGCGCGGAAAGAGGCGATCGCCCGCCGATTGAATCTGCAGATAAGGAACGGCTTGAAGACTGCTTTCGATGGGCGATCCGAATTTCATCAGCGGTGCGATGACGGGTTGGCCGGCCTCGGGCGATCCGACATAGCAAGCCGAGATGCTGAAGGCACGGTCGCCAGAGGGCAGTGTGACAAGCGCGGCGTCAACGCTCAATTCGTCGGGAGCTTCTCGTGAGAATCTATCATAAAACCGCATCGCCTCACGCGCGTGATCGTACGGGTGCAGCACCGAGCCCACGAGAAGGGCCGTGTCGAGCGGGTGCAACTGGTACTCGAACGCCGTCACTATGCCGAAATTGCCGCCACCGCCCCGCAAGGCCCAGAACAGGTCGGGATGTTCGCTGGCGCTTGTCCGCAAGAGTTGTCCGTCAGCCGTGACAATCTCTGCCGCGATCAAATTATCACAGCTCAGGCCATGCTTGCGCCCAAGCTTGCCGAAACCTCCGCCGAGCGTGAGGCCCGCAATGCCGGTATCGCTGTTGACGCCCATGGTCGTCGCAAGGCCACGAGCCTGTGTAGCGGCGTCGAACTCGCCGAGATTCAGGCCGGCTTCGGCCCTGGCGATGCGGCGCTCGGGATCGACGGCGATCTTCTTCATGCGGGATAGATCGATCACCATCCCACCGTCGCAGACGGAAAGGCCGGCGACGTTATGGCCGCCGCTGCGAACCGCCACGAGATAGCCTTGCAAGCTGGCATGGGTCACGGCGTGGACGACATCGTCGGGATTGGCGCAATAGACGATTGCCGCGGGGCGCTTGTCGATCGCCCCGTTCCAGACCGCGCGCGCCCGGTCGTAAGTCGCGTCCGTGGGCAATACTATTTCACCGCGTAAGCGCTGTTGAAGCTCTTCGATCGCCGTATTCGGGGAACGAGATCGGCTCAATGCCGGATCGGTCAGTCTTGGAATCTCCATCGTTACCGCCCTTGGCTTCAGCGAGGTCAACATGATCTCACAAGGACCCGACCTTCTGCAAAAGCGAAATTCTTAGCTGCTGGATGAGAGGAATTCATCTATATTTGCCAACGTGAGCAACCGCCCGCCTCTCCGCGCCTTGCACGCCTTCGAGGCCGCCGCCCGGCACGGCAGCTTCAAGGATGCAGCGGTGGAGCTTTGCGTGACGCCGACAGCAATCAGCCACCAGGTCCGCTTGCTGGAAGAGATATGCGGTAGAAAGCTGTTCCTGCGCCGGCCGCGTCCGCTCGCACTGACCGGTGCCGGAGCGCGACTGTTTCCTATCGTCCGCAACGGCTTCGATCTTCTTGCCGGCTCCCTTGCCGCAGTCGCCGAGCCAGATTCTCAAGCGCCATTGCGAGTGACAAGTCCAAACGCTTTCGCGAGCCGATGGTTGGTGCCGCGGTTGCCGAAATGGCGAGAGGCTAACCCGACTGTGCCGCTGGAGATCATCGGGACGGATGCAATACTTGATCTTCGCGCAGGTGCCGCCGATGTGGCGATCCGCTACACACGTCGCCCGCCTTTGGGCTTTGTCGCGCAAGAGGTCTGCCGCGATTCCTTCTTTCCCGTTTGCAGCCCCCGATTATTGGCAAGCGACGGACGAGCGATTGAGCGCGCCGCCGATCTCCTGCGTTATCCTTTGATCCACTTTGACTGGATGAACCGGGATCCCGACGCTCCTACCTGGCACCGATGGCTGGCGACGGCCCGCTCAATCGATCCGGACCTGATCCCGGACAAAGCCTGGGATTTGAGCTTCCGCGAGGAATTGCATGCGATCGACGCGGTGGTCGCCGGGCAAGGCATCGCGATCTGCAGCAACGTCGTGGTTGGCCGCGAACTGGAAAACGGTTCGCTCGTCAAAGCACATCCCTTGTCCTTGCCTGGATACGGCTTCTATGTCGTGTGGGTGCCCCATGTTCCGCGATCAGCGGTGATAGAGTCCTTCCTGGCATGGATGAGAACTGTCACATGAGGCCGTCAAGCCTGGTACTCGCTGCGCCCGTGTCTTGGGGAACATCGGGCAGGACTACGGGAGCGAGGCGGTTTGGCTGGAGATCACGGAAAGCACTGAGGAAGGCCGTGGACGTATAGGGTACCCCCTATGTGATAATGAGGTAACCCATGTCACACACCATCAAGAACAAGGCCAAACTCCTCACACACGCTCTGAGGACGGCGATAGCGGGTGGGACTTTTTTGCTTTGAGGCATGGGACTTTGGCTGGATGCCCGACGCGCATTGGTCCCAATGGCCTTTTATCGCCAAACTGCCGGCAGATTTCGACCATTCGGCGGGATCTACAACCAAGGAGTTGTCCCAATGAAACGTACCTATCGGCTCATCACATCCTGTTCTCTCATCGCTTTGCTGGTTGGCCCTGTCTCCGTGCTGCTGCCACACTCCCTCATAGCCTCGGCCCATGCGGCGGGAGGTGGCAACGGCGGCGGAAACGGCAATGGTGGTGGTAATGGTAACGGCGGTGGAAACGGCAACGGCAATGGGAATGGAGGCGGAAACGGTGCCAGCAACGGTGGAGGTCACGGGGTCGGCGCAGGAACGGGAGTGGGAGCCGACATGGGTCATGCCGGCCATGGCCTGGCAACTTCCACCGCAGCGAAGGACCAGAGCATGACGGGGCTCGCGCATGCCATTGCCGTGGTCTCGACAACGCCAGCCTCTCCCCATGCGCTTCAAGCACTCGAGGCGGCTCTTGCCGCGAAGACGGCCAGATCGCCCTCCCCGGCCCGGTCCGAGTAGAACCAGAGTCACATGGCTGGCCCGCTGGCATCACGGTCATTCCGGCGGGTCCTGGCGATCTCTATGACGCCTTGTCAGCCCGCGTCATGCAGCTTGGTTCTGTTGCAAATTTTCGAAAGGCCGCCTGATATGAACCAGCGGACGGATTTCACGCGGCGATCGCCTCGAACTGTTCCCTGAAGGATGCAGCTTGGTCGGATCAGTCCATACAGCCTGGTGCGTCCAATCGACAAACGCCAAAAGCAATTACCTTCCATCCTTTCTTTCGAGAAGCGTTAGCCGCACGCTGCTCTCATGGATGTCGAAATAATTACGATCGATGCGATCCAAGAGGAGACGCCCCGCCTCCGCTCCAATCCGGTGTGGATCGGACTGAACCGCAACATCGAACACAGACAGGTCAAGCGAGGTCTCGGAAGCACCGAACGAGGCAAAAAGCGTCTCTGATCGAAACGGGTTGTCGCCGGACCTGGCAATCCGGGAAATCGCAGTCGAAATGCGATCGGTGGCGCCGATTACGCATGAATTCGACCCCAACTGTGGTGCCAAACCGGCAAGCAACCTCTCTGTCTTGAGGATCGACGACTCGTTGCAGGAGATGGTATCGACAACCGCACTCGAGTCGCAATCTCGAACGGCTTGGCGGATTCCCTCCAACCGTTGCGTCACCGACGGCCACAACGTCTCGGGCTTGAATACGTGGAAGTTGACGCAACCTCTCTCCAGTAGCCGTACGATCATCTCTCGGCCGGCCGCAAAATCATCCTGTCGGACGACCGCGACATCTGGAAAGACGGTGGGCACAGTGTCCCCGATGGCGATGATCGGCTTTCGCAACGCCAGCAACCTTTCCAGGTAGGAAATCCTTGTTTTCGAATCTCCGCACAGGAACACGCAGAGTCCCGAAGTCTGCGCATCTCCGAGAAAAATTGATTCGTCGAAATTATTCGGCCGCACGCCATGAAGGAGGCAGCCATACCGGAAGCGTCCCAGGAAATTGCTCAAGCCGGCTACGACCTGACTTGTGAATGGATCGGCCAGAAAGGACGATGTCGGATCAACTATCAGAATGCCGACCGATAGTTCGCGATTGAGCCTAAGAGCTCTGGCCATCCCGCGCGGACGATAGTCTAGTTCAGCAATAGCTTTTTCCACCCGTTCCCGTGTCTCGGCCCGCATCGAGTGAAAACGTCCGTTGACGACGTTGGAAACGGTCATCAGAGAAACACCCGCGGCTCTTGCGACTTCACGGATAGTGGCGGCCTTGGGAGAAGCCGGGCTTTTATCCACCATTTGTCCTCTTCGTGTTCTCGGACCCTTTTAGCCGGCCTATACAACTTGCCGGTTCTGCGCCATCAGCTTCCCGAAACCAGAACTGAAATGCGTTCAGTTCCTCGACCATACCCATCGTCAATAATTCGGTCCAGAGAACGACGAGGGCTTGACAACATCTGAAAATGTAGCAAGTTTAACGTTACACACGGGGGTTAATATGGATATTGCTGGCTGGCACTGCAACACGTTCACCATTGTAGCTCGTTGCCCGCGAGAGGGACTTCTGGGTGTCGCATTGACATCTAGTCCTCTCTCAGTAGCCGCACGTTGCAGTTTCATTCGCGCGAATGTCGGGGCGGTATCGACACAGGCTTATGCGCATCCAGGGTTGGGGCCACTGGCGCTCAATTTGCTTGAAACCGGCTTTTCCCCCGAGAAAGCCCTGACTGAAATCCGTGCGAGTGACCGTTTCAGCGAGCATCGCCAGATCGGTCTTGTGGACCGGAATGGCAATTCGGCAGTCTTCACCGGGAAGGATGCTCTCGAATGGCGGGGGCATCGCAATGGTCGTAACTACGTTGTCATGGGCAATTACCTGGTCAATGACCAGGTTGTCCCGGCAATGGAAGATGCGTGGCTTTCCTCCGATGGCGAACTGTTCGAGGAGAGGCTGATGCGCGCCGTCGAGGCAGGCAAGGCGGCAGGCGGCGAAAAAGGCGGCCAATTTTCGGCGGGGATGCTGGTCTATGGTCGCGATACATGGGCGCGTACGGATTTGCGTGTCGACATGCATCGAGGTCCGGCGGGAACAGACGCGGTCAACTCGTTGCGATCGTTGTTCGAGGAATACCGGCCGATGATCCCCTATTACGAAGAACGGCCAGAAAACCCCCTGCTCGATAGTTGGCGCGTCTGGCGCGAGAAGAATGCGCCAAAAGTCGGCGCCTGAACAGAAGTCGTGCGGCTGACGCCGCCTTCCTTCCGTAATTGGAGCCATCTTGAGCAATTCAGAGGAAGCGAGCCCTGGGGCGAGACCCACCGCGATCCGGTCGGGCTGGATGTTGGACGGTACCGGGTCAGTTGCGATCAAGGACGCGTGTGTGCTGTTCTCGGGGGCTCACATTCTTGACGCAGGGCCCGCGCAGAAAGTCGCGATTCCCGCCGAAGCCCATATCATCGACCTTCCCGGGCATACCGTATTGCCGGGTTTGATCGACGTACATTCGCACGTCAGCATAGACACGCTAGGCCGCCCGGCCCAACAAACCACCCGGCCGGAAGGGGATATCGTCCTCGATGCCGTCGCATGGTTGCGCACCGACCTCGAGGCCGGCGTCACTACGATGCGTACTCTGGGTGATCCCGCCTACCTCGACATCCGTATGCGCCAGGCTCAGCGCGATGGGCGGATCTCGGCTCCAAGACTTCATGTGGCGGGCAATCTGATCCAATCGTCCCATGTCGAAGTGGCGGTGTCGCGCTCGACATGCGACGGCCCTGATGCGATCAGGGCCGCGATCCGCGCATCGGTCAGACACGGATGCGACTGGGTGAAATTTTATTCGACACCGGACAGCCGTGCCGAGGATCCAGTACTTTGCATCTTCAGCAGGGCCGAGGTTGACCTCGTGTTCGAGGAGGCACGGCGCGCACAGCGGCCCGTTTCCGTTCATTGCCACGGGGGAAAAGCTGCGGACTGGTGCATAGAGTTGGGTGTGGACACTCTTGAGCACGGCTTCTTCCTGAACCGCGGTCAAATGAGGGAAATGGCCACGCGTGGCGTGACGCTCGTTCCGACATCCGGCGTCGTTCTGCTGCAACGTGACAATCCCTCTCCTGCAGGGGTGCAGCAGCAGGTTCGTGGCTACCTGAAAATGGCGCACGAGGAGGGGGTCGACTGCATCCCAGGAACCGACGCGGTCCATGGCCGTCTCGACTTCGAAGTGGAGCGGCTGGTCGCAAGCGGATGGGGTATTGCCGAAGCGATAGCGTGTGTCACCGGTAAAGCCGCCGGTCTTCTCGGCATCGACGGCCAGTTCGGAACACTAACCCGCGGCAAGATAGCCGATATCGCTATCGTTGGCGGAAATCTTTCGGCGGACGTTTCCTGTCTCCGTCAGGTCGAGGCCGTCATCCAGGGCGGAGAGGTGGTCCATGATCGCCTGACGGGATCGCGCCGACAGCTCGGCAAGGGATGAATGATCTTGAGTATGCTCGCTCGGAAGTCCGGCGGCACATCGGTAACCAATGGGAGGAAATAGTGAAAGCGGGGTTCAGACTTGGATTGGCGGGCGCGCTGCTCGCCATGCTGACGGCAGTGGCGTCGGCTGAAAAAGTTCTACGGATAGAAGACATTCCGATCGGCGAACTCGATCCGGCGAAGGCCGCCGACGTGGCCGATTCGATCCTCATGTTCAACGTCTACGACACCCTTGTCCTGGCAAACCAGGGCAAATCCGGTGTCGGACCTCTTCTCGCGAAATCATGGAAGGTCGATGGATCCGACTTCACATTTACGCTGCGCGACGACGTAATTTTCCATACCGGAAATCCGCTCACGTCTGACGACGTCGTCTATTCGTTCCAGCGCTTCGTGGCGCTGGGACAAGGGCTTTCTCATCTGTTGCGTGGCCATGTGAAGTCCGTGACGGCCGTAGACGAGCATACCGTCAAATTCAGTCTCGAAAAGCCATATGCTCCGTTCCTGACGTCTCTCACGCGACTTCCTGTTATCGACAGCAAGTCGGCGAAGGCCAACACGAAATCGGGTACTTTCGGGGACAATGGTGATTACGCACAGGCATACTTGACAGCCCATGATCTTGGCACTGGCGCCTACAGGATTGTCAGCCACAATCCCCAGGAGGCGACGGAGTTCGCTCGAAACGACAAGTATTTTCTGGCCTTTCCGGATGGTGCTCCGGACCGTGTCACATTGAGGTATGGCCTGGACGCCGCGACAATCAGAACGCTCCTGGCACGAGGCGAACTCGACATCTCGTCCCAATGGCTGGCGCCGGAAATAATGAGTTCCTTGGCCAAGGAGCCTGGCATGAAGCTGGTTGCGGAAACCAGCCTCGGCAATTACTCGATCAAGCTCAACACCCAGCGAGCGCCCCTCGATGATGTGCATTGCCGTCGGGCGATTGCAGATGCAATCGATTATCAGGCACTCCTTTCCCTTGCCAAACTGACGAACGACATAAGTTCGGGGACGCCTGCAAACGGGCCGATTCCTGCCGGAGTCCTGGGAGCGGATTCCGATTTGCCTTATCCGAAAAAAGACATGGACAAGGCTCGGAAGGAGCTCAAGCAATGCGCGCATGATCCCGCTGCGAGCAAGATCGTCATCTCCTGGATTTCAGAAATCCCGGTGGAAGAGAAATATGCGCTGCTGATGCAGGCCAACTTCCAGGAACTCGGCTTCAAGACCGAGGTCGTTCGAATGCCTTGGGCATTCTATACTCAGCAGACAGCCACTCCGGGATCCACGCCTCATATCGGGCAGCTGTTCTCCGTACCGACGCTGCCGGACCCGGATGCCCTCCTGTACAACACCTACCATTCGTCGGTGCGAGGAACCTATGCCTCTTCGCAGTGGCTCGTGGACAGCGAGGTCGATAACCTGCTCGACGCCGGGCGGGCAACATTCGACGAGGCCGAGCGGGAGAAGATTTATCGCAAGCTGGACGCTCGGTTGGTCGAATTGCAACCGAACATCTTCGGGTACAACACAAAGACCGTCAGAGTGGTCCGCGACGGCATTCATATCACTCCGCTGGAGGAGAAGGGAAAGGCATACAGCCAGGCTGTGGTCAACCTTATGTTCCGCAACATCACCATCAAATAGAATGACTGAACTTGAGCGGGTCGAGGGACGTGTCCGTGGAATTGCTTCGTGTTGTCAGCGCTAGGCTAGCGGGCATCATCCTCGTCCTTTTCGGCACATCGCTCCTGATATTCGGGATCGCCCGGATCATTCCGGGTGATCCGGCCAGGATCGCTCTTGGTCCGGAGGCAAGCCAGGAGCAGGTACAGATGCTTCGAGAGCGGCTGCATCTCGATGAGCCTTTCGGCGCGCAATATATCGAGTTCTTGAAAGATCTCTCGATGGGCGACCTTGGCACGTCCCTCTACACACAGCGCCCTGTCGTCCAGGATATCTCCACGGCCCTGCCGGCTACATTCGAACTGGTCTTCGCCGCGGGATTGCTGGTGTTGCTCTTGGGAATCCCGATGGGTGTCCTTTCCGCACACTGGCGCGACCGCGCAGGCGACCACGTAATCCGGCTTGTGGCGCTTCTCGGGGTAGTGACGCCGAGCTTCGTCTGGGCCGTATTGCTGATGTTGACCTTCGCCTATTTCACGGAAATTCTGCCGGCTGCGGGCCGCTTGTCCCAAAGCGTCTCGCCCGCCCCGCTTGTGACGGGCATGTATACGCTGGACGCGGCCATTGCCGGTAGGTGGGACATCCTGAAAGACGCGCTGCTTCACCTCATTCTGCCGGCTGTAGCGTTGGCCATGTCCGGAATCGGCCAAATCGCGCGGCTGACGCGTGCGAGCGTGGCTGAAATTTACCAGGCGACGTATATCGACATGGCCAGGGCCTACGGATTTGCCCCGCGCCGGATCGCCATGAAATACGCTCTCCGGCCCGCGCTGATACCGACGCTTACTGTATTCGGGCTCGATTTCGCGAACATGCTTGGCGGAGCTTTCCTTATCGAGCAGGTGTTCGGCTGGCCTGGCCTTGCACGGTATGGCGTCCAGGCGATCCTCCACAAGGATTTGAACGCGATCGTTGGTGTCGTTCTCGTCATTTCAGCGTTTTTCCTGATCGTCAATGCGATCGTGGATATGGCCGCGGCGTGGATCAATCCGCGGATCCGGTTGAGCGGCCCGGCGGTTTAGCACGATGCCTTTTCCCCTCCTTGGCTGGTACAAGTTTTGCCGTAACCCGCTGTCCATCGTCGGCCTTTTCCTGGTCGCGATCATCGTTCTTTCCGCCTGCTTTGCCTCCTACATAGCCCCATATCCCAGGCATGCCGGTTCGTTTGTGGATTTCGCCAATGCCAACAGGAGCCCGGATACCCAATATTGGCTTGGGACAGACAACATCGGGCGCGACCTGCTCAGCCGGATCATCTACGGTTACAGGGTCTCGCTAATGCTGGGGATTGTCGTCTTGTCCCTTGCCGTTCCCATCGGCGTGATGCTGGGCCTCGCTGCTGGTTATTTCGGCGGATGGGCAGACTATCTTATCATGCGTGTCACGGACGTATTTCTGGCCGTGCCCCCGCTTGTTCTGGCAATGGCGATCATGGGTTTACTTGAACCGACACTGACCAATGCGATGCTTGCGGTATCAGCGATGTGGTGGCCTTGGTACGCACGCTTGGCATACAATATGGCCCGCTCTGAAAGCCGGGAAGACTACGTGGTCGCAGCGAAGGTGATCGGAGCCGGTCCCTTCCACCTGCTCCTCCGAGAAATCCTTCCGAATTGTATACCGACGATCTTGACCAAGGTCACATTGGATCTCGGTTTCGTCATCATGATCGCATCTTCTCTTAGTTTCCTCGGTCTTGGCGTGCAGCCGCCCACGCCGGACCTCGGCTCAATGGTAGCCAATGGCGTGCAATATCTTCCTGACACTTGGTGGGTCGTCCTATTCCCTGCGCTGGCAATCCTGTTTGCCGTGCTCGGGTTCAATCTTCTCGGTGACGGACTGCGGGACGCGACGGACCAGCGCATATGACGAGCCCTATCTTGCAGATAAGCGATCTCCGGTTGTTCTTCCGACCCGCAGGAACCTTGATCTCGGTGTTGCACGGCATTTCGGTGCATGTTGCAGCCGGTGAGAAGGTTGCCTTGGTAGGCGAATCTGGATCAGGCAAATCGGTCACGACACGCGTCGTAACCGGTCTCCTGCGACCGGGCCGCAATGTCCAGATGACCGGCAACGTATCGGTCGGCGGGAGAAACATCCTGGAAATGAACGAAGGAGCTTTCCGCAAATTGCGCGGCACGGTCATGTCAATGATCTTCCAGGATCCGACCTCGGCACTCAACCCGCTTTTCCTGATCGGCGACCAATTCCGCGAAGTTCTTCGATCCGCTGATCCCGCCCTCCCATCGCGGTTTGCCCGTGTACGCGCCACAGAACTGCTGAAACAGGTTCTGCTCGACGACGCGGAACGGATACTGGACTCCTATCCATTCCAACTCAGCGGTGGAATGAACCAGCGCATCATGATTGCGATGGCTCTGGCGAACCGACCAGCTCTTATCCTGGCCGATGAGCCCGGCACCGCACTCGACGTTACGGTTCAGGACAGGACGCTGAAGCTGATGGGCAACCTGATCGGGGAGGTAGGGAGTGGCGTACTCCTGATTTCTCATAATCTTGGTGTGGTCCGGGAGTTTGCCGATCGTGTTTACGTCATGTACAAAGGGCGTATTGTCGAGCATGGGCGGACGGCTGACATATTCGATCGGCCCGGACATCCATATACGCGCGCGCTTCTTGCAGCGGTTCCGCGAATCGTCGGCAGGCATATGCCGGACGCGCCTGAGGACGACACTTCCGTGTTCGATGCCCCGGCTGTAATTCACAGCGGCTGTGAAGAACCTTCAGCGGCAAGGTTACACTGATGGCTGAAGCAATTGTGTCGTTTCGCGGCCTTGGCAAGAGCTTCAAAAGCTGGACACGAACCGTTGCCGCATTGAAGTATGTAGATCTCGATGTCGCTCAGGGTAGTTGTCACGCGATCGTTGGAGAGTCAGGGTCGGGAAAATCGACACTGGCCAATTTGTTGCTTGGCATCTATCCGGCTACTGAAGGCGAAATCATCTTCGACGGCAGGGTATTGCCGACCAGGCGTACTCTGGCGCTCAAGCGCCGTATCCAATTTGTACAACAAAATCCTCTATCTACGCTAAACCCTAAGCGGACTGTTGGGGACTCAATTGGCCTCGCTCTGGCCGTTCATCGGATCACAACCACCAGGACAGAAAGACGGCGGCGCGTCGAGCATCTATTGGAAGAAGTGGGTCTGCCGGCCGAATTCGCTGGCAGGTCTCCGTCAATGCTTTCCGGGGGGCAACGGCAAAGGGTTTCCATAGCCAGAGCATTAGCCTGCGAGCCGGATCTACTCGTGCTGGATGAACCAACCTCGGCGCTCGACGTGCTCGTGCAGGCCCGGATCCTGCATCTCATCGCCGATCTTCGCACGAAACGCGGTCTGACCATGCTCTTTATCACGCACGATCTTGGTGTGGTGAACGCGATTGCTGATTTCGTTTCTGTCTTTCGGCAGGGCACCTTGATCGAGACGGCTTCCATCGAAAATCTCTTTACCGCCCCGGCGGATCCTTACACCGCCAGCTTGCTTGCCGCGGTCCCCGTAATTACCGCTGAAGAGGCCAGCCTACGTAGTACATTTTCCAGTAAGAGCCTTTTTTCGCCTGCGTAGGTTTTGGCTCATGGAATACTATCGGGGCATAGCGGTGATGCGGGTAACCCGGTATTGCCTCAAACTGTCACTTTCAGGTCCCGCAAGCTCAGGCCGTAGGCCAGATACCAGCGAAGGCAAAGCAGGATCACTGTTTGGTCGAAATGACGGCTCTTGAACATCAAACGCTCTCCGCGAGGGGAGACATCTCCTGCCAGACTCGAACTATCGGAAAGCTTGCAGCATAATCTTTTTACCCCTCAGCCATGTGCCTGCTATGGCCGATCTCACGTAAGATCTCCTCGCGATGTTCGTCGAGGGTCGGCGGCGGGGCGGCAAGGGGCGTACGATCTCCGCCAAAGCTCACCGGGTTACGCACGGAACGGAAAGTGCCCTGTGCCGGATGTTCCGCTTCCGTCTCGATCTCGAGATGCACGAATTGCGGATCACTGACGGCTTCGTCAACGAGATACATCGGCGCGTAGGGCACGTCCTCCTTCTCCAGCAATGCCGCCCATTCGGATCGGGGCCGTTTGATGAAGAAACCGGCGAGCGTCTTTATCAGCGCTTCATGGTTAGCGATGCGCGTCACCCGGTCGGCAAAGCGCGGATCGTCGAACAGCGACGGATATTCGATCACTCTGGCCAGCCCCTGCCAGAATTTTTCCGGAGAGGACATGTGCAGCGCCATCCATTTGCCGTCTGAGCATTCGAGCACGTAGGACTGCGACGCGCGCGGCCGGCTGTACGGCCCCATGACATCGCCGATCGCGAAATAGTGGGTGAAGGCGTCGATATTGAAATGGCACATCGATTCCAGCATCGACACGTCGACCGACGTGCCCTTGCCGCTCTTCGCCCTTTCATGCAGCGCACCGAGAATGCCGTAGGCTGCATAAAAGCCCGTGACCGCGTCGGCGATCGCCGGCCCGACGACGCGCGGATTCTCCGGGTTGACGAGCAGGTTCAGGTAGCCGCTGGTGGCCTGGGCGACCGTATCGTAGGCGGGGCGCTGGCTCGACGGACCCGATTGGCCGAACCCGCTGATGGCGCAGTAGATCAGCTTCGGATTGAGCGCCCTCAGCCGTGCCTCGCCGACGCACAGCCTTTCCGCCGAGCCGGGCCGGAAATTCTGGATGTAGACATCCGCGCTGCGGATGAGATCGTCGAATATCTCGCGGTCCTCGGCTTTTTTCGTATCGAGCGCGATCGAGCGCTTGTTGCGGTTGTAGGCTTGGTAATGCGGGCTGTAGAGCCCGCCCTTGAAAGACCGGAACGGGTCGCCGGACCCGGGTTGCTCGACCTTGATAACGTCGGCGCCAAGATCGCCGAGCATCATGCCGGCGGCAGGGCCGGTGATGAAACTCCCCTGTTCGATGACCCTGATCCCGTCGAGTACGCGCGACATTCCGTTCCCCTTCTCAATCAGCCCGATTGCCGGCGAGGCCCGGCCCGTCATAGGCGATGGCTTCGGCGGCGTTGCCGGCGAGGATGAAGCCGATGGAACGGCTCGCCTCCTCGTGCAGATGCGCGATGAGGCTTGCCGTGCGGGCGAGGATCGGAATGCCTTTCAGGGCGCCAGCGGGAAAGCCGGCGTCGAGCATGACCGCGGGGATCGCGCCGGAGACGTTGATCGGGAGATGGCGCCCGTAAATGTCGGGGATGAGTTTCTCAACCTCTTCGAGCACGGAGACATGGGTGCCGGCAACTTTGCGCCTGTTGGCGAGATCGATCAGACGCAAGGCCCGCGGATCGCCTTCCCTGTGCTGGGAATGGCCGTAGCCGGGCACGGGTTTCCTCGCTGCGCGCATTTCGGTCAGTTCGGCACGGGCAGCCTCCTTGGTGGACGTCGCTTCTTCCCGCGCACGGGCGACGATCCGTTCGAGGAAGCGTCCGCATGCCTCGGTGCTTCCGAGCACTACCGATCCGCATCCCAGAATACCGGCGGCGACCGCGCCCTGCATCGCGTCCGGAGCCGCGGCCAAGGTCATTCGGGCGGCCTGGTTGCTTGGGACGAGGCCATGTTCGGAGATGGCCACAAGGACCGCGTCCAGCAGTGCCCGCTGGTCCGGCATGGGCATCTGGCCGGTCACCAGAAAGAAGAAATGATCAGTAAAGCTTACCTCGCCGATTAGTACGGTCGCGAGTTCTTTGCCCCTTATGTTGATCGTATGGGCATCCGACGTGCAGATCGCCGAAAATGCCTGGTCCTGTTTGCCAACTTTCATCGAAAACTCCCGCGCGACATATGCATGGTTGGTCCTGGTGCCGACTATCCGAAGCTCGTGGCACCGTTGACGATCAGCACTTCTCCGGACACGTAGCGGGATGCGTCGCTTATGAGCAGGCAGCCAGCCTCGGCCACTTCACCTGCCGAAGCGATGCGGCCCAATGGTGAGCTGTTGATCTGAAGTGCCCGCGTTTCCTGCGAGTAATTGGAGATCATGGGTGTCTCGGTCACGCCTGGCGCGATGCCGTTCACCCGGATGTCGAACGGCCCCAGCGCGCGCGCCAGCGTGCGCACCATCCCGGTTATCGCGGCTTTCGACGTAACGTAGGCAGGCCCGCCATTGCCTGCGGCACCGCCGATTGGTGCATGGATAACCGCAGTGGAGCCGGTGAGGACGATCGCGCCCCCTTTTTCCGGCTGGTCGCGCATCCGGCGCGCCGCGGCCTGCGCCATCATGAAGGCGCCGGTGACATTGACGCGCAAAAGCGCGTCGAAGTCTTCGGCGGTCAACTCGTCCCATGGCTTGATCGAGTGCCGCCCGGCCCAATGCATGAGCGCGTCCAGCCGCCCGAAACGGTCCGTGGCAGCGGCAACGGCACGGGCACAGTCCTGCTCCCTGGAAATATCGGCTTCGACAAGAAGCAGGTTCTCGTTTTTCTCCGGGAAGGCACGGCTGAGGGAATCGAAGGCAAGGTCCATCAGCACGAGGCGGTTCCCTCCGTTGATCAGGTAGTCGGCGCAAGCCTTGCCGATGCCGCTGGCCGCGCCAGTGACAATGATCGTCCGATCGGCAACACAACAGTTCATGCGTTCGTTCCTTTATCCGGCGCGGTTGCGAGGAGCCGGTCGATCAGGGTCGTGGTCATTGTGCCGTTGGCAAATTCGGACTGGCTGAGAAGGAAATGCTGAAACCGCAGCGTGGTTTCCACGCCTTCGATCGAGAAGCGGTCGATCGCACGCTTCATACGCTCAATGGCGTTGGCGCGGTCCGTTCCATAGACGATCAGCTTACCGAGCATGGAATCGTAGTAGATCGGAACCTGGTAATCCTGGCGGCAATGGCTATCGATCCGGATATAGCTCGACTGCGGCGGAACCCAGGTGCGTATGCGGCGAGGGCTCGGACGGAAGCCCGCCTCAGGCTGTTCGGCGTTGATACGGCATTCTATGGCGTGTCCGCGGAAGATGATGTCTTCCTGCGTGAAGCTGAGCCTGTCGCCATGGGCAACCCGTAGCTGCTCTTCGACAAGGTCAATACCGGTGATCATCTCGGTCACCGGATGCTCGACCTGGATGCGGGTATTCATTTCGAGGAAATAGAACCGCTGCTCGTCCTGATCGACGATGAACTCGACGGTGCCGGCATTCTGGTAGCCGAAACCGGCGGCAAGCTGGACGGCTGCCTTGTGGATGCCGCTGCGCAGGGCCTCGGCAAGGTTCGGCGCTGGCGCCTCCTCGACCATCTTCTGGTGGCGACGCTGCAGGGAACAGTCGCGTTCGCCGAGATGGACGAGGTTGCCATGCGAGTCGGCGATGATCTGCACCTCGATGTGGCGTGCGTTCGGGATGTATTTTTCAAGATAAAGTGTGCTGTCCCCGAAGGCGGCGCCGGCCTCCGCCGAAGCCCGCGCAAGCTGGGGCGCAAGGTCCTCGTATTTCCCGACGATTTTCATCCCGCGGCCGCCGCCGCCGGCCGCAGCCTTCATCATGACCGGCAGGCCGATCTCATCGACGACCGTCTTTGCCTCGTCGTAGGTTGCGACCTTTCGGGATCCGGGCAAGGTGGGAACACCGAGTTCCTCGGCCAGCGCCCGCGCTTCGATCTTGTTGCCCATCCTCCTTATCTGCTCCGGCCGCGGCCCCACGAAAGTGATGTCGCTGTCGGCGCAAAGCTGAGCGAGCTCAGGAGATTCGGCCAGAAAACCGTAACCCGGATGCAGCGCGTCGCACCCTGTGCCAAGCGCCGCTGCGACCAGCTTTTCGGGGCGTAGATAGCTCTCCTTGGCGCTGGCCGGCCCGATGCAGATCGCCCGATCGGCGAGCGATGCGCCGAGGCTGTCACGATCGGCCTCGGACATCGCCAGTACCGTTTCCAGGCCAAGCCCCTGGCAGGCGCGGATGATCCGTACGGCGATCTCCCCGCGATTGGCCACGAGAACGCGCGTAACGCTCATCGACGCATTCTCTCAGGCATCTGGTCGGACACGGACGAGCACCTGTCCGTATTCGACGAGTTGAGCGTCTTCGACGCAGATCTGCACGACGGTTCCCGTCACGCCGGCGACGACGCCGTTGAAGAGTTTCATAACCTCGATCAGCCCGACCGTGGCTTCGGGGTCGACATGCGAACCGATCGAGACGAACGGCTCGGCATCGGGGGAAGGGCGGGAATAGAATGTACCCATGGTCGTCGCCGTGATCTCAAGCAGGCTCTCCCCGGCTGCTTCATCTCGCGTGATCGAAGGAGACGGAGCCTTCGATGCGGGGGCCGGTTCGGCAGCGGATGCGCCGACATGCCCGGCAGAAAGCTGGGTGGCCTGGGCATGGGCCGGTGCCAATGGGCTTGCAGGCGAGCCCGCAGCATTTCCGGTACCGATGGTCAACCGGAACGCACCGACCTCCAGCGTCAGGAAATCAAAGCCGGACTTGTCCAATATTTTCACGAGGCTGCTGATCTTGGCGATCTCGCCCTCGCTCAGGTTGTCCAGTTCGCTGATCATTGCGCTTGTGTCCCGTTCGCCTTCATTCCCGCTCCCTTGCCCTGCAAGGTCAGCGCAAGCCCTTTTGTTTCGATTTGGAAATATCCGACGCGCTCGGCACGTCCGACAACGTCGATAAGGCCGGCAATACCCTTTCGTACCGGAAGGCCCGTTGTTCCGTCCCGTTGTGCGGCCCGCATGCGCGAAATGGATTCCTCGTCGGTGAAGTAGCGCAGCATCATCTCCTCGTCCGAGATGCTCGGCCCGCCGTGGCGCCGCCGCAACTCCGCCAGGGTCACCTCTTCCGGCGGCGATTTCGCGAGCTGGCGTGCGCGCGGTCGGTCCAGCACCTTGTCCCGGACATCGGGATCGACCGCGTCGCGCTCGTCTTCGCCCCAGAAGCCCAGCGCATACTGGATGATCTCGTCGGAGACGGTCCTGTAGCGCTCGCCGGCGATCACGTTCATGACAGCCTGCGCGCCCATGAACTGGGAATAAGGGGTGACCATGATCGGGTAGCCGAAATCGGCGCGCACCTTTCCGATCTCCTCAAGGACCGCGGGCAGCTTGTCGGCCAGACCGGCATTGCCGAGCTGGAAGCGGAGATTGGAGATCATTCCGCCGGGCACTTGGTTGATGTAATGCGCCGCGTCGTAGGCCTGCGGTACTCCCATCGGCAGCCCTTCGCGCTCCGCCACTTGACGCAGATGGGCCTCGACCGGCTCCAGGCAGGATTCGTCAAGAACGGTCTCGTAGCCAAGGACGCGTGCGTTACGCGCCACCTCGAACGTCGAGGGGTTGGATGAGCCGTGCGCCATCGGAGGCACCGCCGTGTTGACCGTATGGATGCCGAGCCTGATGGCTTCCAGCGTGCAGAGACCGCCAAGGCCGGTATTGCAATGCGTGTGGAATTCGACAGTGATGTCCCCGGTATTGGCGAGGATCGCTGGAACGAGCGTTTGCAGGCGTCCAGGCGTCAAAAGGGCGCCGGGATCCTTCAGGCAAATCCGATAGGGCCTGATGGCCGCCGCCTCGCGCGCCTTCTCTGCGTAGTATTCGTCCGTATGCAGAGGTGAGATGGAAAAGATCAGATTGAGGACGGTGTTCACGCCGGCTTCGCGCGCCATCTCGACATGCTTGCGCCAGTTCCGTGCATTGTTGGAGGAATCCGATGTCCGCACCTCCTGGATGCGGTAGATGCCCATGCGTTCGTACCAGAGCCTCTCCAGACTGTCGGGTGATATCTGGAAGGACGTCAGATAGCGGCCGCGGATGATCCTGAGCGGCGTATGCCTTCCTCAGGCGCTCGAAGGGGTCTTCGAGCAACTCACGGACCATCTTTTTCTCGAAGCTGTTGGCATGGATCTCGATCGCATCGAAGCCCGCCTGATCGAGATGGCCGAGCACGGGCAGCATCATATCCGTGCGCATGTTGGTTGCCCACAGACTCTGCTGGCCGTCGCGCACCGTGGTGTCGACGAAGCGGATCTCGCCCGTGGCGCCCGCCTTCGGCCGTGCGCCTTTCCTTGCGGGAGAGGTGTTGCCACCGGAAGGGCCTGCCTTCGATGCAACCATTTTACGCTGCCGTGTCGATCGGCCGGTATCCGCGTCCTGCGGCATTGTCCCGATGTGACTGTCTTCGCTCATGACGGTATCCACTTCTTCCTCAGGAGCGTGTCATTTCGGGCAGGAAAGTAATGATGCTTGGGATGAGCACCATCAGGACGAGGCCGGCCATGATGATCCAGACATAAGGCCACGAAGCGCGGAAAAGCTGCCGCGTCGGTATTTCCGGCACCGCGCTCTTGAAGGCATAGAGCGTATAGCCGAACGGCGGGGTTATGCCGCCGACCGTCGCCACGATCAGCATCAGGCCCCAGAACCAGATCAGGTCGTACTGATAGGTTCCGATCACCGGTTGGTAGATCGGGATCAGCACGAGCAGGACCGAGGTCTGGTCCAGGAACATGAAAAGGATGAAGGGCACACCGAGCAGGACCGCCAGCATGGCGTAATGGCTCAGATCGAGGTGCAGGATGAACTTTCCTAGTTCCGAAAGGGCACCGGAGAAAACCAGCAATTGGCTGAACATCGTGGCGCAGCTCATGACCGCCAGCATGATGCCTGCAACTGTGATGCCCGAGATGATCGACTGCTCGATCATTTCGCGCCCGAGTCCGCCATAGGCGCCGGCCAGGACCAGCGCACCGACCACGCCGGTGGCAGCCGCTTCCGTCGGGGTTGCGACGCCCAACATGATCAATCCGACCACCAGGAAGAATATCAGCGACACCGGGAGCATGCGCAGCACCGCCATCGTGATGCTCCCGCGCGTCGCTGGGTCCCTCAGTTCACCTGCCGACTCAGGCGCTAACGATGGGTTCAGCCAAACCCTTATGGAAATATAGATGAGGAACAGGAACATCAGCAGAATGCCAGGCAGGATACCGGCGATGAGCAGCTTACCTGTCGATACTTTTGCCAATGTCGCGATGATGATCGCCAGCACGCTGGGCGGGATGATCGGGTCGAGACTGGCCCCTCCGAGGATCGTCCCGGCGGCCAGGGTCTTGTCGTAGCCGCGCTTCACCATCGTCGGGTAGAGAGACCGGCCGAGCAGGCCGGCAACTGCCATCGCCGCTCCCGACAAGGCGCCGCAGATCGCCGAAAGCAGCACGCAAAGAACGTATTGACGCCCGCGGACCTTTCCCACGATGCGGTCGAGTGAAT
>ERZ778027.2709-NODE-2709-length-20654-cov-13.206369_pt1 | contig 20654 bp, 20 predicted proteins | sample MGYA00375757_ERZ778027 | MGnify/ENA primary metagenome ERZ778027 (study PRJEB29350, sample SAMN05389817) | bioreactor metagenome | isolation source: Ammonium sulfate bioreactor | place: South Africa: University of Cape Town | collected 2014-02-18 ...
GAGAATGATCGACATGGATTGAAACTGTATTCTATTGTTCAATCAAAATTTTAAAATAAAAATGAAATATTAGCTAGATTAAAACATACTAAAATTTGAGGTAGTTCGTGTGATTTCATCTGAATAGGCAGCTTTTTCATCTGTTCGTCCAATAAAACTCAAATTAATAACACCTTTTTCAGGATGTACAAAATGACATGCATCAGTTGTTGCTTGTGAAGTAGTAGTAGGTGCTACTGATGTTGTTGTTGTTGTTGTTGTTGTTGAAGGAGTATCTATAATAAATCTAAGTCGAATCAGTACATCACTTGAATATAAATTTACCTGAACAACCATTCCAACAAGCACATTTATGTGTCAATCGAAATGTATAAACGTTGACAGGACCTTCACCCAAAACATCAAAAGATGCAGTGGTCGACGTTGAACATTGTAGAGCAACGATGACACTTTTTTCTCCATATGCATACCTGACTTCAGGCAGATTACTTATTACTCCGTCTGTATACCATTGTGCACTTTCTTGAGTGCCAAGAGTAAACGAATATCTTCTTTCTTGCTCAACTGAATATTGCATAACAAATAATAGTTTTTATTTTTGAAAATTCATAATAATGAAACTCACGTTGACAGGCAGACACATTTTGACAGTCAGGACCTTCAGAGAACGGTTTACATGGATTGTAACTATACACTTTAGCATAAAAATGTATTGCTAAATAAATACATAGATGAAAATGAAATTAACATACTAAAGAGAATTGGAGTGTCAGTAGGTCTATCTGCAAATGCAGCTATTCCATCTGTTCGACCTAATGTGGTTAAATCGATTACACCTAATTCAGAATGTTCAAATCGACATGGATCAGCTGCAAAAACAACTGAAACTGTCAGAAGAAAACCAATGGTAAGTTTTATCATGATGTGTGTTGTTGTTGCTCCACTAAAATAGAATCGTTTCTCTTCTAACGTTGCTTTAAATATATAGTTAATATTTTATCTACTATTTTTCTTTCTTTCACGGCCAGGTAAAGATAATAAAATTGGACTCTCGGAGTCCTATGATTTCATATGAAAGTACGACCGAAAAATGGGTTACTTCAGTAATTGTGTTCTATTTTCTCAATATATGCTGTTTTCATATTGTGAGGAAAATTTATTTAATTTACATCGTAATCGAATTTCAATATCTTATGATTGAAATAATCAACAATGAAAAAATTATTTTCTTTATCAAATAGCAAATATTCCGGACTATTTAATTGACCGTCTTGAATAATAACTTCACCTTCTGTGACTCCTTTCAACCATCGTATTACTCGATGATTGCCTTGATCAGCAATATAGAGCGTACCAAATTCATCAACAACAAGTCCACGAGGACATAATAATTCTTTGTTAGCAACAACAATTCCTTCTTTTGCATCCTTTCTCCATTTCACTACACGTTCATTGAAACAATCTGAAACGAAAACTGATTGATCCCGATCAACACAAATATAGTAAGGACTATCAAGTCGACTGAGACGACGTCCATGACTCTCATGTTCACCTGCAACAACTATTCCTTCTTCATCTCCTATTTTCCATCTCGTAATTTCATGTTTCTTCCAATCTGATACGTACAAATATTCTTCATGATCCATAACTACATCATGACAAGTAATATTTGAAATAATAACTTCTTCGCTACGACCATTTTGACATGACCATCGAACAATTCTTCGATTCCAACTATCACATATAATCATTGAATTACTTCGTTTATCAATGATCACTTTCGTTGGCCAATCTAATTGTTCATTATCACCAGCAACAATTTGCCTACGGACTTCTCCGTCTTTCAATGCTAGAATACGATTATTACCCGAATCAACGATATACATTGTTTGATCACTATCCATATACAAACTACTCGGATATCTCAGTTCTTCTTTGATAGGATTAGTAGGATTTAATTTCCATTTACTATTAATTGGAATATTCAGAAAAGAATATTTCTCTTGTGAAATATCAAAATTAATTGGATGTTCATCATTTTCGAATGATTGTAATTGTTGAATATCATTTTCATCGATAGTACATTGATTGAATTCTAAATGAATAAGTGAACGACGTTCTTCAATAAAGATTTGAATTAATTCTGTCGAAATAACAGAAAATGATAAACGTAAATGTGTATTCAGTTGACGATGTTGTAAATAATCAATTAATAGATGTTCGATTTTATCTGAAGATTTCATTCGAGAAATATGTAAATAAACTTGTTTAATTGATTGATGTGATTTTAATGTCTGAAAAAGATTTTCAAGAACTATCTCATCGGAAAAGCCATTTGCATCGAGAAGATCAAGTTCAATAATCGTTCGATTGGTTTTCAATAATTCACAAAAATGTTTGGCTACTCCCGGTAAACCTAACGAATAATTCAATTTCAATCGTTCGAGTTGATTATTTATTTTCGAATTATATATTGCATTTAAAATTTCAATATTATTCGCATGATTAAGAACTAATTCTGTGATCATGCCATGTGAATCAAGACATTCATGAAGATTTCGTTGATTGTTTAGAAAATCACATGCAGACAGAATTAATGTTCGATGCATTTTATTATGTGTTAATACTCGAATAAATAGATTATTATTTTCACTTTGATAAGATTCATTAAAACATAATGCTAATGAATGATTTGAGAAAATGATTTTTATATAAGGACAAACATATTTTGATAGACCAAAATAATTAAGAAGATTTACATTGATGATTTCTAAACAATGAACTGATGACATATTAATGAAAATCTCAAGTAAATCATCGAAATAGGTTTCATAGATCGAACAATGATTTAAAATTAATTTGGAAATATTAAGACCTTGTTTTAAAGCTTCTGAAATGACTTTAACATTTGCACCTGTCAATTTCAATTGGTTTAAATTGACTTGTTTATTTGTCTCATCATAATCACCATTCATAGCTTGTATTTGTTTGATATAGGTTGTCATTGTATTGTTATGACTAATTTCATCGAAATGTTTTTGACACACCCAACGAACATGTCCATCATCAGTGATTATTCGATATAAATTTCCCAATGTTCGTGTTGAATCAACACGTTCTAAATAACTTTCAAGTTCTCGTAGATCTGCACCTTGTATTGGATATGTTTGAGGAGTTTTTTGTTTTTGAATTGAAGAAGAATTCGCAATCGATAGTTTCGTCTGATGTTTTCCAAGAAAACTCTGAATCTTAGTTAATTTTTGTTCCGCATCATTAGACGGTGCTTTTGCAGACATTATTTGAGGTATAGGAATTCCTCCGAGACGACATAGAAATTGAGCAGCATTGAATGTTTTCTGTAGATATGAACCGTATCTTGAAACAAATTCATTTAGCTTTATAATTGAATATCCATTATGTGGAGCGATATGTAATTCATTGGGATCATTCGAACATTCGCAAAGAAAGTAGAGTTTAAAATGTAACTGAAATATATTTTGAACCGGTTCAATCATTACCCAATCGCGAGATTTAGCTGGTAGAATGAAAAAATATCGAGGTGTTGTATATTCATGCAATTCATACATTGATATCATTATTTTTCCAATTTGTGTTAACATTTCTTGAGTGGTTCTATCGATTCGATCAGCTGTTTGTACTAAACCATCGATTTTATCTTCGAGTCGATTAAATTTATCATTAGAAACAAGATCAGAGCATGTTTTCGATGCTATTGCATCAATGATTTCACTAGGATACGCTACGATACGTAATCTGTCTGAATTCTGCTTACATTCATTTGCAACGAATGATAAATGAATTTCATTCAGAGAGAATGATGTCACTCTTGAAAATACTTGTTGAACATCTGCTAGATATAGATATTGAACATTGTTGTCACCTGTTACTGTTTGAAATCGAGCAATTTCATCTTCGAAACGAACTCGTTGAATTTTATTCGGATCCATTCTTTGAATGAGTCGTCAAAAGCAAAAAATTACATTTTGTTTTATCAGTTTATCTGATAAGAATCATTTTGTTTCATATCAAAACACGTGTGTTTTATGAAAAACTTCCAACTTTAAAATAAACAAATCCATATTGATCAAAATGATTACATAGAATATCTTTATCGAGGACCCAGGAGAATTTGCCTGCTGATGCACGTTTACTAAATGGATTAATTTCGATAATTTGAACTTGAGAAGTATTAAAATCGATTGTACAATCAACTATTCCATGACTATACGGGATGGAAAGAATAATATCTTGAAAGATTTTTGAATTTATAAAATCACTCTCGGAATGTAATTCAGGTCCAGATACAGCATTTAGTTTACCGTGACAGACAAAACAACGATATTCAGTAGGAAGATGATCGATCCATTTTCTTAGAATTAATTTGCCTTCCGAAGAATCTTCACGAAGACGATCACTATTTTTAACAAGTAATTTCAATTGATTAAGATTTTGAATTTTCATAAAATGTATTCGAGGATCTTCATTGAATTTCAAAGCCCAAATCTGCGACCATTGATTATCGATTTCTTTCGATAAATCTAATAGACAAAATCTCGATAGATTATAAAACAAATTCAAACATATTTACTTTGATAAGCATCTTTTGGACTTCGATGCATTTTTATGAATACATATCCGCCTAATTCATCGATTGTTTCAATCAATTTCTTTTCAAATTCTTTATCGTTAATCTCTCCATTGATTAAATCGGTGATATTCTCTTTTGTTAACAAAATAATTCGCGATTCAATAGTAAATGGTTTAATAGTTTCGTAATAAATATCAAAATCATAGAGACATTCATAACATATTCGATTTAAATGTTTTATTTCTGATTGAGCAGAATTTATTAGTAGAGAAATAATCTTAAACGTAGCATATCGAAAATTATCATCAAATGAAATGCTTAAAGTCAATAGAAAATCTTCAATATGAAATGCTAAAAGAAAAAATAAAAGTTTAAAAATCAAAGAAAGATAGTCGATAAACTTTAATTATACATCAATGTTGTTTGATCGATAGTGAATTTAAAGTTAATTGATAAAGTTCTTCGAGAAAATTTTGACAATCATAAGACATAGGATTTGAAGATAGAAATGTCCATAAATCTTGATTATTAGTAATATTTGCTAAAAATTCAATTTGTTGATTTTGATTTGATCCATTGAATGTTTGAAGGCATTTCAATGCATTTTCTTCAGTGAATTTGAAAAATGATTCATTTGATGATAATTGTATTGGTGTGTAATTCGACTGAATTGATTCAATTACACGATCGAAATTTGGATTTAATTTTTTTAAATCGAATTTATTGGAAAATATATTGGTTTTATAATTCATCTTTTTACTAGATCAATAAATAAAAATTATGAATCATTCAGACATAACAAAACAACTTCTTTCTTTCTTTCGATTCGAGGAAAAATTGTCGAATCTTTTTTGAAGATTTACGAAATTTCTATTTATTTTTATTTTTAGTGTCTAGTAGCAAGTTACTATTAAATCCAACGACCATTAAAGAAATTATGAAAACAATTAATTCGAAATATAGTTGCTGTCATATAAGAAGCGCCATATTCTTTATACGATAATTTGTGCGATTGAAATGGTATACTAACATTTCTTCCTAACCATCGAACAGATTTCAATGGATAAATATCAGATCTTAATCGTGTTGAATATTTAAAATCAATATTTACTATTTCTATGCTTTTATGATCACGTGTCCACAACCATATATCAATATGTGATTTTTTCGCAGGCATTTCATTTGGATATGATAAAGAAATAAATTTTCGATCAGGATAATATGTTATCTTAAAATTGTATCCTTCTAATGTTTTTATGAAAGTATTGATATCGTTCAATTCGGAACGAACATGATTTGATTCTAATGGCCATTCAATCGATAAATCAACATCTTGATCCCATTCGTTGTATGTTTCATTTCTTAAGATATTCAATAAAGATTGACAATCAACCCAATAGATGATCGATAAATCAGCTAGCATGTCAATTGCTTTATGAGTCAATTGAATATTTTTCTTTGAATAATGTTCAGTTACAGCACATTGACCATATTGATAATAAAATTCCAATATTAAACAGAGTAAAATAATTGAACATAGTAACAACAATAGAATGAATCGACTGCGTTTGTAGATTACAGGATTTCTATAGGCCATTACTTAAGTTGTATATGCATGTTGTTAATTAGATATGACTCATAACTAAATACACGACAGATCATGTTAGAAAGAGTTAGTTTTCTGAGCCTACATATCTAATACTACGCAACGCTATACCCGAAGAAGTCTATTTTGTTCCGTGACAATCATGAAAGTGAGATTTTACAGCGAGAATCTAATCTTCAAAGACATTTTTTTTTGCAAGGTAGTGTCTGCATCTACACTTTCTAAAGGGGACATGAAAATGCAACGAAAGTGGTATTTTATGAAACGATTTATGATTCCAATAAATTAAAACGATAAAATTTCGTGATAAATCTTTCTATTTCAAAATATATGCAAGTCTATGTACATTTTAAGATATATATGTTGTGATTTGTTCTGATTTCGCCGAAAATGTACTTCTACCGAAGAATTTTCGGCGAAAACGGAATGTTTACTTATGTTGTGTGAATGATTTTATTTCCAACAATAGAAAGCTCGAATTGATGCGAACTACACATACAGCTGTAAAATTTACTTGAAAAAATCTATTCTATTCTTCCGAAATAATTTTGTGCTGCACAATGTTCTCCTTTTTTTATTAAGGCGGTTGACTGCAATTTATTGATTTTAACTCTATTGGTTACCTAGTAAAATTCTTCTTCTTCGTCTTATTTCTTATTTTTCCATCAGACGCATGAGTCACATCTTAGATAAACAATCCGTTCTAATTAACAGTCGATCACTTCGAAAAGAAAAAAGTCTATTTGAATCGTCATAATCTGAGGGCTGGACCATTTCTCCATTTAACAGAGAAATCGATCGATATTAAGCAGAAATGAATGATTTTTTTTTCACGTATAGAGTATCTTCATCAGAATTCGATTTATACCAGTAGAAATTGTTAAATTTCAAGGCGAAACATTTCATCCATTTCTCTTTCTACAATAAAATATTTTTCTTTGTCGGTCTCTAATCACATGCTCACCGTCTTAAGTATTTTACCGTTGAGGGTGATCCATTTTTTAGGATGATGGGAGTGTCTATTTCAATAGCTGCTCATGTCGTAAAAGAAAACTATATGAATATGAACTAGAATTTCGCAATCAAAATGAAAACTTACGAAACTCTATTTGATAAAATAGTCGATTCTTTTGCACTCAAAGAAAAGAATGACAAATACCGTAGATTAAGTATATTTGTGCAAGTACCTTGATATTTAATTTGACTAACAAAGCTCTGTTGTTCTAATGCGAAAGATAACTCGGAATGAGTAAGACATTTTAATACTCATTTTTATCTCGATGTACGTATATATATATATATATATATATAAAGGTATATACCACATTCAAACAACTAAATCAAAATCAATATGTTGAAAATCTTCGTTCTTTTAACTTCGATAATATCAATTGCAACTCAATTGACATGTCCTCCAAGAAAAGAAGACATTCAAAATCGTCTTGATCAAGTTCTGATCCCAGGAGCTGCTATCATTGCTGTTAATCAGAAAGAAATGATCTATCAACAAGGTTTTGGATATCATTCACCTTTAACTACGGAACAATCACGTCGATCGATTGATCCTACCAAATCAATATTTATGATAGCATCGATATCGAAAACATTTGTTGTCGTAGCAGCTATGCAATTGGTTGAATCACATCGTCTTGATCTCGATGCAGATATCAATCAATATCTACCTTCGAATATGAAAATTATTCATCCATTTTTTCCTAATATACCAATTACAAGTCGACATCTTTTGTCACATACGTCTGGTATTGGACCAAATACCAATTTAGAATATACATATTACGTTCCCGGTGATACATTTGCACAAGCTGATCTTGGTGCTACAATTAAACATTTTCTCAGTTATAATGAAAGTTGGTTACATATCCCGCCGGGTAATATTACATTCTATTCAAATATTGGTGTTGCTCTCGCTGCGTATATTATCGAACGATTGTCTGGAATGTCATTTGAACAATATCTTCATGAAAAATTATTGAAAGTGCTAGATATCGATGAACACAAATCTGGTTATCGATTAAGTGATTTTCAAGATCAAAAACAAAATCTTGTTGATCATTATCTTTATAATACGTCATGGCTTGAAGTTTATCATCAAGTTGTACCACAAATAAATGCCACTCGAGTAATCATATAATATTCAAAACAAAACTAGAAGTAATTCGCGTTTTCTTTTGTCTATAGGCAGATAATTCTTCTGATTGGTTGTATATACCGTTCTATGGTATTACTATTTATCCATCGGGTGTTTTACGTACGTCAGCTTATTCACTTAGTATTTGGCTTCGATCATTTCTTAATAATTTTCCCACTCTTCTACATAATTCATCTTCAATCGACGAAATGCTACATATTTTTCCTCAAGAAAGCTATATGAATATGTCCGATGCACAATTTGGCCTCATCTGGTTTTGGAAAGCTTATGGTAAACGACGTTTACTTGGACATACGGGATCAGTGCCTGGTATAGCAACTGTAATGGTAACAAATGAACAACGAAATATTGGTTTAATTGTACTAACAAATGGAGATGTAACTAGACGTGATGCACAAGCAATACAAGTGTTGGATACAATCGGTGAATTGACCAATGAACTGTTTGACTGTTTTGAAACTTATCCCAATAGCAATAGTGGAATACGATTACAATTGAACTTGATTCATTTTTCAGGGTTAATCAGCATTTTTTATTATTTGATTTCGAACTCACGTATGTCATTAATACAATAATAAATGAGAGAACACATACGAAGTATAGTTCGTATCATATCAATTAAAAAAAACATAATGTACATTTAGTAAATGACTTTTGTTTCAAGGAGATATAATTGCATATATTAACTCTCATGTTTCATTCACATTTAGTCTCTTTCTGTTTGTTCTCTCTTATTCTCTCATTATTGCCTGATTCATTAATTACCCATGATAAAATATTTTTCGTTTTCCTTTGCGCGCCTCTTCAGTTTAGTTTATAGTCTAGTCTTGTTGATTAATTCACATCTCGATCTGAATAAAGTAACAATAAGTTCTATACTCTGTCGTAGATGAAAACGAGATTCAGTACACATTTTAGTAAAATACAACCTTCGTCGAAATTGTGACGATACATGAGAGAGCAGAGGGTCAGTGCCCGGTGATTATATAGGGTCATCGTATATAACGGTCGATTACCGTTACAGTTGGTACATGTTTTAATTACCATGATGCATCATTTCGTTTAACTTCTCCGATTGCTCAACCGATACTGACAACACATAAAAAATCATCGTCTCGATGTGCTCATGCTTATCTACTCACAGCATGTAGTGCACGTGCAAAGCTCGATCAAATCACTGCTAAACCGACAACTACCGATACACCTGTACTTCAAGCTTTCTGGATGGATCCTCCACTTATTTATCAAGGCAATCGTGTTCGAGATCTAGATAATATACCAACATTTAAAGAAACCAAATATAATTTAGCGTTACAATAAAAAATAGAAAAAAAGTTCATTGTGAAATTTAATTTGTTGAGATTGGATCGATTCGATTTCTTTTAAATATTGATTTAAGCATAGTGATTAATTCATCTCGAAACATTTTCGATGTTAACGTACATATATAAAATGACATTGCAGGAAAGATATATGAAAATGCTGAACTCATAGCTGTAACAAATGCTTCGATAAGTATACGATCTTGACTTTTAGTTGGTGTGTAGAGTGAAACAAGATTATTAATAGTAAAAGACACCCAAGGTATTGTAACAACTGTATAGACAATTATTTGTGCGAAAAGTAATTTGAATGCTTGTTGATCACGTTTTCGTTCTAAATGTTCATTGGCGATTGGTACATTCCGTTGAACGATTATAATTTGACGACGTTCTCGTTTTTCTTTCAAGTTCTTTCGAATAAGTAATGAACATACAATCATTATTGTCGATGGAGTAATAACTCCAAGAATAATCGATGAAAAAGCAGTAAAAAGTGTTGCAGTTGCATTATTGAATATACTGCAAACATTCGATTGAATATCAAACAAAGCAATGATATACGCAGAAAATATAACCCAAAACAAGAATATTCCAATGAGAACTCGAATTGCAGTGGGTACGGTTGCTAGCCGACGTAAACGTGCATTTGATGATGACATCGCATATCGATCGAATGAAGCAGCTGTATATGCCCAACGATATGTTAGATTTGTTACATGAACTAGAAACATTCGAATTTTACAATAAATAACAATGTATGTCAAAGGATTGCGATGATACACTGAATAAATCGATGGCATAGAATAGATTGCTAAATGAAGTAGCATTGATATCGAAGCTACTAAAAAATCTGCCAAGAAAAAAAAGAGTCAGGCATAGATTTTGTTTTCAATAGAATTGATTTACATGTACAACAAGAGATTGATCGAAATTGTTTTTGTGAGAAAAGAAGAATATTGAGCAGACATCCAGTTATACCAAATATAATATAAATCCAAGACATAATTTCAACAGTTACTTGTTGAATATTGAGTAATGTTGTACTGAACGAGGACATTTTAAAAATATGTCATTTACTTGAATGAAACTCAGATTTAGTAATCTTTGTGGTAAACAGTAAAAAAAACTAATAAATTCATCTGCTAGAGAGGAATCGCAAAAAGAAACATGAATAAGAGTTCTGAAAATATTACTGACGTAAATCTATGTTAAGAAGATCATTCATTATTCTGAAAAGATTTGGATTTAATAACAAAAACATAATCCTATATATAGAGTGTCAAGAAGTTTTTTAAAAAGTCTTACAAAGATGGTATATAGTTCATATCCATGGCAGTCATTTCTAAAACTTCAAATAGGGTTTTTGAAAGTCAAAATGGGTACATACGTGGGGTACATCAATTTTTTTCGTTGAGAAAGAAAATTCGTGAAAAAATGAAGATGAAAGGTCTTATTCTAAGATAGAAATATGATATTACATTGGTTTCAAATTTCATGTTTAAAATATCTGCAGAAATACGTAGATCTAAACAGATATGATATATAGGAAAAACAAAATGTTCTACATTTGTAAATATAATATCTTCATTTAAAATCGGGAACACTTTTGTAAACCTGTTTTTTTCCAACTACGAATATTTTTACTCAGTCAAGCCGAAATTTAATAAATTTCACTGAAAGTGCGACGCTTTATTATATTCAAACCTCTTGTCGATTTAACAACAGCTACATGTTTTCTCACACAATGCCCTGAAATAGCGTCCGAGCCATAAAAGTCTTTTTTCTTTGATAGAAACGCTATACATTCTATGACTAACGGATATGACTAGACATTTCTCAGCTATAAAAAATAAACATGTATCCATTTGGATACATTCGATTACATAAGGCAAAACAATCCGAATTTTCTTTTTATATTATGTGAAATCATGAGCGTTATCTCTTTTTAGCCGAAATATTTCTCATAAAGTAACGAATATTATTTGTACCACTTTAAATCGTTATTATAGCTCTTTCTTTTATTTTCATTCTCACGTCGAGGTCTTTTCGTCTTTGAGAGTGTCTATATGTTAATATCGCCTATAGAATGATTGCTAGTACAGATAGATACGGAAGTAGTAGAGAGAGATAAACAGATAGATAAGCTTTCCTTTATTGACATGAAAGGAGATTTTGTAAAAGGGGAAAAGATCATATCGTCCAATGACACAAAATGATATGAGAGAAAAGAAATGAAAAACTTTAATTAAAAGATTGATTATTATTGATAATTAATATGATGTAAATCGTCTTTGATATTTTTGCTTTCGACGATTCACAGTCTATGTAAAAACAATTTTCTTGTGAACCGTGAATTTGAAATATGATTGAAACAGTAAGGAAATGTTATTTCGAATTGTTTAAAACTGTTTAGTTCGTTCCTTTGATCGTCAACAAAATCGTTAAAACAGATGAATATGCGTGAATAAGAACCGTTTTCATACCGAAACAACGTTTAAAATAAATATAATTTAAACATGATTAACGATTTTTTGGCGCCTAATGACATTAACTAAACAGCGTTTTGTCCATTTTCGTGTATGGGTGGGATATACAGATATTTCGTATTATAAATACTGAGATCATTGTCTTACATTGTGTTTTGCTATGTAGGAATAACCGTTTTGGTGCGTATTTCGAGGCAGATTCGAAGAGATACACACTCACAGATATATTATTGCAAAAAAAGGAAATCATGTGTCATTCACATTTAGTGTCTGTCGCAGATGAAAATGAGATTCAATACACTTTTTAGTAAAATACAATCTTCGTCGAAATGGCTAGTAGTTTTTATTATTGTCTCTCTCGCAAGTTATATAGGTAATGTAATAAGCATCTTATCAAAAATATATCGCTAAATTGATTACATATTTTAGGCTTAACTCAATTATCATTGTCGCAAAGCAATAGTTTACACGACACGTTATTACTTGCAAAACATGCTCAACTTGAATATTCGCATGAGACAGTTTATCATACGAAAGGTGTTGCATACGATCTCTATTCGATTCATGAGATTGCACAAGGAAATATTGGAAAACAATGGCTGACATTTCCCTTACCTCAAGAGCTCAATAGAAATGACTATCCACCTCCTTGGCAACCGCCAACGAATTTCACATTGAAGAATAGTAATATTCCTATGAAATCACCAGCGACACAAACAGGATTAGCATATGTCGAACAGATTTATGTTATTAGTGATATTAGTTTTGTTGATCGACACGAACAATTGAAGAAAACATTTAGAAAACATTCAATTCCAATAGAATCAATCGATTGGCGATGGAAATGGAATCGAACAACATGTTCGTTAAAAGAAAACGAGGCAGAACGAAACAAAAAACTGAATACTAAAAATGCAAGTATGTATAATTTTGTTAATAGGTAGAGTTTCTACTACACTACATCTTTGATTTAGTCAAGTACATTCGTCGTAATCAATGTCCAATAATCATGAAACATGTTGATGTATGGCACGAAATGGTTGAACGTAATATTCGTCTAGCGTTAATACTTGAAGATGATCCTTTATTTGTACCTTTCTTTCGTGAGAAACTCAATCGAATGATCTATACAGCTATACGAACCGGTGCTCTTAGAATTAATACAACATGTATTCATATCGAAAATCAACCGATCGAAACAAATGAATGGAGAAATCAAGAGCCCATGTTTGTTGTTGGTACATGTTTTAATTTCCATGATGCATCGTTTCGTTTAACTTCTCCGATTGCTCAACCGATACTATCAACACATAAGAAATCATCATCTCGATGTGCTCATGCTTATTTACTCACAGCATGTAGTGCACGTGCAATGCTCGATCAAATCGCTGCTAAACCGACAACTACCGATACCCCTGACTTTTTAATGAACGATATATTTCGAGATTCACCTATACTTCAAGCTTTCTGGATGGATCCTCCACTTGTTTATCAAGGCAATCGTGTTCGAGATCTAGATAATATACCAACATTTAAAGAAACCAAATATAACTTACCACTGAAATAATCAATTGTACTTATTGAATTTGTTTGATTTTTCGGCGTTAATTAGTATATTTTATTATTTTATGTATTAAATTTAGAATGTTTGAAAGTATAATCTTGTGAATTAATAATAATTGTTGAAAGTGATTTGAATAGAATGAACCAATCATAGAACAGCTTGAAAATAGTAATGACATCATTGAAATAAAAACCATGAAATCACCGTTACAAGTAATATTTCATGTCAGAAAAGATTGTAACTCGCAGTTTTCAATAGGCATATATTAAAGTAAGATCGAATACAGTGATTTACACATGGATTTCTCTGGAGATAAATCATTGCCAGAAGCTCAAATCGTATGAGTCTTTCAATATACTTATTCATCAATGCTATTTATAAGAGTTTTTTTTAGTTGAAAATCAACACTATTAAAGATATACATATTGGTCAACGTGTAAAAATATCTGGCTGGATAGATCGTATTCGTCGCCTAGGTCCAATTGATTTGTTAAATTAATTGATTCATTATAGGAACTATGTTTATTTTTACAGGCAAAAATTTAGTGTTCATTATCTTACGAGATGGTACTGGATATTTTCAATGTGTTTTAACTGATAAATTAGTAAAAAAAAAGAAAGAATTCTAATCTTTGTTTATTTCATAATAAAATAGTGTCAAAGAAATGATGCAATTGCTTTATCAACAGAAGCAACTCTTGGTGTTTATGGTGTCGTACAAGAAGTATCAGGCAATCGAGAAATATTTGTGGATTATTTTGAAATTTTTGGACATTCACCATCCGGTGGATTAGATCGATTGCCTATCAATTCTCACCCTGATATTCTATTGGATAATCGACATTTGTTAATTCGAGGACGACATGTTTGTTAAATTCAAATAATCTTTTGTTTTTAAACAAAATCAAATTTAGATGTCGAACATTTTACGTCTCCGATCGATTGTCACTCAATGTTTTCGTGATCATTATTTTGCTCATGATTATTGTGAAGTAATATATTGCGAAATTTCTTTGAAAATAACGACATGAAATCTAATTCAGACATTTCCACCAACTTTCGTACAAGATTGTGTTAAAAATAAATCAACACACTTCACTGTCAACTATTTTGGCAAATTAGTCTATTTAAGTCAATCGTCGCAATTGTATCTCGAAACAGCTTGTCCAGCTTTAGGCGATGTCTTTTGTATTACTCAATCGTATCAAGCTCTTTGTGGTCGTACGCGTCGACATTTAGCTGAGTAAGACGGATTCTTTTGAAAAAAATAAAGCATCTATCTCGTCGTGCTTGTTATAGACATACACGTGTTGAAGCCATGTGCATATTTATTACATTTGATGATTTAATCGATCGACTCGAAGATTTGATTGTTGATGTTGTCGATCGAGTTTTAAAACATCCCGAAGGTCGTCATCTTCTCTACGAAGTTAATCCAGTAGAAGCGAACGTTCAACCATTGAAAAAACCATTCAAACGAATGACTTATAGTGATTGTATTGAATGGCTCCAACAGAATGCTATTAACAATGATCTCACAGGTAAACATTTCGAATTTGGTGATGAATTGTATGAAGAAATTCGACTGAAAATAATCAATGAAATCAATGAACCGATTATTTTCTATCGATTTCCAAATGATTGTCGATTTGCTGAGGTCAATATTTCAATGCCTCATTTCGGCACTATTGCCAGTGGCAGTATGAAAATAACTGATTACAAACAATTAGAAGAAAATTTCCGAAAGAATGATCTGAAACCTGAATCCTTCTATTGGTACTTGGATCAAGTCAGTTTATAATTTTAAAATAATTTAAAATTCAGTTCGCTTTTTTGTTTTTCTTCAAGTGTAAATTTGGAACATTTCCTCATGGTGGTTATGCTGTTGGACTTGATTGGTTCATGACGTGGTTGACCGGTTCCAGTCATATTCGTGATGTTTGCTTATATCCACGATTTGTTGGTCGATGTAAACCTTAAATTTCACCTTCAAAACTCTTATCTTCTTCTAATAAAATAAAACTTCGTGTGTTATCTTTTGTTGGAGAAATTGTAAGCTTAGTGTTATAGGCATTTATGGCAAAAAAGAGTAGAGAACAAGTTGTAGTACGTGTATTTCAAGATGGATTTTACATTGACTCGTGTGAATTAGAAGATTTTAAACATAGTCGAGAGACTTTCATAGATACAGTCAAACAGAATAAATTACCTGTAGACATCTTGAATTCAGCGAATTATCCTGGTGAAAACGTTGATTATTGTTTTGATTATAAAGACAACGAGTTGGGCACTACATTAGCATGGCGAAATTATGAATCAAAACAAGTGGAATTAAAAGAATACGATCCAGATTGGGCAAATCTCTATCGAAATGAATATGAAAACATTTTAGTAAGACATCAACAATAATAATGAGTAAAAGTCTATCTTGATTTTTCTGTGTTTTAGAATAACTTGACAGTAAATAGAGAGAGAAATATAGATCAAGCATTGTTATTAGAAATGGATCATATAGGTAGCACTAGTGTTGAAGGAATGTATGCAAAACCGATCATTGACATACTACTGGTTCGAGGTCAAGTTAGAGAAAATTATGGTGCAACAACGTATGATGAAACAATTGATACTTTAGTAAATTTGGGTTATACACCCAAACATAAAAGACAATCAAGATTTACAGAAAGTAATACTCTTATCAAGGAAGGATTTATTATTCATTGCGAACTCGTATTTTCGAGTGAGGGTAGTCACTTCATTGTATTACGTGAATATCTTCGTGCACATGCCGATGCTCGTGATAAATACAACGAATACAAGAAACGTTTATTATCAAATACAAAATCCATCATAATAAAAGAATATACTAGTAGAAAGGATCGATTTCTTGATAATTTAATGAAAGAAGCTATTAATTGGTATCATAAAAATGAAAAATATGTTCATATTGGTGATCTCGATCAGAAAACGAAACAATGGTCGTGTTGCAACGCATTAGAACGTGAAGGAAACAGTATCTATGCAGAAAACAATTCATATAAATATGGTCCAGTTGGATGTTGTCAGCCAGGATTAAAAACGAAGAGTTATCATCCGGGACGATATTGTCTAACAGAGTATAATTTTGTCCGAGGATGGTGGACGTGTTGTTCCCAAGGTCAAAATTCAATTGGTTGTGTCAAAGTACGAGCGTTAGCAAATGGAAACGGTATAAATAAATACTTTTCACTTTGTATAATTTCGAAAAAATATTTTCATTTGGCTGTTTTAGTGTTACTGAATGATTGTGAAAAATGGGGTATTGATAGTGTTTGTCGATGGGTTCAATCGTTAGTCACTATTAATATCGATTATTCGAGTCATTTTCGTCAACAAGGCATTACTGGTCACGTATTGTTGACCATAGTTGACGATGCCATCTTACAAGATTTAGGTGTTTCAAGTCTTTTACATCGACGATTATTCGTGAAAGCAATTCAAGAGTTGAAAGTATCACTAGTGGACGTTTCATCGAAAAAAATGACAACAACAACAACGAAAAAAGTATTTTATGATCAATTTGAAGGTGATTTTGCGCCAATAGTGTCTGTCAGTGAAATGGAAAACGATGCAACAACAATTTATGAAAATGTCTTAGCTTGTCAGCTAACGAATGAAAAACATCGTACTATTATTTCTCATGTATCGAATTGGCTTGGCATTCTACCAAGTTGTTATAAAATTGATTTCATCGAATATGTTTTTAATGCAGGTCGTTACCGAATGTTTCTCGGACAATTAGAAGCTATTGAAAATCGTCAAAAAGATCCCGCATTTCAACCGAAACTCAACGAAGAGAATAATTTTAGCGAACGTTGCCGTGTTTTAGCACGTCTTGATGCTCTCTGCGAACAAGTATCACATAATCGAAATGTGCGTATTGTTCGTATGTGGCATGGATGTCGGCGAAATGCTCTATCGAGTCTATTATCACATGGATTTGCTACGTTAGGTACGTTAGATGATGGTTGGTACGGTAAAGCCATGTATTTTACATCATCGGCAAAATATGCAACTCGTTACTGTGATGTAGATGGTGATGGTTGTTTGATAATGTGTTATATTATTTTACTCAATCCATTTCCTGTTATTTCAGCTGATGCACCTTTAAATGTATCGCCGACGAAATTTCGATTCTACGGACGTGGTAATCATAAAAATTATCAATGTCATTATATACCAGTATCGCCTGTGAGTACGGCATCGACGATGGACTATCGACCACCGTCCACTGGGATTGATGATGCAATCTATGATGAACTCGCCGTTTTTCAAGAAACATGTATTCTACCGCAATTTGTCGTACATTTGAAATCATGAGAGAGAGAGAGTTTTTTTAAGTTAGTAATGCAGAGAATGTGTCATTGCATAAGCATTTTGATTTTTACTGTAACTATAGAAATAGAAATGAAATGGAACATTTCTTCTCTGGTGATAAATAAATAATTATGAATGAAAGTATTGCATGGTTTTATAATGATTGTGACTCCTCGTCGGATTCGAAATGGATCCCATTCGGAGATGTTGATAATAGAATTATTGAGGAAGCTTTTTCCAATGGAAAAACACATGTGCAACTTGATCAATGTTCGATTGATTTGCGTCAATGTCGACGAACGCATCGACAACGTACAAATTCAGTTCGTTCCGATCGTTTTTATACGTGTGAAAAACTTTGTCAACCATTGAATGAAGACGAAACGAAGAACAATTATCGATTTATGAACGAATGTCGAAAACAATATCGTTCAATACCAACTGATCAGTTACTAGAGAAAGCAGCCGAAGGTATCATTACAGAAGGTTCTGCGCTTGACAAACAAAAAGAAGCTGAATGGATTGGTGAACAATTGCGTTCCGTTAAAGGCAAATCAAAACCAGACATCGAAAAATGTGTTATTTTTCTTTATACATTCGAAAGTTTTCTCTACCGTTTAATCAATAGAACATTACGTGAAAATGATCATTCGAAAATGAATACACTGGGTGCTTTCTGTCAAATTCTCTTTCAAACAGACTGTTCACCAACAACAGAAAAAGTCGGTTACAATGATACTCTGTATCGAGGTGCTCAACTTGATCAGAAAACAATTAAATCCTATGAACAATCGATTGGTCAAATCAAAACATGGGATGCTTTTACATCAACGAGTAAAATTCGAGCCAAAGCCGAATGTTATGGTAATGTTTTGTTTATTATTAATCATGATCATTCGACACGATATAAATGGTCGGGCATGGATATATCTGCAATATCGTTCTATCCATCGGAGGATGAAGTGTTGATTCGAGCTGCACGAAATTTTCGTGTCGAAAACGTAGAAAAGGATCCGTCAAAAGAAAAATACATTATTTCTTTAACACTTTGTTAATTTTTATTGTTATTATTGAAAAAAATGAACACACTACTTCTTAATTATCAATGAAAAGAAACACACGAAAAAAAAATACGACATTATTATGTTTTATATCCAAAAAGTTTCACTTCACTATAAGAAACTAAATTAACGTTTGTTCTTCTTATATCGTTAACAAGAAACCGATAGCTCGTAAAACTTCTTGCGTTAGAAATATTTTGTAGAGTGCCATCATTACGATTAGTTTCATTCAAACCAGATGTTCCATCGTAAAGCAGTTCCCAGTTTGTACCTTTTGTAAGATCCACTGCATTGCTACCTTCGATTGTTATTGTGGTTGGATCACGATTTGCATTGGTAGTGAATGGATAAAATTGAAAAGCTGTCAAAACGACTTGACAACCAGCCACGCTAACATAAAAGCCCGTTTTCTTACCAACTTGAACACCATTAACTGTATAATTGACACGAATACTATAGACTGTTGTTGCATTATTATCAAACAGTTTCGCTGGTGATTGATTTGCTGGATATCCACCATCATCAGTGCTGCCACTCACAGCCGGTGTACTATCACCACCCACATCAGTATTATATATTGCTTGCGCAGATGATATATTCACATCCAATGGTATTGGTGAACCTACTCAAATACAAAGGAATTTTTATTTTTCGGAACACAAATCTAAAATGTATTTACCTGACATATCTGGAAGCTCTCCCAATACACGATGACCATATAGTTTAACTTCAGAATAACAAACAGCAGGTGCATTAATTCCACGTTTTGAGGTAACCAGAAATCGATAACTTTGATACATGTCGGAGTTTGAAATGTCTACATATTCACCATCCGCGCTCCGATTTGTCGTGTTCAACAGCCCAGATAAACCGTCATACAACTTTGTCCAGATACTACCATTATTTAAATCAGTTGTAAGCATACTTCCTTCAATTGTAATCTGCAGTGGATCACGAGGTTGTCCGGTGTTACAAGTACTAATAATAAATCCTTTCAAAATCGATGGACACCAGCCAACCGTTGCATAAAAACCAGTGTTCAAACCCGCTGTAGGACTATTCGAACCATCACCATCACCAAGACTAGTATATCTTGATGTCAAAGAGTAATCAAACAAATTAGTTGGAGCTTGATTCACCGGATAAGTACCACTAGTATTTCCACCCACCGAATACTCACTGTTACCCAGTGCGACCGTATTCCATAAACCTCTGACACTATCAGGTAACACGTTCAATAGGATCGGTGGCGCTAAAACAAACAAACCATTTACATTCATCAATATCTCCAATACAAATGCGCTCAACTTCATAAACTGTTCAATTTCCATTCAAACCGTCGAGAGATAGCAACCTAGCAACTCATCCTAAGTCAATCGAAACAACACAAACAGTAGTCACTGATATTAACGGTAACACAATACAAGCCTCAACGTCCTCACCAAAAAACACTCTCACTCACATTACAAAAAGGAACCCCAAA
>ERZ778027.2717-NODE-2717-length-20574-cov-6.462108_pt1 | contig 20574 bp, 17 predicted proteins | sample MGYA00375757_ERZ778027 | MGnify/ENA primary metagenome ERZ778027 (study PRJEB29350, sample SAMN05389817) | bioreactor metagenome | isolation source: Ammonium sulfate bioreactor | place: South Africa: University of Cape Town | collected 2014-02-18 ...
ATGCGGTGCGCGCGCGATCCAACCCGTGCTGTGTCGACCGTCAAGCGCTTCGATCGTCATCGGGTTCAAGCCCCAACCGCCTGCGATGCCGAGCACATGCGACTCGGTCGGATGAAGCTGCAGCGCCCCGCCGATATCGCCTTGGCGATTGACGATGCCGCGAAGCTCCAACGTCGACAGGCCGAGTTCTCGCTCCGCCGCCGATGGCCGGCCTGCATCCCACACAGGCCCCGCTTCGCCAAAGGCGGAAGCGCGCATCGGCTGGCCGTTCTCGAACCATGCCCAGGCGTAGAAATCGATGATCGGGAAAGTCGCGAAATACTGCACGGAGCGAAATTCGCGGGCGACTCGCGTCAGAAGCGGCGCGGCCTTGTCGACGAACCCTCCCCGCTGCGGCAACGGCAAGGAGACACCCGCAACGAACGTCCAGCCCTCGACCGCAGGCGAAATGAAGACGAACGTATCGGAGAGCTTCAGGTCGTAGATCGCCCCGATCCCGGAATTCCAGTTCGCGACGCTCAAATCGTCGAGGCCGAGAACGGCCGCCAAGCGCCCGGCGTCATCCGTCTTGACGGCGAGCCATGACATCTCGCTCCCAAACGCGCGCGGGCGGTCGGGAGCGACGTCCATCCGCACACGGCGCGGCAAAAGCCGCGGTGCAAGCAGCGCGGTCGCGATAGCGATGGTCAGAGCGACCAGGATAAAGACTGCCGGAAGCACGAATATTGTCGCCCGCCGAAAGAGCCCGAACGACTTTTGTGTCGTGAGTTGCGGACCTACGCAAGCGCCTCGTCTCATGTATGCAACAAAAAAACCGGGGCCCAACGAGGGCCCCGGTTCGACTCAGTCGGGAGATCTAGAAGAAAGAAGTTATGGCAGATTGACGCCAGCCGAGAACACGAAGCGCGAGTCGGCCGTTGAGTTATTGAAGTCGTTGCCAACGTTCTTGCTGATGTTGGTATCCCAATAGCGGAAGTCCATGAAGTACTTGTCGACAGCAAGCTTCAAACCGACGTTCCAGTACGTGTAGTCGCCTTCGCCAAGGAAGAAGCCGGCTCTATCAGCATTGGAGTAACCGAGGGTACCACCAATTGTCGGGTCAAAAATCGCGAATTTCGGCAAGGCATAGCTGATATTGCCTTCAACCGTTTCGGTCTCGCCGTAGTTGGTACCCTGGTCCGGCGTCCAATAACCAGTGACACCCAACGTCAGGTTTGTAACCGGCGTAATCGACGCAGAAACCTTGAACTCCACGTAATCGGTCGCACTCCATCCGAGGCTATTCGCCGGATAGGTGTAGTACAGAACTCCCAAGTCCCAGCTCACAGGCCCTGTAACTGGGCGGATACCGGCGCTGATGTCCATCTCGAACGGCTCATAGCCTTGGCCGGAGATGTTTGAACCCCAGAAGTTCACATAGGCGATACCATACGTAAATTCGATAAACGGCTGGAACGCCGGCAGCTGATTATTCAACGACATACCGCGGAAGATATAGTCGCTCGTTCCCGTCAGCGTGATCGAATAGCCGAACTTCCGATCTTCGCTATCGTCTGCGAGTACAGCCGTCGACATCGCCAACGACGCGAGTGCTGCGACCCCAGCCGCACCCAAGAAACTTTTAAATTTTGCCATAGACAACCCCCGTCCAATCAGCGGTTCGCAGTCGCCGCACTTGCGGACCCCTCGATTCACACCGCGTTGTTGGTGAGAGAAACTTCTTCGGCCGGTTGACACAAGTGTTTAGGCCCAGGAAACACCGACTTCGGGGGGGCGCTGTCACATTGTGGCAACGATGCCGCAATAGCTGGCCCCGATAAAGCAAATTTGCCTCCAAAATATGCACACTCCAGGCTGCCGCTTGCCTGCAACAGCGGCGGAATGCGGAGCAACTGGGCAGTGATTCGGCCACGCTTTCGCAGTCCTCGCCCCCTCTCGGGCGGCCGAAGCCCGGACCGACAGTGATTCCCGTGTTCGATTCTGCTAATCGGCAGCCATGAGCCAAACATCAGAAGCCAGCCGGACCGTCCTGATCACAGGCGCCGCCCGCCGCATCGGACGCGCCATCGCCCTCGATCTGGCCGAGGCCGGCTTCGCCGTCGCCATCCACTACCGGAATTCGGGGACAGAAGCTGAAGCCCTCGCGCAGCACATCCGCGACCGCGGCGGCCGCGCGCGCACCTTTCAGGCCGACCTCGCCGACCGTCAGGCTCTGGACGCCCTGGTCGCAACGATCGGACGAGAGCTTGGGCCTCTCACGACCCTTATCAATAATGCGTCCGAGTTTCTGCCCGACAGCATCGGCCACCTCGACGAGGAAACCTGGGACCTGCACCTCTGCATCAATCTCAAGGCCCCTGTCTTCCTGTCCGAAGCCATGGCCAGGCAGCTGCCGGAGGGCGCCGACGGCAACATCATCAACATCATCGACCAGCGCGTCTGGAACCTGACGCCGGAATTCTTCTCCTATACGATCTCGAAGGCCGGGCTCTGGACGGCGACGCGAACGCTCGCGCAGGCGCTTGCTCCCCGCATCCGTGTCAACGCCATCGGTCCCGGACCCGTTCTTAAAAGCATCCATCAGACCGACGACGACTTCGATAAGGAGAAGCAGTCGACTCTTTTAAAGCGTGGGCCGTCAGCGCAGGAAATCGCAACCGCCGTGCGTTTCATCCTCGCGACGCCCTCGCTCACGGGTCAGATGATCGCTCTCGATGGCGGTCAACACCTCACCTGATCCGCTCCAAAGTGAAACGCCAGCCGCGATTCATGAATCGCGGCGCACGCCGTTTCCGCCTCAATCTGACCCTGTCGCGCCCTAATTACCGCCCTATTGCTTGGCGATCCTCGCGGTGACTCACGGGGGGTCTCAACTCTTTTTTAACGTTAAGCGCTTACGAACCTTAATTGGTTTTGTATGGCGCTCTTCGAGGGGTGCCGCGTCGTTATGGGTGTATCCATGATAAGCCGCGTTCGGACGCCATTGGCGTTCGTCTTCGCTGCAGCCATGCCTTTGGTTGTAGCGCCGCTGCCGGCCTCGGCGGCAGACCTTCCACAAGTCAAAATGACGAAGACAAACTCCGTTCCGGCGTGCGCCACGCCTGGACGCTTGATGGCGTTCCTCAACAGCCGCAACGGCAATGTGGACGGCCATTTCTCGACGATCGCCGCAGATTACATGCGCATCGGCGACGAATTGAAAATCCGCTGGGACATCGCCTTCTTCCAGATGTTGCTCGAAACGGGCAACCTGACGTTCAAAGGCGACGTCAAATCCAATCAGAACAATTTCGCCGGTCTCGGCGCCACCGGAAAGCACGTCCCTGGGGAAAGCTTTGCGGATGTCGCGACGGGCGTGAAGGCCCATCTTCAACATCTCCTTCTTTACGCCGGCGAGCATCTCGACGATCCCGTCGCCGAGCGAACCCGCAAGGTGCAGGAATGGGGTGTGCTGACGGATTGGCAGAAGACGCTCAAAGGCCCGGTCAACTACGAGCAGGTCTCGAAGCAGTGGGCGCCGACGTCGCGCCGTTATGCACGCGATATCTCGAATATCGCCGAGAGCTTCTATGGCAGCCCGTGCCGGGCACCCGATCCCAATCCTGAGTTGCTGGCTCTGGCTCGTCCGGGCACCGCACCAGCTCAGACATCGACCGCTTCCGATCCGAAGGTTGCGATGGCGGACGCTGGCGCGTCCTCGTCTAAGCCGTCGGGAGCGGAACTCGCTCGCCGCGCCGTCGAAGAAGCGCGCAAGTCCGGCTCGTTCGTTCGCTCGGGCCTCGGCGCGGAAGAACTCGTGCCGCAGACTGACGACGCACAGACTGTCGCTGTCGGCGAACCGGCTCAGCCGGAAAAGGCGCAGGCCGTCAAGATCATCAACGCTGCCGCGCCACCGGCCGACGCCGTGGCTGCTGCATCGGCTGAAACGGAAGCGCGCCGCCCTGCAGACTCCGCGCCTGTCGAGCCGACCAAGAAGACAACCAAGAAAATACAGACGGCCGCTCTCGGCTCCGGCACTAAGTCGGCCGTGCTTCCGGGCATCACGTCGAAATCGACGCCGACGCTATCGCCCTCCGCTCGGCCGACGTGCAAGGTCTGGACTGCGAGCTACGGCGGCGGTCACTCCGTGATCATCAGAGCGCGCGCCGACCGGCAGGACAATTACACCGTCCTCGATGTCAACGAAGGTTCGGAGAAGCGCGAAGCGGCGGCGTATATCGCGGCTTACGCCAAAGGCGGCGAGACGGTCGGTGAATTCACCAATCCCTCGCAGGCGCTCGATAAAGCCTTCGAACTCTGCCCGGATGGCTGAGTGCGGCGCGTAGTAAAGGGCCGCCCTCGCATGGCAATGCCAAACTCATCGCTTCGCAAACGCGCCGTCGCGACGTTTGCTTCGGCGGCCGCGCTTGCGCTCTATGCGTCTGCGGCCGACGCAGCGCCGCCCATTCGTACCGGCGCGACGAACCAGGTTCCGGCGTGCGTAACGCCGGACCGGCTGATGGCCTTCCTGGCGCAGCGCAATGCCAAGGTCGACGCGCGCTTCGCAAACATCGCCCGGTTCTACAAGCTCTATGGCGAAGGCTGGCATGTCCGTTGGGACTTCGCCTTCTTCCAGATGGCGATCGAAACCAACTTCCTGAAGTTCCGGCGCGGTGATGGCCGTCGCGGCGACGTCAACGAGACGCAGAACAATTTCGCGGGCATCGGTGCTACGGGCAACGGCGTTCCGGGCGAACGCTTCGCCGACGTTGCGACCGGCGTGCACGCGCAAATTCAGCACCTCGTCGCGTATTCGGGTGAACGTCTGGTGCAGCCGATCGCGAAGCGGACGCGCGAAAACCAAAACGACATCATCGCGAAATCGAACCGCCTCGGCCGCGCCGTGACATTCGGTGATCTCGCACGACGGTGGGCCGCCGATCGCCATTACGCCAAGTCGATCGATTTCATCGCAGGTCAATATCAAGAACAGTATTGCAGCGGCGAGACGCATGCCGCGCAGGAGACGATGCCGCCCGCACCACGACCGGCGCGCGGCTGGCAAGATTTCGCGCCGCAGCCGTCAGGGCTTGGCGGACCGCTTCCCGAATACGTCGTTGATCCCAAGAATAGCCGCTAAACAGCTCGGGCCATTTCCCTCGACAACCGTCATCCTCGGCCAAGCGCAAGCGAAGGCCGGGGATCCAGCGCAAGACTCGTCGCAGACGCGATATTGAGCCTTCGGCTCTTTTCGTGCTGGATCCCCGAATGGTCTCGCAAGCTCGCCCGCTTGAGGATGACGAAAGCGATCAGTCGGTTGGCTTGAAGTAGTTGAGCGCTGCCGTCGACGCCGCGCCGCCGATCACGCACGGGATGCCGAATTGGACCTGTCCCATTGCTCCGGCTGCGACACAGCCCAGCGCTAACACCGTCTGACCTGCCTGACCCCACCAGTTGTAATTCCGGAGTTTCTCCGAGCCTTTCGCCTTCAGCTCGTCGATCGATGCGAGCGCATCCTTGCGGATCTTCGAAAGCTCCAGCGTTTCCGACGCGTCGATGACTTCGGCGAGTGGCTTCTTGATCGAGGGATCGCTGTCGCTCGATATTCGCTTCAACATCATCAGAAGATCGTTGTCGCGCGAAGCATTCTGCGCCAGCGTCCACTTGGCCATGGCGCCAATCGTCAGCGTATCGACCTTGTCCTTCTCAAGCGAGTAGGCCAACGCCGACGCAATGCGGCGGATCGGAGCTTCCCATCCGGTCGCGAAATAGTAGCCCCAGTTCAGATCGATGACCGTCGCATCGTCCTTGATCGAGAGCGCCGTCAACACGGGCTTGTCGCCGTAGAGAAACTTCTCGATCAGATCCTTGCGTGCCGGCATGCGTTCGATGAAAGTGCGAAGCAGCGGCCGCCAGCCGGGAAGGCCGGAATAGGCGATCCCCTTGATGATGACCACCTGATCTTCAGGCGGCAGCGGAAACATCTTCGAGACGAGATCTTCGGCGCTCGCCGAATTCGATCCGATGACGCCCGCGACGAACCCGATGTAAATGCCCGATTGATCGGCATCCTTCGTCAGCCCGTACGCCGACATCGCCTTGACGGCATCTGGCACCCGTTGCGGCTCGGGTTTACGGCGGTAGCCGTTGATCCACCGAAGCAGGTCCTCGTTGCCCCGGAATGCGGCCTCCGGAGCCTTCTCCCGGACGGGTTTTGCGAGTAGAACTCCGGGTAGCGACAGGATCAGCGCGAAGCCCAGAATGGCGAAAACAGAGCGCATGGTACCCCCCACAAAATCCTGCTCTCTTTTGATGTGCTGAGGGCGTCAGACCATCCCTCGGACATGGTGATTTTGTGGCGCGGACGCCCGGTTCGCTTGACCTCCGCCGTTGATCGACCTTAGGTGCGCCGAAATTCAGGTATGCGATGACTGAAGACCAGATACCGGCGGCCCACGATGCCGGGCCCGAAGTGCCGGCCAAGACCGGCGCCGACGTCATAGCCGGCTACCTGAAGACTCTGCCGCAGTCCCCCGGCGTCTATCGCATGCTCGATACGGCGGGCGAGGTCATCTATGTCGGCAAGGCACGGCAGCTCAAATCGCGCGTCTCGAACTATGCGCGTCTCAACGGCCATACGAACCGCATCGCGCGCATGATCCTCGCGACGGCGTCGATGGAATTCGTGACGGTTTCGACCGAAGCAGAGGCCTTGCTCCTCGAAGCCAACCTCATCAAACGCTTCCGGCCGCGCTTCAACGTGCTGATGCGCGACGACAAGTCATTCCCTTATATCCTCATCGCGCGCGATCATCCGGCGCCTGCGGTGATGAAGCATCGCGGCGCGCGCAACCGAAAGGGCGAATACTTCGGTCCGTTTGCTTCAGCGGGCGCGGTGGATCGCACCGTCAACATGCTGCAGCGCGCGTTTCTTCTGCGCTCCTGTTCCGACAGCGTCTACGAGAGCCGCACGCGTCCGTGCCTGCTCTATCAGATCAAGCGCTGCTCAGCGCCGTGCACCGGCGAAATTCAGCTCGATGATTATCGGGAACTCGTCGTCGAAGCCGAACGCTTCCTCAAAGGCGAGAGCCAGAGCGTGCGCGCGATGTATCAACAGCTGATGCAGGAAGCAGCCGACGCGCTCGAATTCGAGACGGCTGCGAAATACCGCAATCGTCTCTGGGCGCTGGCGCACGTCACGGCCGATCAGGCGATCAATCCGGATGGCGTCGAGGAAGCCGACGTGTTCGCCGCCTATCAGGACGGCGGGCAAACGTCCATCCAGGTCTTCTTTTTCCGCACCGGACAGAACTGGGGCAATCGCGCCTACTATCCGAAGGCCGATCGTTCGCTCGATGCGCCGGACGTGCTCGATAGTTTCATCGCGCAGTTCTACGACGACAAGCCGGTGCCGCGCCTAATCCTCATTTCGCACGATATTCCGAACCGCGCGTTGCTCGCCGAGGCGCTAGCCAGCAAAGCCCAGCGCAAGGTCGAAATTCGCGTTCCCGCACGCGGCACGAAATCGAGCCTCGTCGAACATGCGCTGACCAATGCGCGCGAAGCGTTGGGACGGAAGCTCGCCGAAAGCTCGACGCAGGCGCGGCTGCTCGAGGGCGTTGCGGAACGCTTCGCTTTAGCCGCCCCGCCTCGGCGCATCGAAGTCTTCGACAACAGTCATATCGCGGGCACGAACGCCGTCGGCGCGATGATCGTCGCGGGACCGGAAGGCTTCGTCAAAGGCCAGTATCGCAAGTTCAACATCAAGTCGCCCGATGTGACGCCCGGCGACGATTACGCGATGATGCGTGAAGTGCTGACCCGGCGGTTCAAGCGCATCGCCGATGCCGAGGTGCTTGAAGAAATCGAAACCGAAGTCGCGGAACTCGTCGCCGACACGGTGAACGAAGCCCTCCCCGCGGCCCTCGTCGAGCAAGCTGTCGTCGAGGAAACCACCGCCGACGACGACGTCGCCTTCCCCGATCGCCCGGACCTGGTGCTGATCGACGGCGGCCTCGGCCAGCTTTCGGTTGCGCGCGAAGTTCTCGCAGGCTTCGGACTGCACGACATTCAATTGATCGGTGTCGCGAAAGGACCTGATCGCGACGCCGGGCGCGAGCATTTCCACATTCCTGGTCGCGAGCAGCCGATCATGCTCGAAACGCGCGATCCGGTCCTCTATTTCGTGCAGCGGCTACGCGACGAAGCTCACCGCTTCGCCATCGGAACGCATCGCGCCAAGCGGGCAAAGGCGCTCGGTGTCAATCCCCTCGATGAGATCGACGGCATCGGTCCGACGCGCAAACGCGCGCTCCTCAAGCATTTCGGCTCGGCGAAAGCGGTTTCGCGCGCGGGTATCGAGGACTTGAAAGCGGTCGAGGGAATTTCTGCCGATATGGCTCGGAGAATCTACGACTTTTTCCACGATCGATCCGTCTAGAGCCAGCGCGTGCGAGCAAAAGTCACTGGTCAGCCACACGGGTGTTGCCCTAATTTCGCGGCACTTGAGCGCCAAGCGCTTGCTCTCAAATCCAGATCGTCAGGGAGTTCGCATTTCGCCGATGCTGAAACATGTGTTTGCGGCTGTCATTGCGCTCGCGCTGGCGGCTCCTTCCGCTGAAGCAAAGCCGGGAACGCCGAACTGGACTTCGACGACGACACCGGCTGCCGGACAGGCGGCGGCACAGGCGCAGCCTGCGGCTCCCGCGCCGAACCAAGCCGCACCGGCAGCGCCCGCTCCAGCGCCGCAACCTGCAAAGGCGCAGCCCGCTCCCGTCGCGCAAACCGCGCCTGCAACGCAGCCTGCCGCCGGACAGCCAGCGGCAGCGTCTCAGGCCGCTGCGCCTCAGCCTGCCGCTCCTCCGGCCGATGCTGCGCCTCCCGCCAGCCAGGACGCCGTGCCCGGCGAGCCCGCAGCCGCCGAAGCCCCGCCTCCTCCTCCGCCGCCGCCAAAGCCGGCGCCCGTCCTCTCGCCCGAGGTCAACGATGCGATCACTGTCATGGTCGACTCGATGGACACCGCCGAGAAACGTCTCTCAGGCATCAGCGCCGCCAATGACACGCTGTCGGAATTGCGCGACCAGATCGATAGCGTCATCGCGCAAGCAACCAAAACCGCGGACTCGATCCGGCCGAGACAGGACGAAATCGACCGCCAGCTGAGCAAACTCGGGCCGCCACCGGCCAAGGATGCGCCACCCGAGTCCGCAACGGTCGCCGCCGAGCGCGTACGCCTCGCGGTGCAATCGACAGAGCTCGATGAAGCGACGAAGACGCTGCGCGTCACGTGGTGGCGCGCACGGCAGGCGATCGACAAGATCACCAATCTGCGGCTGTCGTTCTTCGTGAAAAATCTCACCGAGCGCATCACCAGCCCGCTGTTTCCGCAGTTCTGGACCGACCTCGCGCGCGTCGCGCCGAACGTCGAATGGCGTCTCAAATATAACGTCAATGACTGGACGTCGTCGGTCGACAAGCAAAAGACCAACGTCGCGATGCTGATCGCGGCGGTCATCGGTCTCTATATTTTTCTCAAGGGCCTCGCACTCGCGATCACGCGCTACAGACCCAACGAGAACGCGACGCCTCCAACGTTTTTCGAACGCGCCGCGTCCGCGTCCTGGATTGCGCCCGTCCGCGCCATTCCGGGCGTCGCGGCGACGTTCCTGCTATTCGGCGGCCTCCATTATTTCGGACTGCTGTATGAGCCGACGGCCGCGCCCGTGGGCGGGGCGCTGCTCGATAGCGCGCTGATTTTCGTCGGCGTTTCGGCATTGATCTCGGCGGTATTCGCGCCAGGCCAGCCCGAGCGCCGGCTCGTTCTGCTGTCGAGCCGCAGCGCGCGGCGCATCTCGCGCCTGATCCGCTTCCTGGCGCTGATCTATTGCATCGACCTGTTCCTGTCGTCGTTCGCGCAAGTCTTCTACTTCCCGCTGGCGCTGAGCGTCGTGCAATCGCTGTTCACCAGCCTCGCATTCGCGTTCGTGCTGATCGGGCTTCTGCTGACGCCGTTCGAAGCGAGCGAAGCGGGCGGGCTAAAAGCCGTCGGACGGCATCGTCCGTTGTGGCTCAAGCTTCCGCTCTGGCTCGCGGCCTTTGCGATCATCGGATGCTGCCTCGTCGGCTACGTGGCTCTCGGACGCTTCCTGGCGCAACAACTCGTCATGACGGGCGTCGTCGGGATGATCTCGACGCTGCTGTACCTCGCGATCCGCGCCTTCACGCGCGGCAACACCACGTCACGCGGCCACATCAGCGTGCTTCTCGAAGAGCGGATGGGCTTCGATGAAACGCGCCGCAAACAGCTTGGCTGGCTGACGGAAAGCCTGCTGACGCTCGGCGTCATTCTGGCAACCATTCCGGTGCTGATGCTGCAGTGGGGCTTCTCGGGCGCCGATATCCGAGACTGGTCTGCACGCCTGCTGTTCGGATTCGAGATCGGCCAGTTCCGGATTTCGCTCGTTCGCATTCTCATCGGAATCGCGATCTTCGTAGCGTTCGTGTTCGTTACGCGTCTCGTTCAGCGGCGCCTGCGCGATAATGTCCTCGTCGCGCCTCGGATGGACCCGGGCATCGCGAACTCGATCGACACGGCCGTCGGCTATGCGGGGACAGGGCTCGGCGCTATTGCCGCCGTGTCCTACGCGGGCTTCGACATCACCAATCTCGCGATCGTCGCGGGCGCGTTGTCGGTCGGCATCGGCTTCGGTCTGCAATCGATCGTCAACAACTTCGTATCCGGCCTGATCCTGCTCATCGAGCGCCCGATCAAGGTCGGCGACCTTGTCGTCGTCGGCGGCGAACAGGGCGTCGTCAAGCGCATCTCCGTACGTTCGACCGAAATCGAAACGTCAGACCGCGCCAGTCTCATCGTGCCGAATTCCGAACTCGTCACCGGCCGCGTCCTGAACTGGACGCACCGCAATGCGTTGGGCCGCGTCGTGATGAAATTCAGCTCCGGACCCGATACCGATCCGCGCCTTGTGCTCGCGGTCCTGTCGGAATGCGCCAACCGGCATCCGAACGTCATGCGGGAGCCTGCGCCCGTCGCCGTCTTCGAAGGCTACTCGCCGACGACCACGGATTTCTCGCTGCGCGTCCTGCTGCCGGACATCACGCACTCTCTCAGGGTCCAGTCGGATCTGCGGGTCGCCATTTACGAGGCCTTGCGGCGCGCGCACATCGGCGGATCGGAGGGCTTCGCGGCGCATCCGGCCATATCGGAGGCCTCATAACTGCGACTTTGCTGCACTTTGAGAGTACCCCATTGACGCAGCCTTGCCCCTGCGGCTACCCCAAATCATGGATCATATCGCGCAACGCTCGCTGCCGACGAGCCTGCCCAACATTCTGACCTACGGCCGCATCGCGGCGGTGCCGGTTCTCGCGGGCGTGCTGTTCTTCGGAATGACCGACACGGCGCGATGGGTGGCGTTCGCGATCTTCGTTGCCGCCTGCGTCACGGACTGGCTCGATGGCTACCTCGCGCGCATGTGGGAGCAACAGTCCACGCTCGGGCGCATGCTCGATCCGATTGCCGACAAGCTGCTCGTCGGCGCGACCCTGCTGATGCTCGTCTATACCGACACGATCGGCGGCTGGTCGATCTGGGCGGCAATCATCATTCTGTCACGTGAAATCCTCGTCTCCGGCCTGCGCGAGTTTCTGGCCGAACTCAACGTCAAAATCCACGTGACGCAGCTCGCGAAATGGAAAACGGCCGTTCAATTCGTTGCGCTCGCGATGCTGCTTGCGGGACCGGCGGCGGAAGGTCTCGTGCCGGGAACGACAACCGCAGGCGTCACCCTTCTCTGGGTTGCGGCGCTGCTTACGTTGGTGACGGGCTACGATTACCTCAAAGCCGGCATTCGCCACGCGATAGGCGGGTAATTCACCATGTCTGCTGTGCACGACCAAACCGTTGTTTTGCGCTATTTCGCCTGGCTCAGGGAAAAGACGGGCCTCAATGAGGAGCGTCTCGCTCTGCCGGCCGAGATCGTCACCGTCGGCGATCTTCTGAATTGGCAGCCGACGCGAGGGCATCCGTTCGATCTCGCCTTCGCGAAGCCCGAGGCTATCCGCGTCGCGCTCGATCACGCGCATGCGAAGCCCGGAGCGGCGATCGCCGGGGCACGCGAGATCGCCTTCTTTCCACCCGTGACGGGAGGCTGACGTTCGTGGCTGTTCGCGTCAGCACATCGGACTTCGATATTTCAGCCGAGATGGCGCGACTGACGAACGCCGATACCGGCGTTGGCGGCGTGGCGCTGTTCGTCGGCAAGGTTCGCGATCATAAGGATGGCGAAGCGCTCACCGAACTCGTTCTCGAACATTATCCCGGCATGACCGAGGCCGAACTCGAGCGCATCGAAGCCGAGGCCCAGCGCCGCTTCGACCTCTCCGCGTCCCTCGTCGTGCACCGCGTCGGGTCGTTGAAACCCGGCGACAACATCGTGCTCGTGATCGCGTGCGCGTCACACCGGCAGAACGCCTTCGCCGCCGCCGAATTCCTGATGGACTATCTGAAAACGCGCGCGCCCTTCTGGAAAAAGGAAGTCCTGGCGAGCGGGGAAAGCCATTGGGTCGACGCCCGCGAAAGCGACGACGAAGCGGCCGCGGCGTGGCAAACGGCGAAGCGTTAACGCCACGAATTCGCTCGACTCAAAGCCTCTCGTCACGCTTAACGAGGGCTTAACCGTGCCATCCGATAACCTTAACGTCGTACCGCGCTGACCGCCAAAACGCCACGTTCCGTAGGCACACATTCGATGTGTGGCGCTTGGGGGAATGGCAGCGCCACGGGGGACCAAGAATGCGAAGACCGGCACACCGAGCGAAGCGCTGCGCGATGGCAGCGGCCTTGCTCTGTGCCGTCACCGGCGCGGCAACCACCGCTGGCTCTGCCGCCGACGCGCCGAAAACGGGCAAGTCCCAGATCGCGATCACCAATCCCTCTCCCGACGCCGATTCCCGTTCGAAGGTTCTTCGCACGCGATTTGTCGTCGGGCTCGAACGCAAGGTCGACTATCGCGTTTTCGCGATCGCCAATCCGAACCGCGTCGTCATCGAACTTCCCGATGTCACCATGCAGCTCCCCGCGATCGACGAGAACAAGCCCGTCGGCCTGGTGAGAGCGGTGCGTGCCGGACTGGCCGCTCCTGGAACGACGCGCATCGTCATCGGCGTGACGCAGCCGGTCGTCGTCGAAAGCTCGGCGATCGAACAGGACGACAAGGGCCTGTCGCGCCTTGCCATCGTCATTCGTCCGGCCGGCTCTCCGATGGGCGGCCCAGGCATGAAAGGTTTCGCTGAGCCGTCCGCCCTCGGCGCTGCGGGTTTGCAGTTGCAGCCGCCGCTTCCCCGTCCGGCCGTGAAGCCGACCGAACGCGCCGCGAAGGCATTCAAGCCGATCATCGTGCTCGATCCCGGCCACGGCGGATACGACTCGGGCGCGGTGAAGTTCGGTACGGTAGAGAAAAACGTCGTTCTGGCGTTCAGCCTCGTGCTGCGCGATCTGCTCGAAAAGACCGGCCGCTATAAAGTTCTGATGACGCGCAACGACGACACGTTCATTCCGCTCGACGACCGAACGAAATATGCCGAGCGCAACAGGGCGAACATCTTCATCGCCATTCACGCCGACTATTCCGACCAGGGCTCGCGCGCACGCGGCGCCACGATCTACACGCTGCGCGATGGGGTTGCGAAAAATCTCGAACGTTCAGCCAAAGGCAACGCCGCCGAAAACGTTCTCTCGGCGGAGGAAATCGATACGGTCAGAAAGGTCAGCGACGACGTCAGCGCGGTCAGGGGCATCCTGGCGGATCTCGCGGAGCGCGACGTTGAAATGACACACGAACGCACCGGCATGTTCGCGAAAACGGTGATCGAGAACATGGGCGAGAGCACGCCGATGCGAAACGAGCCCGATCAGCAGGCCGCTTTCCGCGTGCTCAAGACGGCGCAATTCCCCTCCGTCCTGATTGAGCTTGCCTACGTCACCAACAAGCAGGATGCGAGCAACCTGCAATCGGATGGTTGGCGCGGAAAGGTCGCGCAGTCGATCGTCTCGGCGATCGACAATTATTTCTCGCACGAGATCGCGCGGCTGCCATTTTAGTTGGCGCTTCCGACTCGCGTTCCGCGAGCCGGCCGGAAGCGCGGCTTTTCGTTAGCGTTTCCGACTCCGCTTCGCGGAGCTGGCCGGAAGCAGCTTTTCGTTAGGCGCTTCCGACACCGCTTCGCGGAGCCGGCCGGAAGCGCGAAGACCCAGCGACCCAGCGCCGACAAAAAAGGCTGGCGCAGCGGCCAGCCTTTTCTGTTTCGATGTGGCCGGGGTTCGTCGCACACTACCCGGCATTGCCCAGTCACCTCCTACTTGGAGGATATTTCAGGTGTTGTCGCCAGAGCAGAAACAACCAGCGCGGTTTCCTCGACAGTTCACGCGGAGCATTTTTCGCATGTGGTCTTAGAAAGTCGGCTGGCCGGCGATAGCGCTTCTGCATGAGGCACTCCATCTTCCAGATGTCCGCGGCCCCGCCGCAAGGGCGAGGTGGTCTTCGTGGTCGGGCGAAACGCACGCATACGCTCAGCACACGGGCTCGCTGAGCGGCGCGCTAACGTCGGATAGTCGACATCGAAGTAGCGGGAAGGGGTGGACAAGGTCGTGAAGGCGACGAACCTGAGCCTGAGCGACGCTCCCTCGGGCAGCCCTGTCCATTGCTGCCACGCGCCGTTCATAGCCATCTGCCGGCCCTTGAGGATCCGGTTCAGAGAAGAAAAGGGCATTGACCCCCGTATCTCGCTCTGACGCTCGCACGTGTTGTAAGGCTAAGCCTCACAACGCTTCACAGTTCTCAGGGTACGCGATTCGTATGACGATCCGTGAGATCAGCAACATACACATCCGGGACAATCAGCCGAATGCGCGGGCCGTCCGCGCTCACCTCAGCCGGCGACGTGCCCGCCTCGTCGCCGTCGACCTCGAGCGCCACCGTGGTCTGGCGCCCGATCAGCGCGCGCCTCACCGGCAGCACATGCACGCCTGACGGACACGATGCCGGATCGCCGAGGCGACCCAAGGCCAGCGAAATCGCGCTTCCCGCAATCGCAGTACGCGAGCGCGCCTCTATGACGACCGCGATCAAGCGATCGTGTCCGACGCCCGTTTCGCGGGTCAGCACGAAGGACCCGCCATAGCGGCTCGCGAACGTCAGGATCAGCCAGCTTGCCGCGAACCGCCGCCCGTCCAGCTCGACGTCGAAATGCTCGACGCCTTCCGCAAGCGTCTTGATGACCGGATAGCCGTAAGCTGCGCGGCCCAGCACGCGCTTGGTGCGATAGTTCAACCGCGCGACGATGCGGGCGTCGAACCCTGCGCCGACCATCAGGAAGAACGGCGCGCCGTTGACCGTGCCGCCGCCGACGTCAATCTCCGCTCCTTCAAGCAGGACGCGCGCAACGTCTGCGGCGCGACGCGGAAGCTGGATCTCGTGCGCCAGGACATTGCCCGTGCCGAGCGGCACGAATCCGATCGGCAGTTCAGTATTGGCGGCGCCCGTCGCAACCGCGCGGAACGTGCCGTCACCGCCCGCCGCAATGACCGCGTCGCAATTGCCTTGCCGCGCGACGTCCGCCACCCGCTCACTGGCTTCGGCTGCGCTGCGCGCCGGAAGCTGGAAGACATTTGCTCCGGCTCCCCGCATCACACCGAGCACACCGTCGAGCAGGCGCGGGATCGCGACGCCAGCTTTGGAATTGAAGACGAGGGCAAACCGTCTGCGCATGAAAAAAGCAATGAATATGATGATGGCGGCACCGGTTGGCGCCGCCATGCTTCGAAAGCAGATTTGTCGGTAAGGGGCAGACCTGGCCGCGTCAAGAAACAAACGGCCAAGCCTATGAGCGCGTTACGCCGCCGGCGCTTCCGCCCGCCGCGCCGTCGAGGTCACCGCCTTCTGAACCTTCTCGAAGGCGCGCACCTCGATCTGGCGAATGCGCTCGCGGCTGACGCCGAACTCAGCCGACAGTTCTTCAAGCGTCGCCGGCTCTTCCGCCAGACGCCGCTGTTCAAAAACGCGGCGTTCACGGTCGTTCAGCACCGACAAGGCCGAAGAGAGGTACGACTTGCGCCGCCGCAGTTCCTCGTCCTCAACGAGCCGGTCTTCCTGCGTCGGCGTATCGTCGACGAGCCAGTCCTGCCATTCGCCGGACTCCGATTCGGCGCGGATCGGCGCGTTGAGCGAAGCATCACCGCCGAGACGGCGATTCATGCTCACAACATCCTCTTCCGGAACGCCGAGCTTGGTCGCGATCGCCTTGACATGCTCTGGTCGCAAATCACCGTCGTCCAGCGCCTGCAACTGGCTCTTGGCACGCCGCAGATTGAAGAAGAGCTTCTTCTGCGCCGCCGTGGTGCCCATCTTCACAAGGCTCCACGAGCGCAAAATGTACTCTTGAATGGATGCGCGTATCCACCACATCGCATATGTGGCGAGGCGGAAGCCCTTTTCCGGGTCAAACCGTTTCACCGCCTGCATCAAGCCGACGTTGCCTTCGGAGATCACTTCTCCGATCGGCAAGCCATAGCCGCGATAGCCCATCGCGATGCGCGCGACGAGGCGAAGATGCGACGTGACCAGTTTTTCGGCCGCGTCGGAATCTTCATGCTGCTGCCAACGCTTGGCGAGCATGTATTCTTCGTTGGGTGCGAGCATCGGAAACTTGCGGATCTCCTCGAGATACCGCGAGAGGCCGAGCGACCCGCCAGCCAGCGTGGGAAGACCTTTTGTTGCAGCCATAAGCCCTCTACGGACCTTCACCCGCTTCAAGCGGTACGGTCCGTCGCTCCCTTCATGTCGTGGGAGTCTATCTTCGCGCCCCCAACGCCGCACGTTACATAGTCGTTAAATCTCGCAATTCACCGGTAGTTCCTGTCACGACGTTTTGAGCGTCGCGCGAGCGGATTAACCGCTGATTGCGATACCCACTACAAACGTTTCTTCTTGGGCTTTTCCGTCGCTGCGAACGCAATTGCGAGATCGCTCAGATCGACGGGCAATTCGCTGGAAAATTTGAGCTTTTTCCCGCTAGTCGGGTGCTCGAACTCCAGTGTTTCGGCATGCAGAGCCTGGCGCGACAGCTCTGAAGCCGCCGCACGCGCGGCCTCTTTCAAAGATGCGAGCCGCGTCCGGAAACCGCTGCCGTAGACCGCATCCCCCAAAACGGGATGTCCGATATGCGCGAGATGCACACGGATCTGATGCGTACGTCCGGTTTCGAGCACCAGCCGGACGAGCGAGACGTCGCCCGTCGAGCGTTCCCCCGGAAAGACTTGGAGGACTTCATAATGAGTCGTCGCGGAACGTCCTGCCTCACCGCGCACGACCGCGATTTTCGTGCGGTTGGCCTGGCTGCGGCCGAGACGTGCGCTGATCGTTCCTTTCGGAAGCGGCAGCCGCCCCCAGACGAACGCGAGATAGCTCCGGAATAGCCGGCCGTCGCGGCCATGGCTCTTGAACTGGTCCGCAAGCCCCTGATGCGCGGCATCCGTCTTCGCCACGACGAGCAGTCCGGACGTGTCTTTATCGAGCCGGTGCACGATGCCGGGCCGCTTGACGCCTCCGATCCCGGAGAGGCTGTCACCGCAATGCGCGATCAGCGCATTGACCAGCGTTCCTGAGGCGTGGCCGGCCGCCGGGTGCACGACAAGCCCTGTGGGCTTGTCGATGACGATGAGGTCCGCATCTTCATAGACGATCGACAGCGGCAGCGTCTCTCCAGCGACATCCGGTTCGCTCGCAGGCGGCAGTTCGACCCTATAGGTGATGCCCGGTTTGACCGGCGTGCGCGCCTCTCGTATCGTTCTTCCGTCGCTGACGTAGCCGTCGCGAATCAGCGCTTGGATGCGGGCTCGGCTCAGATCTTCGATCTTTTGCGCCAGCCAGCGATCGAGGCGCTGACCGGCGTCCTCTGCGGCGGCAGTCAGCTCGATCGCGTCATGGGATTTCGTAGTATCTGGCACGATCAGGAACGGTGAAAAGAAAGAAGCACGATCAGAATGAGCAACGGTGAGCCGACCTCGTCGGAAGTGATGCGCGAACACAAGCTGCAGCGCAACCTCAAGATCGTCGTCCTTGGTTTAGGGGCATTGATCCTCATGGGCCTCGGCGCCGTCATCGTGAAAGTGATCGGGCTGTCGACATCGGCACCGGCAGGGCAAGGAATTCCGAGCATCAGCGCCGCCTGGCGGACCACCGGCGAAGTGACGCTTGAAGTTCCGAAGGGCTCCAAAGTTGTATCGATCTCGCTATCCGGCAATCGGCTCGCTATCCATCATGACGGCCCTGAAGGGACCGACATCACGATCATCGACCTCAATACAGGCCGCCGGGTCGTCGATGTAAAGCCGGTTGAGGCGCTGCCGAAAAACTAGCCCGTCGGCCGCAGGCGCTGACTAATTCCGGCTTGGCCGCCACCGGCACTGATGCTGGCACTGATGCTGTCCGGTACCGATTTCGGCTTGTGCGTCTTCGACGCTGTTTTCGGGGGTGATCGAACGGCACCGACCGACTACACGTCTGGGCTTGCGCCGGCCCCGTTCGTCTAGTGGCCCAGGACACCCGCCTCTCACGTGGGCAACAGGGGTTCGAGTCCCCTACGGGGCGCCAAAATTCTATTAATCAATGGATTTAACGATTTGGCGAAGGTTCGGCGCGGGTATTTTTGCGCCGAGCCTTTTTGGTGCTCTCCGTAGCGTCCTGAGGGGCCGTTTTAGCCATTCTGCTCGCCCTGGAATGGGAACTCGATCACACGCATCGGCAGCGACGCCTCCCCAGTAAATATGCCGGCAAACCCGCGCTGAATAATGTCTTGCCTGACTTCGACCTGCGAATGCGCGCGAGGACGATAGACAGCACGCCGGAGTTGCACGCGGTCGAATGAATAGCCAAGCGACGTTGAAAGGGCGAAGAGCAATTCGATAAATTTGTCGTCCCCCCTTTGGAGCCACGCTTCGACCTGTGCCTCTGAGGGGTTTTCTGGGAGGACCACGTTCAAATGATCCGCGTAGTCTCTCCATTTATCGATGACGTCTCGCTCGCGCGAGTTTTGGCGCCTACTCGCAGCGCCAAAATCGAGGTCAATTCTATTCAGGGCATTTACGTGCTCGCCATCCAGACGAGTAGCACGGGTGGCCATCAGCGTGCGGAAGACCTGCTGCTGGGATGCACGCTTTGCATTCGCACGCTCAATCCACATTTGGACCTGAACCGCAATTAGAGGGCTGAGAAGCGTCGCTGCGATGATGAGCCAGTCTGAAATAGTGACCGTCATGCTGTGTTCCTTCTATCAAAGAAAACAGCCGAACACGGCTGTATGAAGCCGCAAGTGTAAAGAGGAGGAAACGCACAGGTTTCCACAGCATCACGTGCTCATTCGAGATATTTTTCAACTCTTCCGTTCCTAACGGATGGAGATCATCTGTATGCGTTGCATATCTCCAATCAGAGACGGACAGCAGCGCGGCGGTTCCGCCAGCGCGCTTTTCTTGGGAGGCCCCTTGCCGTTCTTCGATCAGGTTTCGGTAGTCGACGTCGTCAGGGCGCGTACGACTGTAGGATGACGCAGCAAGGCAGCTGCGGCCTCGTAAACCTCGGCCTGCGTCGACGGCGGCGTATTCGGAACGTCGGCAACGACGTGCGCCGGTTTCGGAGATATGACGATGATGCGGTCGGCGACGCGCACAGCTTCGGTCACGTCGTGGGTGACGAATAAAACGGCAACCCTGGCTTCGCGCGCCGCATCGCGCACGATGTCCTGCATCTCACGCCGCAAGCCAGCATCAAGCGCGCCAAAGGGTTCGTCCATCAGCACGAGTTCGGGTTCGATTGCGAGCGCGCGCGCCGTCGCGACACGCTGAGCCATTCCGCCGGACAATGCACCCGGCCGCTTATCGAGATCGGCCTCGTCAAACCCGAAGCGGCGCAAAAGATCGGAAGCGCGTGAATGCCTCTCACGCCTTTTGACACCGAGCGCTTTCATCGCGAACGCGGCATTGTCGAGCGCGCTCGCCCACGGCAGCAATCGCGGCTCCTGAAAGACACAAGCCGTTCGAGCAAACGTATTTGCGATGCGCCCGTGCGTTGGCTGCAGAAGACCAGCAGCCATGCGCAGCGCCGAGGTCTTGCCGCAACCCGACCGGCCAAGCATGACGACGATCTCGCCAGCGCTGACCGATAGATTGAGGCCTCCGATGACCGGCGTTTTGCCGAAGTCCAGGCTGATGTCCTCGAAGCGCAGCATGCTCAAATGGTTTGGGCGCGTCCGAAACGCGTGTTGAGCCGACGGCGCAGCGGAAGAAGCAGAAAGCCGTCAGAGATCAAGATCAGAGCGAGGATGACGATGATCCACGCCATCGTCTCGGGTAGATCGAGATTGGCGCGCGCGGTTTCCAAGCGTCCTCCGATGCCGGTGCCGCCGCCCAGAACTTCCGCCATGATCGCGACTTTCCACGAATAGGCGAGCGCGGTCGCCAGAGCCGGCAACGCGTGTCCCCAGAGTTGCGGCAAGAGAACGTCAGTGGTGTGCAACGATCGG
>ERZ778027.2745-NODE-2745-length-20159-cov-6.431407_pt1 | contig 20159 bp, 21 predicted proteins | sample MGYA00375757_ERZ778027 | MGnify/ENA primary metagenome ERZ778027 (study PRJEB29350, sample SAMN05389817) | bioreactor metagenome | isolation source: Ammonium sulfate bioreactor | place: South Africa: University of Cape Town | collected 2014-02-18 ...
CTTCTGGCGGAAGGGGTGGGATTCGAACCCACGGTGGACTTGCGCCCACGGCGGTTTTCAAGACCGCTGCCTTAAACCACTCGGCCACCCTTCCGAAGCGTCGCTACAACGCAATGCCGAACGCGGATCTATCGCGTACCGCGTTCCGGAGCGTCCCTCCTATCCGTTTCGGTTTCCGTCCTCAAGCGGCGTGACGCCCCACGGGCGCTTAACCTGATCCTAAGCCGCATTTGTCATCATTCCGGCAAGCTTCGGCCAACCTCGCGTGCTTTCCTGAGCATCGAGGGTGCGCTGGGCGGGCGTAGCGTATCGAGTTGAGTATGCGTAAATGAGCAGGGGCCTCTCAGGCCGGCTGGCCGTGCGCGCCATGCTGGTGACGACGGCGGCGGCGATCGTATCCGCCTGTTCGAGCAACCCGCCCGTCCGCACGGTCGGCGGCGTTTCGCGCTCGGTCTTTTCCGAAGACGACTACGGCGTCAGCTCGAGCCCTCGCGTGACCGCCAGCCGCAACGTCCCGAAAGGCGGCGGCAGATACAAGCTTGGCTCGCCCTACAAGGTCGCCGGTCGCTGGTACGTGCCGCACGAAAATCCCAATTACGTCGAGAGCGGCGTCGCCTCGTGGTACGGCGACGACTTTCACGGCCGCAAGACGGCGAACGGCGAAGTCTTCGATGCCCACGCCTTGACCGCCGCGCATCCGACGATGCCGCTGCCGAGCTACGCGCTCGTGACCAATCTGGACAATGGCAAACGCGTGCTCGTCCGCGTCAACGACCGCGGGCCCTATGTGAAAGACCGCATCATCGATCTGTCCTATGCCTCGGCAAAGGAATTGGGCTACCTCAATCACGGCCGCGCCCGCGTCAAGGTGCAGTATGCCGGACGCGCGCCGCTGAATGGCAACGACAGCCGCGAGCGCCAGTATCTCGCCGAGCAGCAGTCGGGACGCGGGAATTCTTTCCCGCCCGTCGCGCAGGCATCGAACCGCTATGACGCGCCTCCGTCATACAGAAACGCGCCACCGCAGTACGAGAACGCTCGTCCAGCTTATGCCTCCGCCTCGCCGCCGCCTGCACCTGCGCAATGGTCGCCGATTGGCTACAGAAACGGGCTGACGGGGAAGCCGTCGCCGCCGGCACGACGCGACTACGCGAACCGACCGCTTGAAACAGCGAGTTTCGAAGATCAGCGCATGTCGCTGACGGCACCGCCGGCCGCCGTTCGGCCGTTCGCGCCGGCACGGACGTACGTGCAAGTCGGACTTTTCAGCGAGCGTTCGAACGCGGAACGTCTGCGCCGTGAGCTTGGGACGCTGGGGCCGATCGAAGTCGCGCCCGTGCAAACCGCTGATGGAATGCAGGTCTATCGCGTGCGCATGGGACCGTTCTCGCCGGACGCTGCGGGGCGGACGCAAAATCAGATTGCGGCCTACGGTGTCACGAACAGCGCAATCGTCACGGATTAGTGGGCAGACCGGCCGCTGGCGTTGACCAGGACGCCCCCGGATTGGATACTGAAGCTCGTCGCAAAATGCTGCTTGAAGAAGAGCAGCCGAAAGCGAGTTTGCAGACCGATGTTGATCCAAGCCTGCGCCAGGGTTCTTGTCTCGGCGCTCATCGCGATCTCTGTCTTGACGGCGGTAGGTCCAGAAGCGAATCCGGCTCTCGCCGCCGAGGCTGCTTTCACGTCGAAAGCTCCGCGCGCCATTCTGATCGATGCTGCGACCGGCGCAACGCTGTTTCAGCAGCACGCCGATGAGCCCGCGCCGCCCGCCAGCATGAGCAAGCTGATGACGCTTGCCGTGCTGTTCCGCGCGATGAAGGAAGGGCGCATTCAGAAGACCGACGAGTTCACGATGAGCGTCAACGCCTGGCGGAACGGCGGCGCGCCGTCCGGAACCTCGGCGATGATGGTCCCGGTCAACACCAAGGTCACGGTCGACGAACTCATTCAGGGCATCGTCATACAGTCGGGCAATGACGCGGCCATGTGCGTCGCCGAAGGCATGGCAGGCTCGATACCCGCGTTCGCGCGCATGATGAACGACGAAGCGAAACGCATCGGCCTGACGAAATCGACATTCACGAACGCCAGCGGACTGCCCGATCCGCAGCAGCTGATGAGCGCGCGCGATCTCGCTGTCCTGGCGCGTTACATCATCGATGAGTATCCGGACTACTATCCGGTGTTCGCGCAGAAAGAATTCCTCTACCGCAAGCACCGCTTCATCAATCGCAATCCGCTGCTGTTTCAAAACGTCGGCGCCGACGGATTGAAGACGGGGCACACGGCGGCCGCAGGCTTCGGCCTCGTCGGATCGGCGGTGCAGGACGGCAAGCGCCTGATCGTCGTCGTCAGCGGTTTGGAAAAGGCGGACCAGCGCAAGGAGGAAGCCGTCAAGCTTCTGAACTGGGGTTTCAATTCGTTCAACACCGTGCGTCTCTACGATGCGAATGAAGTCATCGGCCAGGCGCGCGTCTGGGGCGGCAAGGTCTGGTATGTGCCGCTCGCGGCCAATGCCGACGTGACGTTCACCGTGCCGAAATTCCCCGCCAATCAGAAGATCTCGGCCGAGATCGTCTATAAGGCGCCGCTGAAACCGCCGGTGAAGAAGGGCGACCAAGTCGCGACGCTGAAGCTGTCGAGTTCGACGAGCGCGTCAACCGAGCTGCCGCTCTATGCCACGGAGGACGTCCAAAAAGGCGGCATCGTGCGCGAAGGTCTCGATTCCCTCGTTCTAATGGCATTGCGCCGGTTGGCGTTCTAGAGTACGCGCGAGGCAGTGAGGCGAGGCCCATGAAGCGCGGAAAATTCATCACGTTCGAAGGCGGCGAGGGCGTCGGCAAATCCACCCAGGCAAAGCGCCTGGCCGAACGCCTTGAGCGTGCGGGCATACCGGTCATCATAACGCGTGAGCCGGGCGGCACGCCGGTCGGCGAGGATGTGCGCGACCTCATCATGAAGGATCGCCCGACCGATCCCATGACGGAGCTTCTGCTGTTCGCGGCAGCACGCGCCGAGCATGTCACGTCCGTGATCCGTCCCGCGCTCGACGATGGCACGTGGGTCATTTCCGATCGCTTCATCGATTCAACGCGAGTCTATCAAGGCAAGCGCTACGGCCTCGAGCCCGAGCTGCTCTCTCTCCTCGAGCGCTATACGGTCTCGCCCGATTTCCCCGATCTGACCCTGATCCTCGATCTGCCTGCGACCGAGGGCGTCGAACGCGCGCAGAACCGCGGCACGCTCTCGCGCTACGACGCCGAGCGCATCGAAACGCACGAAGTCCTGCGCAAGGGCTTTCTCGAAATCGCGACCAGCGAACCGAAGCGCTGCGTGCTGATTGACGCGAGCCTGCCGGTTTCGAGCGTCGAGACCGCCGTCTGGCAAGCCGTATCGGCGCATCTGCTCGTCGAGGCGCGCTGATGGCGCGCGCGGCATTGATCGCCGACGCCGAACCGCTGCCAGAGGCAGACCGGCTCGACGATTTCCCGCATCCGCGCGAGACGCTTTCGCTCATCGGTCACGACGCGGCGCTTTCGATGCTGACCGACACGCTCGCAGGCGGGCGCATGCATCACGCCTGGCTGCTCGCAGGGCCTAAAGGCATCGGCAAGGCGACGCTCGCGTATCAGTTTGCGAAGACCGCGCTGGCGCGACCCGAGGAACGCGATCTCTTCGGACAGGGCATGAGCATCGAGCCCAATTCGCCGACCGACCGGCAGATCCGCGCGCTGTCGCATCCGGGCCTGCTCGTCATCCGCCGCACCTACGATCCGAAGACGAAGCGGTTCTCGCAAACGATCCCCGTCGACGAGGTGCGCCGCCTCAAAACCTTTCTCGCCTTGAGCGCGGAATCGCAAGGTTGGCGCGTCGTTATCGTCGACAGCGCCGACGACATGAACGCGAACGCCGCCAACGCGCTGCTGAAGTCGCTCGAAGAGCCGCCGCCGCGCACGATCTTTCTCGTCGTCACGTCGGCGCCGGGACGGCTGCTGCCGACGATACGGTCGAGATGCCGGATCGCGGTCTTGTCACCGCTCTCGGAAGCCGATCTGAAGCGCGCCGCAGCGCAGGCTCTGACGAGCGCCGGCAAGCCCGTCCCCGAGGCCCACGATTGGGAGCCGCTGCTTCCGCTGGCCCAAGGCAGTGTCGGCCGCGCCCTGACGCTGCTCGGCGGCGGCGGATTGGCGCTCCAGGCCCGCATTGATGCCATCCTGAACGGCCTGCCGAAGCTCGACGCCAAAGCCGTGCACGCCCTCGGCGACGACCTGCAGGCAGCCGCCCAGGAGCGCAAATTCGAGCTATTCTTCGAGCTTTACCAGGCGACCATCGCCCGGCTCATCTCCGTTCAGGCGACGGGGAAGGGGCCGGAGCGCGACATCGCCCTCGCAGGCCGGTTGATCGGACCCGCACGCCTTGCCACATTCGCCGAGCTATGGGAAACAACGGCCCGCGACAAGGCGGATACGTCTGCCCTGAACCTTGACCGCAAATCGCTCATTCTCGGAAGTTTCGCGCGTCTTGAGGCCGCGAGCCGCGGCTGAGCGGAAGCCTTTGCCGCGCCCAAAGACGATCGACAAGGAAGCTCACCCGTTGCGCGAAAAATTCTACATCACGACGGCCATTTCCTACCCCAACGGCGTGCCGCACATCGGCCACGCCTACGAGGCCATCGCAACCGACGTCATCGCACGCTTCGAACGCCTCGACGGCAAGGATGTCTTCTTCCTGACGGGCACCGACGAGCACGGCCTCAAGATGAAGCAGACGGCCGAGCGCGAAGGCGTCACGCCGCGCGAACTCGCCGACCGCAATTCGGCGCGCTTCATCGAAATGGTGAAAACGCTCGGCCTCTCGAACGACGATTTCATCCGCACGACCGAACAGCGCCACTACGATGCCTGCGCCGAACTTTGGCGCCGCATGGAGAAGGCGGGCGACATCTTCAAGCGTCCGTATGGCGGCTGGTACTCGGTTCGCGACGAAACCTATTACAAGGAATCCGAGACCGAGGTCCGCGACGGCCAGCGCTTCGCGACCGCAACCGGAACGCCCGTCGAGTGGAACGAGGAAGAAACCTACTTCTTCCGCCTGTCGGCATATCAGGACAAGCTTCTCGCGCATTACGAGGCCAATCCGGACTTCATCTTGCCGGCCGAGCGGCGCAACGAGGTCGTCAGCTTCGTCAAGATGGGGCTCGAGGATCTGTCGATCTCGCGCACGACGCTCGACTGGGGCATCCCGGTGCCCGACGCGCCGGGGCACGTGATGTACGTTTGGATCGACGCGCTGAACAACTACGTGACCGCGACGGGGCTATTGACCGATCCGCAGGGCTCGCGCGCGCATTACTGGCCCGCCAACGTACACGTCATCGGCAAGGATATCGTGCGCTTTCACGCCGTCTATTGGCCAGCCTTCCTGATGAGCGCGGGACTGCCTCTGCCGAAGCGCGTCTTCAGCCACGGGTTCGTGCTGAATAAGGGAGAGAAGATGTCGAAGTCGGTCGGCAACGTCGTCGACCCGTTCGATCTCGTCAAAGCCTACGGCCGTGATGCGTTGCGCTACTTCTTCCTGCGCGAAGTGATGTTCGGGCAGGACGGCAACTATTCGGCCGAAGCGATCGCGAACCGCATCAATGCCGATCTCGCGAACAATCTCGGCAATCTCGCGCAGCGTTCGCTGTCGATGATCTTCAAGAACTGCGACGGCGCCATTCCGCAGCCCGGCGCATTCAGCGCCGAAGACACCGCGATCCTCAATGCGACCGACGCGCTGTATGAGGCCGCGCGGGGCGAGATGGATCGTCAGGCGATCACGAAGTATCTCGATGCCGTCTGGGCCGTCGTCGCGGAGGCCAACCGCTACTTCGCGGCCGAAGAGCCGTGGGCGAAAAAGAAGACCGACCCGGCGCGCATGGCGACGATCCTTTATGTAACGGCCGAGTGCGTACGCCAGTTCGCCATCCTCGCGCAGCCGGTGATGCCCGAGAGCGCGGCAAAGCTGCTCGACCTCCTTGCGGTTCCGCCGGAAGCGCGCACATTTGCAAGTCTGGGATCGGTGGGACGCCTCAAGGCCGGCACAGCAATTCCGGAGCCGCAGGGCGTGTTCCCGCGCTACGTCGATCCGGAGGAGCCCAAGGGCAAGAAATCGTGATGCTGGTCGACCATCATTGTCATCTCGACTTTCCCGAGTTCGCACCCGAACTCGATCAGGTCGTTGCGCGCGCACGCGAGGCGGGCGTCGGGACGATGGTGACGATCTCGACGCGCATCCGCCAGTTCGACAAAGTGCGTGCGGTCGCGGAGCGCTTCGACGACGTTTATTGTTCGGTCGGAACGCATCCGCACAACGCGCATGAGGAGCTCGACATCCCGCTCGAAAAGCTCATCGAGCTTACCGCGCATCCCAAAGTCGTTGCGGTCGGCGAGGCGGGGCTCGACTATTATTACAAGCATTCGACGCCGGAGGCGCAGGCCGAGGGTTTCCGCCGCCACATCGCGGCCGCGCGCGAAACGGGCCTGCCGCTCGAAATTCACACGCGCGACGCCGATGCCGACACCATCGCCATTCTCGAAGACGAGCATGCGAAGGGTGCGTTTCCGGCCGTGCTGCATTGCTTCACCGGCGGCCGCGAGCTTGCGATGCGCGCGCTCGAGCTTGGGCTCTACGTCTCCTTCAGCGGCGTCATCACGTTCAAGAAGAACGACGCGTTGCGCGATATCGCCCGCGACCTCCCGCTCGATCGCCTGCTCGTCGAGACGGACGCGCCGTTCCTCGCGCCCGATCCCTTTCGCGGAAAACGCAACGAACCATCCTACGTCGTGCGCACCGCCGCGACGCTGGCGTCCGTCAAAGGCATATCGAACGGGGAACTCGCGGACGCGACGACGGACAACTTCTTCCGCCTTTATCAAAAGGCCAAGCGTCCCTCGGCCGGATCGCGCGGATCGGCCGCCGCATGACTTACAGGTTCACGATCCTCGGATGCGGCTCTTCCGGCGGGGTCCCTCGCGTCGGCATGAACTGGGGCGCGTGCGATCCGCAAAATCCGAAAAACAACCGGCTGCGATGCTCTGCGCTCGTCGAACGTAAAGGCCCCGGCGGCCAGACGGCGGTGCTGATCGACACGTCGCCGGATTTTCGCGCACAGATCCTGGCGACGCGCCTGACCGGCCTCGATGCTGTTCTCTATACGCACGATCACGCCGATCACACGCACGGCATCGACGACCTCCGCATGATCGCTTTTTCAATGAAGAAGCGCATCGACGTCTATTTCGACGCCGCGACCGGCGCGAGCCTCAAATCGCGATTTGGATATTGCTTCGAAACGCCGGCCGGATCGGCCTATATGCCCATCCTCAACGGACACGAGATCGACGGCGTGTCGCCCATCCCGGTTCGCGGCGGCGGCGGCATGATCACGGCGCAGCCGATCCTGCAGTCGCATGGAACGATGCCGTCGCTTGGATACCGGATCGGCAATCTTGCCTACTCGCCCGACATCAACGATTTGCCGGAAGCGTCGATTTCGCTGCTGCAGGGACTCGACGTCTGGATCGTCGACGCGCTGCGCTACACGCCGCATGAAAGCCATTTCAGCGTCAAGCAGGCGCTGTCGTGGGCCGCGCGCCTGAAGCCGAAGCGCACGATCCTGACGCACATGACCAGCGAGCTCGACTATCAGAAGCTTGCGAATGAACTGCCGGAGGGCGTCGAGCCGGCTTATGACGGCATGGTCGTGACGTTCACCTGATCAAGGTTGGCGAACTCCGCCGTCGCTCGTGCGCCGGCGCTACTTCCACAATCCGAAGTCTTCCCACTTGTCCTCGGGAATTTCTGCGCCGAGTTTGAAATCGAACGTTTTCGCTTTCATCTGGTCGTCGGACACCGTGCACTTGTACGTCAGCGCATACCAATGCTTGCCCGCGCGGAGTGCTGCGCCGTTGGCCATCACGACGTTATCCTTGAACGTCGCCAAGCTCCTGCTGCTGGTTTTCAATCGGTCGATCGCTTTGAGATGCGTGCCTTTCCGGATCGCGTCGAGGCCGCGCAGGCTGCACGCCTGATGTGCGCGTTCCTCCGGATCGAGCTTTTCCAGCACGCGATCCATCGAAGCGTCGGCGAACGCGTCATTCGCGCCGCCCATCGCAGCTCCGGCGGCAACGAGCATCATAAAAAAAGAGCTGATTATTCGCATTTCAAGCAGTGTCCCCACGTCCCGTGCAGTCGCAGATAGCTCTGCGTGCCGTCCCCCGACGACGGGCCCAAAACGCGCGAAGTTGTGTCGGGAATGAGGCAGAATGCTTCGCTTCGCCAAGCTGCATGGCAGATCAAACGAGGGTTGGCGGCTCGATCCGTAGCATCCGTCGTCGCTGCGTCGCGTAACTCAAACGTCGGCGTCGATGACGTTGCCGTCCAAGCGAACGCCGGGACGCGCCGAGTTTCGCCACTCGCGGAAATTCACGAGATCGCCGTTGAGCGTGCAGTGCGGCGATGCGAGTTCGAGAAACAGCGGCACGATCTCTTCGGGCGCCGGCAGGCTCGCAGGATCTTCGCCGGGGAAAGCCCTCGCGCGCATGTTCGTCCGCGTCGCACCGGGATTGATCAAGTTGACGCGCACATTCGTGTTCACGAGTTCCGCAGCCCACGATTTGGCGAGCGCTTCGAGGCCTGCTTTGGAGGCGGCGTAAGGCCCCCAATACGCGTATTTGCCGCTCGCAGCTCCCGACGTGACGAAGATCGCGCGTCCTGCGTCGGAGCGCTTCATCAGCGGATCGAGCGTGCGGATCAAACGCCAGTTGGCGTTGAGGTTGATGTCGATCGTTGCGAGAAAGCCTTCTTCCGTCGTGTGACCGAGCGGAGAAAGCGGCCCGAGAATTCCGGCGTTGGCGACGAGAATGTCGAGATGCTGCCAGCGCTGATAAATCGTCGGTCCGAGCTGATCGACGCGATCGCCCTTGCTGAGATCGAGCTGCAGAAGCGTCGCCGCGCCGCCCGCCGCGCGAATATCGTCGTCGAGGGATTCGAGCGCGCCAAGCGATCGCGCCGTGATGACGACATGAGCGCCGGCTTTCGCAAGACCGAGAGCGACCGCTCGTCCGATGCCGCGCGATGCGCCTGTGACGAGGGCGATGCGTCCCTTGAGCGGCGCATCATCGAAGCTTTGCGTCATGAAAAATACTCGGGCTGCGGGTTCGGCCGCGATGCGATGTCAGCCGACCTCTGCGAGAAGCGACAGCTGGCGGGGAATGGCCCCATCGTGATCGGTGAGGTTTGTCGGATAATCGCCGGTAAAGCAATGGTCGGTGAACTGCGGCGCCCGCTCGTCGCGTTGATCGAGCCCGATGGCGCGATAGATGCCGTTGACGGACAGGAAGGCGAGACTGTCGGCCCCCATGAAAGTCCGCATCTCTTCCAGCGACATGTTCGCGGCCAGCAGGTCTTTTTTGCTCGGCGTATCGATGCCGTAATAATCGGGATGGGTGATCGGCGGCGAGGAGATGCGCATGTGAACTTCGCGTGCGCCCGCGTCGCGGATGAGCTGGACGATTTTTTTCGACGTCGTGCCGCGCACCACGCTGTCGTCGATCAGAACGACGCTCTGGCCGCGAATGACACCGGAATTGGCGGAATGCTTGAGCTTGACGCCAAGCTGGCGGATGCGCTGTTCCGGTTCGATGAACGTGCGGCCGACGTAGTGATTGCGGATGATGCCAAGCTCGAATGGCACATCGCTCTGCTGGCTGAAGCCGATCGCCGCCGGAACACCGGAGTCGGGGATCGGCACGACCACATCGGCGTTGACCGGAGCCTCGCGCGCAAGCTCGACGCCCATGCGCTTGCGGATGTCATAAACGGTCTGCCCGCCGACGATCGAATCCGGACGGGCGAAATAAATGTACTCGAAGATGCACGGACGAGCCGGTCGCATCGGGAAGGGGCGATGGCTTTCGAGACCTTCGTCGGTGATGACGACAACCTCGCCGTTCTCGACTTCGCGCAGGAACTCGGCGCCGACCATATCGAGCGCGCAGGTTTCAGACGCGAGAACATAGGACGTGCCGAGACGTCCGATGACGAGCGGACGAATGCCGATGGGATCGCGCGCGCCGATCATCATGTCGTTGGTCAGGCAGACGAGCGCATACGAACCTTCGATCTGCCGGATCGCGTCGATGAAGCGCTCGACGATGCGGCGCTTCTTGGAGCGCGATAGCAGATGCAGGATGACTTCGGTGTCGGAGGTGGACTGGCAGATGGCGCCGGAAGAAATAAGCTCGCGTCGGAGCGTCAGCGCGTTCGTCAGGTTGCCGTTGTGCGCGACGGCGAAGCCGCCGGTATCGATATCGCAGAAAAGAGGCTGGACGTTTCGGATGAGCGGATCGCCGGTCGTCGAGTAGCGATCATGTCCGATGGCCATACGGCCTTTGAGGCGGGCGAGGACGTCGGCTTTCGAGAAGTTGTCGCCGACCAGTCCCATCCGGCGTTCGGAATGGAAGTTGCGGCCGTCGTAGGAGCATATTCCGGATGCTTCCTGGCCGCGGTGCTGGAGTGCGTGCAGGCCCAGCGCGGTCATGGCCGCAGCGTCGGGGTGATCGAAGATGCCGAAGACCCCGCACTCTTCGCGCAGCCGGTCGTCGTCGTATCGCGTGATCGTCAAACCGTCGACAGTCACGCCGCCCTGCTGTGCCATGAGCATCTCCCGCGTTTGAACCGCCGCAATGTCCGATTACGCCGGGTAGTTCCAAACGAGCGCGCCGTGGCGGCTTGACGCCCGCCGCGTCACGCGACCGTCATATAGTACCGCTTGCCGCCGATGACCAGCGCGACGGAACGCCCTTTTTGGTCAAGAAAGCCCTGCTGGCCGCCGGGCTGCTCGGTGGCTGGCGGCGGATTGGCCGACGGCTGGGGAATGATCTCGAGAAGCACCGTACGGATCGCTTCCCCCGTCGACTTCACATAGTCGCGAAAGTAGGCGTCGCGGACGAGCGGATGCTGCTTTTCCTTATCGGGCGAGATGAACGCCTCGTAGGCCATGTAGGGGATGACGAACAGCAGAAACCCGCGCAGAACGCCGAAGACGAAGCCCAGGATGCGATCGATCATCCCGACCTGGCTATCGAGAATGGCGTCCGAAATGCGCGCCGTAATAAGGTGAACGATGATGAGGACGATCAGCGCCACGACCAGAGCCACGGCGACGGTGGCGATCTGCGGCGGAAGGCTCGTCTGAGCGGCGATTTCCGCGGTCATGTCTTTTTTGGTCGAGAAAATCCAGTACCCGACACCGGCGGCTGCGATCCACGACAGGATCGAGAGCAGCTCGCGCGCAAAGCCGCGATACATGGCCAGAAGCCCTGAAATGAACGCGACCGCGATCAATGCGAGGTCCAAGTATGTCAACGGACCAACCATGGCCGAAATCCCTCTATGATCCAGCACCCCCCAGGGCCGAGATTCGCCCGCACGTTCAGTTGCATGGCGCCACCGTTGCTGCAAGTGACTTGAGATGTGCGATACGGGACAGCGAGACTTTCAGGCCCGCGGTATCGACCTCGCCGCTCTCGGGTAGAAAAGCTTGTGAAAACCCGAGCTTAGAGGCTTCTTTGAGGCGCGGCGTCATCATGGCGGCGGCGCGGACGGCACCCGAAAGCGACACCTCCCCGAAAAACACGGCGTCGTGGGGCAGGGGCACGCCGGTCATGGCCGACAGCAGAGCCGCCGCGGCTGCGAGATCGGCAGCGGGCTCCGCGATTTTAAGGCCCCCGGCTACGTTCAGGTAGACGTCGTGACCGGTAAACGAAACTCCGCAGCGGGCGTCGAGCACCGCGAGCAGCATGGCCAGCCGATTGTTGTCCCAGCCGACGACGGCACGGCGAGGCGTACCGAGGCCCGACGGCGCCACAAGCGCCTGGATTTCGACGAGCAGGGGGCGCGTACCTTCGATTCCGGCGAAGACGGCCGCGCCCGGACTCTGGCTGTCGCGGTCTCCCAGGAACAGCTCGGACGGGTTGGCGACTTCCTTCAGCCCGCCGGTCACCATCTCGAATACGCCGATTTCGTCGCTCGGCCCGAAGCGGTTCTTGACCGCCCGCAGGATGCGATAAGGAAGCCCCCGGTCGCCTTCGAAGTACAACACGGTATCGACCATGTGCTCGATGACCTTGGGGCCGGCGATCTGGCCATCCTTGGTGACGTGCCCGACGAGGAGCAGGGCGGCTCCAGCCATCTTGGCATAGCGGATCAGAGCCAGCGCCGCCGCGCGCACCTGACTGACGGTGCCGGGAGCTGCATCGAGCGTGTCGGCCCAAAGCGTCTGGATGGAGTCGATGATGACGAGGTCCGGCGGGCGGTCGTCGCTGAGTGTCGCCAGAATGTTCGAGAGATTGGTCTCCGACGCGAGGCCGACCTGCGCATCCGCAAGCCCGAGCCGCCCGGCACGGAGCCGCACCTGCGCGATGGCTTCTTCGCCCGAAAAATAAATCGAACGCCCACCGCGCCGGGCGAGATGCGCCGCGACCTGCAACAGCAACGTCGATTTCCCGATGCCGGGCTCGCCGCCGATCAGAGCGTCTCGAGCTTGATCACACGGCCTTTCGATTGCCGCGTGATGCCGGAGCCGGGAGGCGGGCCAGCGTCGGTCTCTTCGACGAGCGTGTTCCAGTCTCCGCAGGCGGAACATTTTCCCGCCCAGCGCGTCGCGGTGGCCCCGCAGGCCTGACAGACGTAAAGCGATTTCGCAGCCTTCGCCATTACGCGGCGTCCTCGACGTAAAGGCGGGTGAAGCGCGGCCCGAGACGCGTCAGGATTTCGTATCCGATCGTTGCCGCCGCAATGCCCGCATCCTCGATCGTCAGGCCTTCGCCGATCAGCGTCGCGAAATCGTGCGGCTTCACGGCGCCGTCGGGAAGGTCCGTCACGTCGACCGTGATGAGATCCATCGACACGCGGCCGACGAGGGGAGCCAGATGCCCGTCGATCAAGACGTGTCCGCCCGGCCGTCCATCGGGCGCACTGGAATTGCGGGGCACGCCGTCGGCGTAGCCTGCCGCAATGGTCGCGATGCGGCTCGGACGCTTGGCGCGCCATGTCGCCGAATACCCGACGGTTTCTCCCGGCGCGACGTCGGCAACGGCGAGAATGCGCGCCGCGACGCGCACCGCAGGCTTCACCGGCGCGGGGGCAAGCTGCGAAGCCTGTCCGCCATAAATCCCATATCCCGGTCTGACGAGATTGAAGTGATACGCCGGACCGAGCATCAGCCCGTCGGACGCAGCAAGACTTCTCGGCACGCCGGGAAACAGCGCCGTCAGCGTTTCGAACGCCAGCAGCTGATCGCGGTTTTTCGGATCGCGCGGATTATCCGCCGAAGCGAGATGGCTCATCACCAGTTCGAGGCGAAGGCCGGACAACACGCTCGGATCAGCCGCGAGGCGGCGAACGTCGCGCACCGGCAGACCGAGCCGATTGAGGCCCGTATCGATGTGCAGCGCGGCGGGAAGCGTTTCGCCGCGCATCCGAGCCAGGGCCGCCCAGGCTGCAATATCGTCAAGCGTCGAAAGCACTGGCGTCACGCCTTGATTCGCGAAGGCCGTCGCGCATCCGCCGACCAATCCATCGAGCGCAAAAATGTGAGCCTCAGGCGCGAGCTTGCGCGCTGTCTCCGCTTCCTCTGGCGTCGCGATGAAGAACGTCGTGCAACCGGCGTGGCTCAGTGCTGCGATCACGCGTTCCGCGCCAAGACCGTAGGCGTCGGCTTTGACGACGGCCGCGCACTGCGCCGGCGCGACTTTCGCCGCCAGCGCTCGCCAGTTGGCGGCGATCTGCGCGAGATCGACGGTGATCGTGCCGGTGGCGCCCGCCAGCGAGCCCGACATGCGTGCGTTCACCGTCATTCGATCCTTCCCAGCCCGAGCCTAATGCGAGGGCAACATATAGTCCCGCGCCAGATTGCCAAAGCGCGTGAACTGGCCTTCGAACGACAATTCGACCGTGCCCACCGGGCCGTGACGCTGCTTGCCGATGATGACCTCGGCCTTGCCCGAAGCCGCGCTCATCTTCGTCATCCAATCGGCAAATTCGGGCGTTCCTTCGGCGGGCTTCGTGCGCTCGATGTAATATTCCTCGCGGAACACGAACATGACGACGTCGGCGTCCTGCTCGATCGAGCCCGATTCACGAAGGTCGGAGAGCTGCGGACGCTTGTCTTCGCGCTGTTCCACCTGACGCGAAAGCTGCGACAGCGCGATGATCGGCACCGCCAGTTCCTTGGCGAGCGCCTTGAGGCCCGTGGTGATTTCCGTGATTTCCTGCACGCGGTTGGCGCTGCTGCTCGCTTTCGATCCTGCGAGCAACTGCAGGTAGTCGACGACGAGCAGATCGAGCCCGTGCTGCCGCTTGAGCTTACGCGCCCGCGCCGAAAGCTGCGCGATCGTGATGCCGCCCGTCTGGTCGATGTAAAGCGGAATGCGCGACATCTCGTTGGCGACATCGGCGAGCTTGCGGAATTCTTCCTCGTTGATCATGCCGCGCCGGATTTTCTCCGAGCTGATCTCTGCCTGCTCTGCGAGAATACGTGTCGCGAGCTGCTCCGACGACATTTCGAGCGAGAAGAAGCCGACGATGCCGCCGTCGAGCGTTTCCGCCGTCCCGTCCGAGCGCTGTCCGGCGCGATAAGCCTTGGCGACGTTGTAGGCGATGTTCGTCGCGAGCGCCGTTTTGCCCATCGACGGACGGCCCGCGAGAATGATGAGGTCCGAACGCTGCAGACCGCCGAGCTTGTTGTCGAGATCCGAAAGCCCCGTCGACGCGCCGGAAAGATGCCCCGAGCGCTGGAAGGCGCTGTTCGCCATCTCGATCGCGGTCGTCAGCGCCGACTTGAAGGTCTCGAAACCCTTGCCGTACTTGTTCTGCTCGGCGAGCGAGTAGAGACGCCCTTCGGCTTCTTCGATTTGCGCGCGCGGCGCATTGTCGACGGCGGCATCGTATGCCGTGTTGACCATGTCCTCGCCGATCAGGATCAGCGAGCGGCGCGTTGCGAGGTCATAGATCGTGCGGCCGTACTCGGCGGCGTTGATGATCGTCGTCGCGTTGGCGGCGAGACGGCCGAGATATTGCGGCACCGTCATCGTCGCATCGATCGGCTCGACGTTTTCGAAGAACGTCTTGACCGTGATCGGCGTCGCGGTCTTGCCGGCATGGATCAGCGCCGCGAGCGTCTCGTAGATGCGTCCATGCAGCGGATCGAAGAAATGATCGGGAGACAGGAAGCTTGAAACGCGATCGAGCGCCTCGTTGTTGACGAGGATCGCGCCCAAAAGCGCCTGCTCGGCTTCCAGGTTATGCGGGGGCTGACGAAAGGTCAGCGGTTCAATTGCCGAGCCAGCTTGCTTGAGCTTCTCGGTTGCGAGGACTGCGGGATCTGCCATGCGCGGGACGCTAGCAGATTCCGTTTCCCGCCTCGCCACCCGCGGTGACGCTTCCTGCTTCCGTCCCCGTTATTAACACCACGAGGCGGAAAAAACCGGAAAGGCTTGGCCGTTGCGAATCGAGCAACAGCCAAGCCGGTTGGTGCAACCTGATCGCGAAGGGATCAGGCTTTGTCGGCGTCTTCCGAATCTTCGGTCGTGTGGCCTTCCTCGAACACGGCGTCCGGATTGAACGTCTCGAGTTCGAGTGCTTCGTCCTTGACGACCGCGACGTCTTCGCCGCGCGCCTGCTTGTCGGCTTCATCCTGCGACCGCGCGATGTTGAGCGAAACGGTGCTGACGACTTCCGGATGCAACTGAACCTTCGCCGGGTTGAGACCGAGCGACTTGATCGGCTTGTCGAGAACGATCTGGTTGCGGTTGACGGTGAAGCCGCCCGCGCTGATCGTCTCTGCGATGTCGCGCGTCGAGACCGAGCCGTAGAGCTGGCCCGTGTCGCCGGCGGCGCGGATGATGATGAAGGTCTGCCCCTCGAGCTTCGCCGAGACCGCTTCGGCTTCCGCCTTGTGAGCGAGGTTCTCGGCTTCGAGCTGCGAGCGGCGGCCTTCGAACACCTTCTTGTTGTCTTCAGTTGCGCGCAGCGCCTTTTTCTGCGGCAGGAGGAAGTTGCGCGCGTAACCGTCCTTGACGTTGACGACGTCGCCCATCTGTCCGAGGCGGCCGATGCGTTGAAGCAGAATGACTTGCATGAAAAGAACTCCTTTTTGGTTTTTGCGTTTGTTGAATGCGATGAATTTCAGCTTGGCGGAGGCGGCGGCTTGCCTGCGTTCCGGTAGTTGAAAACGGTTTCGGCGAGGCCGACGAGGGCCAGGAGCAATCCGATGTGCGGAACAAGGATCGCGCCGATATAGAGCGAGCTCAGAATGAAGCTGCGCCACGGCGAGCCGCGCGTCAGCACATGAACGAGGCCAAGGCCGACGAGCGCGAAGGCAAGCGTAAACGGCGCCGCGACACCCGCCGAGAGCAGGCCCGTCAGTCCGTCCGTGAACGTCAACCCGATGGCAACGAACAGCGCGAGCGTTGCCCCGGCTGGCATCTTGAACTGCGCGAGATCCGGCCACGGACGCACCAGCCGTCCGGATGCGAGCGTGATGCGGCCCGCGAGCCAGAGGTTGAGCAACGTGGTCGCCATGGCCAAAAGGCCCAGCGCCCAGGGCAGAGTCGAGAGCGTCGAACGCGTGATCTGATCGATCTCGGCCTCGCCGATCGCCGGCGCTCCAGGGATTTGCGTCAGCTCGGATTTGACGAAGGCTTGGACGGCGCCGCGCAGCATCTTCGTCAGGGTTTCGATGTCGCCGCCCATCATGATCAGCGCCAGCATCGCGAACAGTCCTGCGAACAGCGCCGCGAACACGACGATTCGGCCGATCGGATACCACTCGCGCTGGTCTTCCGGTCCGCGGCTCATCAGCGTGAAGCGCGTGCAGACGAAAGCCGGGATGGCCGTGCTGATCGCATAGATTTCCGCCGTCAGCGGATTGGTGATCAGCATCACCGTCGTCGTCGCCGTAATGGCGGCGATCGCGCCGGGGATCACACCCAGTCCAAGACCTGCGAGATAAAGGGAGAGCGGCGTCAGCAGAAACAGCACGACGCGCAGCACCATCGCTCCAGTCGTCGCCGAAGCGAAGACGACCGCGGAAACAATACCCGCTGCAATGGCAAGAAGAAAAACGTTCGTCGGCATCGCCTGCTGTCCCGCGTTTCGAGCGGTTAGAGCCGGATCCGGTTTCCCGTCCCGACCCAACGGAGTTTTAGTGGCGCCTTGCGACACGCGTTCTGCGCGCCGGCCGCAAGGCGCATAAAATCACTTGATTACGTACGGCAGCAGCCCGAGGAAGCGGGCGCGCTTGATGGCCTGGGCCAGCTCGCGCTGCTTCTTGGCCGAGACGGCCGTGATGCGGCTCGGGACGATCTTGCCGCGCTCGGAAATGTAGCGGCCGAGCGTGCGCACGTCTTTGTAGTCGATCTTGGGAGCGCCTTCACCCGAGAACGGGCAGGTCTTGCGACGGCGCTGGAACGGACGACGGGCACCGCCGCCGCTGGAAGCGATTTCAGCCATGGATTAGCCCTCCGAGCCAGGATTGGAATCACGCGGCGGACGAGGCGCGCGCGGCGCATCTCCATCACGGGGCGGACGCGGACCGCGGTCGCCGTCTCTCGGCGGGCGCGAACGGAACGTCGAGCCGCCTTCACGGCCACCGCCGAAACCACCGCGATCACCGCGCGGCGGGCCGCCACGGCCGCCACCGCCGAAGCCGCGATCACCGCGCTCTTCGCGATCCTGCTTGCGCATCTGGACGCTGGGCTCGGTCTCGTGCTCTTCGACGCGAATGGTCAGAAAGCGAATGACGTCGGAATTGATACCCATGCGCCGCTCCATCTCGGTCACCGCTGCGGGCGGCGCGTCGATGTTGAAGAAGGCGTAGTGGGCCTTGCGATTCTTCTTGATCTTGAAAGCAAGGTTCTTCAGTCCCCAGTATTCCTGCTTGGTGACTTTGCCCTGGCCTTCTTCGACGACGTCCTGAAATTCTTTCATCAGGGCTTCGACTTGAGCTTGGGTCACGTCCTGGCGTGCCAGGAACGTATGCTCGTAAAGCGGCATACGATGGCCTTTCGGTTCGAGTTGTCGCGTTCTTGGAACGCGGTCGTTTCCCTCCGGCGCAAAGCCCCAATCAGGCCCGAGAAAGGCCGATCTGGTACCCATCAGGAGAAGACACTGGGGGACGACGTCAGAAACGCCTCTCGGCAGCATTTGATAGCAAATGCAACCTGAGCCCCCGATCAGCCTCCAACCGGAGCGGAAAGCGCGCTTATACAGCATTTGGCCGATCCGGCAAGGCGTCCGGGCCGCCTCCAGGCGCAATCTTTGAGGCTCGGTCGCCGCACCTGCGTAATTTCTTCGTCGACAACTTCGGCCTGTCGCCCCGCTGCCAGGGAATCATGGCCTAACGGGCAATTCAAAACGCCTCAGCCGGCGCGTCGAGGGAGAACCAGCCATGAAGTTCGCAGCATACACCGAGGAAACCATCTGGGCGGTTGAGGATACCGAAGAAGCGGCCCGCTCCGAAGGCGAGGCCACGATGCAGGAACTAGGCTCGACGGCCGATGCCGCGTCGCTCAAGGTTGCGCCGATCGACGACGATCTCGTCGAAGCGCTCGCCCAGGCGGAGACTTCGGGCGAAGACGTTCTCTTCGACCTGATCGACGGCGAACTCTGCGAGGTCGAGACGGTCGAGACCTGAAACGTCGCGCGGTCCCTACGCAAACCAAGCACGCCTAATTATCGTCGCTGGCGGCATCGTCCGCCGGTGACGCTTGCACGGGAAGGATACCGGCACCGCCCGATAGAACCAGGGTCGGCGCCGATTTTCCGTTCGCGCCGGACAGCGCCTGTAGCACGCGCAAGTTCATCAGTTCCGGATTGCCTTTGAGAAGGCGGGCCGCGTTATTGAGCGCCCGCAACGCGGCTTGCTCGCCGCGGGCGCGCTCAAGACTTGCCGCCGCTTCGAGTTTCGCGCGCACGGCGTCGGTTGCGATGCGCCGGATTTCAGCGGGCATCATCAGGTCGCGCACATCGGCGCGATCCAGCTCGCAGCCTTGCTCCTCGCATCCCGCCTTCGCCTTCGCCTTCGCGAACAACTGTTCGTCAAGCTTGCCGCGCTGGTCGAGAAGCTCCTCCAGCGTCGCCGCCGATGCGATATCGCGCAGAGCAAGCTGCAGCGTACGGTAGATAGCGCTGTAATAGCCCTCGGCGCTGGTTTCCAGCGCCTTACGCACATCCTTCACCCGGACGATCGCGATTGCGCTCATGCGCAGTGCGAGGCGGTCCTGGCTCAGCACCTCCTGGCTCGCAACGGTGATCGCGATTTCGTTGACGTTGACTGTCCGGAGCGTCGAACGCGGAGAAATCCAATGGCGTCCCGGTCCCACTTCTCGGTCGAACTTTCCGTCCTTGTAAACGACGCCACGCAATCCCTCCGACACGACAGTCCCGGAACTTGCGATGAATTTGAAAAGGTAAAAGGCGATTGCGATCGCAATGCCCAATGCCATGATCAACGGCAGAGACGTGATGAGGTCGGATTGGGGCTGCATCGCTAAGAAGAGTCCGTATCAGGAGCGCTTCCGGCGCCGTGGCCGCGTCACGGGAGCAGTCCCCGAAGGTCTGCTCGCAGGGCGGCGCGGCGACTGCCTTGCGGCGGGCGCCGGAAGCGCCGGTTGCTTTGGATCAGGCTCATCACCCGAGGCCGCGGAGCATACTCCTGCAGACGAAAGGCCTACGGCCTTCCCGCAGCCAACCCGCGCGGCGTTGAAGTCCTAGCATGAGGCGTCCGGCAAAACGAAGGCTGATCGCCAAAATGCTTGCCTGGTCCGGGTTTCCTGCCCATGTCACGCTCACCCTTGGCATACGAGGCAGACCGATGGACGAGGCGCGCGGCGAGACAACAAGCACGGCAACGCCGATTGATCCCGGCGTCCGGATTGGACACGTGCATCTCAAGGTCGCCGATCTCGAACGTGCGCTGGGTTTCTATTGCGGAGTCCTCGGCTTTGAGCTGACGCAGCGCTACGGCAATCAGGCGGCTTTCATATCGGCGGGCGGCTATCACCATCACATCGGCCTCAATACCTGGGAGAGCCGGGGAGGGACGCCGCCGC
>ERZ778027.2746-NODE-2746-length-20153-cov-18.149418_pt1 | contig 20153 bp, 21 predicted proteins | sample MGYA00375757_ERZ778027 | MGnify/ENA primary metagenome ERZ778027 (study PRJEB29350, sample SAMN05389817) | bioreactor metagenome | isolation source: Ammonium sulfate bioreactor | place: South Africa: University of Cape Town | collected 2014-02-18 ...
CCGCCGGTTTGACATTTGCGGGTGGGGACTGGACAGTTCGCGTGCACATCGTTCCGATGTTTGCCCGCCGCAAATTCACCCCGGATACCGATGAATCCTGCTGTTGAACGCCTGCGTACCGGCTTGCATCGTGCTCATGAACTGACTGGCGCGCGCTACTGGTTTCCGCACATTCCGCTGGCGCTGATGCTGGCGTTGGGCGGCATCTGGTTTCTTGCCAGCGAACTGGGCGGGAGCTGGCACCGCTATTTTCAGGATATGCTTGGCGGCTCCATTTCCCTGCCGCCGCGCGAATTGCCGCCGCTTCTGATCGGCGGCGGTGTCATCACCATGGCGGTAGGGCTGACGCTGCGCTCACGCGTGGCGTGGAACATGGCGCTGTTGCTGGCCGCCGCTGCCGTGGTCAGCGTGTGGCTCACCGGGCATCGCGGGTTCGGCCTGTTGTTCTATTTCGTGCTGGTTCTGACCGCGCTGATCCTGAGCTGGCGCTATTTCGACCGCGCCAGCGTCACGGCCAGCACGCTGTTTGCGCTGACCTCCGTTGTCATGCTGATCCTCTACGCCACCTTCGGCAGCTATTATCTCGGCGCTTATTTCAAGCCGCAGATCACCGACATCATCACCGCGTTCTATTATTCGATGGTGACGATGAGCACCGTCGGTTACGGCGATATCTCTCCGCAAACGGCGGAGGCGAAGCTGTTCGCCGTTTCCATCATCATTCTGGGCGTTGCGGTCTTTGCAACCTCTCTGACCGCAATCATCGCTCCGCTCGTCAGCAACAGCCTGTCGCGCGTCATCAATCGCAGGGAGAAGGCCATGGTCAGGCGGAATCATTTCATCGTGCTCGGCAATACCGCGCTTGCCGTGAACACCTGGCGGGAACTGTCGAAGCGGGGCCGCAACGTCACGCGCATCGTGCGCGATGCGTCTCTGGTATCGGGTCAGGACAAGGTTGATGTCGTTGTCGGCGATCCCGGCAGCGCGGAGGCATTGACCGAAGCCGGCGCTCAGGATGCGACCGCGGTGATCGCGATGCTGGATGATGATTCCGACAATGCCTTCGCCATCCTTGCGGTGCGGGAACTGGGTGGCCGTGCGCGTACCGTTGTGGCGGTGAACGACGCCAGCCATATGAGCCGCATCAAGCTGGTGCAGCCCGATGTGGTGATCGCGCCACAGGTGTTGGGTGGTGAACTTCTGGCCATGATGCTGTCGGGGGAGGAGGTGACGCCGGAATTCGTGATGACGCGCGTCTTCCACCAGAATATCGCGGCGTCCTGATCCACCGGCGCCGCATTTTCCGGTAAGCCGTTGCGCGCATTGCGCGTTTCCGCTCTGAATTTTTTTTGCAATTTCGTTGTCCACCACCCCTTGGCCGCCCCCATATCCATCCTCTCACCGAAGGAGGCTGGATATGGAAGATTGTATGCTCAGTGGTCCCGAATGGTGCGGCCGCTTTCCCGGCAGCGCGTCTGTGGATGATTTGCTGCCGGATTTTGCAGGGCGGGTGCGGGCCTTTCTCGCCGCATTGAAGGCGGGTGGCGCGCGGGTACGGATTGCGGCCACCTTCCGCCCGCCGGAGCGCGCGTTCCTGATGCACTGGGCCTGGCAGGTTGCCCATGCCGGGCATGACCCTGCCGCCATCCCGCGGCGCAAAACCATTCCCATCGCATGGCTGCACCGCGATGCGAAGGGAAGGGCGGACATCGCCGTCTCGCGCGCCGCGGCCGCCGCCATGGTGCGGCGCTACGGCATCCGCTTTGCGCCCGCACTCACCAGCCGCCACACCCAGCGCCGCGCTGTCGATATGGCCGTCGGCTGGACCGGCACGCTTGCCCTGCGGGATGCGGCAGGTCAGCTCCGGCCTATCGCGACCGGCCCCCGTACCGGTTCAAATCGTGCACTGATCGAGATTGGTGCGGGTTACGGCGTGCGCAAGCTGGTCCGCGATCCGCCGCACTGGTCGGATGACGGCCATTGAGATGCGATCATTTTTTCGTGATGTGCGCCATGCACTCCATCTCGACCGATGCGCCGAGCGCCAGCCCGTTTACTCCCATCGCCGATCGTGCGGGCAGGCGCTCCGGCTTGAAATATTCGAGGTAGACTTTGTTGAAATCCGCCCACAACGCCATGTCCTTCAGGAATACCTGGCATTTGAACACGTCGTTGAACGATAGGCCGTTTTGCTCCAGCGTATTCGCAATGTTCTGCATCATCTGGCGGGTCTCGGCCTGGATGCCGCCGGGCACAACCTCCATCTTGCCTGGTACGTTGCCCAGTGCGCCGGAAAGATACAGCACATCGCCCACGCGCACCGCAGGGCTGAAGGGAAGCGGGCTGTTCGGGTTGCGGATGAACTCAATCTCCGATTGCGTCATGGTCTGGCCTTTTGAACATCGATGCCTAAGATAACCTGCTATTGATCTCAGGGGGAACTGATCTGATGCAATTCCGTGTGTTGCGTGGCTTCGCGTTTCTCACAGCTTCGCTTGTCGCCGCGCCGGCAGCACTCTGCGCTGCACCGCCCGCGCAATATCCCGCCCACCCCGAAACCGTTGCCGCCATCACCGCTGCCGATCTCTCGGCCCGCGACAAGGCGATTTCGGACGATGCGTTTCAGGGCCGCGGCCCCGGAACGGTCGCGGGCGAAGCGGCTGCGCAATGGATCGCGGACGAACTGAAGCGCATTGGCGTCGCGCCCGCAAACAACGGCAGTTATTTTCAGGACGTGCCGGCGGTCAACATCACGCTCGATGCCGCAAAATCGAACCTCGTGTTCAAAACGGCGAAGGGCGATCTCAATCCGAAATTCCCGGATCAGGATGTCTACTGGACGCCGCAATTCGCCGCCGGTCACGTCTCGGTCAAGGATTCGCCGCTGGTGTTTGTCGGCTACGGTGTCGTGGCGCCCGAATATGGCTGGAATGATTACGCCGGCGTGGATGTGAAGGGCAAAACCGTCATCATCCTGATCAACGATCCCGGCAACGAAGACAAGACGCCAGATCCCGCCTTCTTCAAGGGCAAGGCGATGACCTATTACGGCCGCTGGACCTATAAATATGAGGAGGCCGCGCGCCAGGGTGCCGCCGCCGCCATCATCGTGCATGAGACCGTGCCCGCCGCCTATGGCTGGCAGGTGGTGCGCAATTCCAATTCCGGCGCCAAAAGCTGGCTCGATGCCGCGAACAAGAATGCGAACATGGTACCGGTCGAAGGCTGGATCACCCATGAAACCGCTGGTGATCTGTTCCATCGCGCGGGCCTCGATTACCAGACGCTGAAAGCGGCTGCGAACAAGCACGGTTTCAAGGCCGTGGCGATGAAGGGTGAAACCCTGTCCGCGGACCTCAACTCCACCGTGACGCACATCAAAACGCGTAATGTGGTGGGCATGATCAAAGGCACCACGCGCCCGGACGAGGTTGTTCTGTATACGGCGCATTGGGATCATCTGGGCGTGAAGCCCGATGTCGCGGGTACCGACAAGATCTATAATGGCGCGGTCGACAACGGCATGGGCGTGTCTTCGGTGCTGGAGATTGCGCAAGCCTTTGCCCACGCAAAACCGCGCCCCGCACGTTCCGTGGCCTTCCTGTTCTGGACGATGGAAGAGCAGGGCCTGCTCGGTTCCCAATATTTCGCCAGGCATCCGCTCTGGCCGCTGAACAAGATCGTCGGCGGTATCAATTTCGACGCCAATCTGCCTGAGGGTACCGCTCACGACATGGTGGTGGTCGGCAACGGCGCCTCGCAACTGGAAGACATTCTGGCTGCCGCGCTGAAAAGCCAGAACCGCGTCATCTCGCCGGACCCGGAGCCGGAGAAGGGCAGCTTCTACCGCTCCGATCACATCAGCCTCGCCAAGGTCGGCGTGCCGATGCTTTATCCGGGCGGCGGCTATGATCTCGTTGATGGCGGCAAGGCGGCCGGGCAGAAGCTGCGCGACGAATACCGCACCAGGCACTATCACCAGCCGTCGGATGAGTGGAATGCGAAGTGGGATTTGTCCGGCCCCATCAGCGATCTCAAGGTGCTCTATAAGGTCGGGCTTGACCTCGCGAACGGCGATCAATGGCCGGACTGGTACAAGGGCAACGAGTTTCGCGCCATACGGGACAAGTCCATGGCCGCGCACACCCGATAGGCGGGCCTAGATAGGCGGCCATAAAATTTTTGCCTATGATAAGGCCTCACTTCGGGGGCCGCATCATTGGATACGCTCGCACAATATTACGGGCTCGGGCTTGCGCTCGCCATCGGCCTACTGATCGGGCTGGAGCGTGGCTGGCAGGAACGTGAAGTCGATGCCACCGGCCGCGTGGCGGGCATCCGCACCTTTGCCCTGATCGGTTTGCTCGGCGGCATTTGGGGTGCGCTGTTTCCGATCGTGGGCGGGGTGGCGCTCGGCTTTGCCGCCTTCGCCTTTGCCATCGGTCTTGCGATGTTCGAATGGCGCGAAAGCGTGCGTGCCAACACATTGTCTGCCACCGATCTCATTGCCGGGCTTCTGACCTTTGCGCTGGGTGCGTATGCGGTGCTGGGCAACAAGCCGGCGGCTGCGGCTTCGGGTGTCACGGTTGCCGGCCTGCTCGCGCTTCGCCATCCATTGCATGCGTTTTTGCGGCGCCTGACCTGGGCGGAATTACGTTCCGGTCTGCTGCTGCTGGCGATGACGGTGGTGCTGCTGCCGGTCCTGCCTGATCACACGATCGATCCGTGGGATACGCTCAATCCGCACACCATCTGGTTGATCACGGTCGCCATCGCGGCCCTGTCCTTTGTCGGCTATGTCGCGGTGCGGGTGGGCGGGCCGCGGCGCGGACTTCTGTTCGCGGGCACGGCGGGTGCGTTGGTTTCATCCACCGCGGTCACGCTGACCTATTCGCGGCTGGCCAGGACGGAGCCGGAACTCGCCTACGAAGCCGGGGTGGCGATTTCAGCTTCCTGGATCGTCTCCCTGCTGCGAATGACCATCCTGGCCGTGGTGCTGGCGCCTGCGCTGTTGATGCCGCTGATGCCCGCCATCGGTGCGGCCGCCCTGGTTCTGGCGTTGACCGCCGTCGGGCTCTACCACACCGCCCGCAATGGAACCGGCAAGCCGGAACTGAGGCTGGAAAATCCGCTTGAACTCGGCATGGCGATCCGCTTCGGCCTCATGCTTGGCCTGGTGACGGCTGTTTCCAAACTGTTCGCGGCCGAGATCGGGCAGATGAGCCTGTTGCCGCTCGCCGCCGTCACCGGCTTTGCCGATGTTGACCCCATAACCCTGTCAGTTTCCCAGATGGCTGGGCGTGAAATCAGCCTTGGCGTGGCGGCCCTCGCGGTTCTGATCGCGGCAGTCACCAACGGGATCACGAAATTGACGCTAGCGGTCACGCTTGCCCCGGCAAAAATCGGCTGCATTCTGGCCGGGGCGGGTGCTGCGGCCGTCCTTGCGGGCGCGGCGGCCTTTGCGCTTACTCCGTCCTAGGACATGCGGCTGCACGTCGCAAGAAAACGGTTTACCCCCCCGGACTAAGGTCTTAGAAAGCTTGCCAGTCTGGCCATTGTGGGTGCCGGAGGCGACAGGGCCAGGGGATATCGTGTTCAAGAAAATTCTGATTGCAAATCGCGGCGAAATTGCTTGCCGGGTCATCAAGACCGCGCGGCGCATGGGCATCAAGACGGTCGCCGTCTACTCCGATGCGGACAAGCACGCCCTCCACGTCCGCATGGCGGATGAGGCGGTGCATATCGGCCCGCCACCCTCGGCACAGTCCTACCTCCAGGCAGACCGGATCGTGCAGGCCTGCATCGACACCGGCGCCGAGGCTGTCCACCCCGGCTATGGCTTCCTGTCGGAGCGGGAATCGTTTGCGGAGGCATTGGCCGCGGCCGGCGTTGCCTTCATCGGCCCGAATGGGAAGGCCATCGCGGCCATGGGCGACAAGATCGAGTCCAAGAAGCTCGCGGTTGCTGCCAAGGTCACGACCGTTCCGGGTTTTGTGGGCGAGATCAAGGACGCCGCCCACGCCCGCAAGATCGCGAAAGAAATCGGCTATCCCGTGATGGTGAAGGCCTCCGCCGGCGGTGGTGGCAAGGGCCTTCGCATCGTTCACAAGGAAGAAGATCTGGTTCAGGCCATCCAGTCGTCGCAGAACGAGGCGCGCGCCAGCTTCGGCGACGACCGTCTGTTCATCGAAAAATTTGTTACCGACCCGCGCCATATCGAAATCCAGGTGATGGGCGACAAGCACGGCAATGTCATTTACCTGAACGAACGCGAATGCTCGATTCAGCGCCGCAATCAGAAAGTCATTGAAGAAGCGCCGTCGCCGTTTCTGGACGCGAAGACGCGCAAGGCCATGGGCGAGCAGGCGGTGATGCTGGCCAAGGCGGTGAATTACGACAGCGCGGGCACGGTCGAATTCATCGTCGACAAGGATCGCAATTTCTACTTCCTCGAAATGAACACCCGCCTGCAGGTGGAGCATCCGGTCACCGAACTGACCACGGGCCTCGACCTTGTGGAACTGATGCTGCGTTCCGCGGCGGGCGAGAAGCTCACGATCAAGCAGAGCGATGTGAAGCTGAATGGCTGGGCCGTCGAAACGCGCATCTATGCCGAAGATCCCTATCGCGGCTTTCTGCCGTCCACGGGCCGCCTGGTGCGTTATCAGCCGCCACAGGAAGCGACGCATGGCGGGATCACGGTCCGCAACGACACTGGCGTCTACGAAGGCGGCGAGATTTCGATCTTCTACGATCCGATGATCGCCAAGCTCTGCACCCACGCGCCCACGCGCCCGGCGGCGATCGATGCGATGGCCTCGGCACTCGATGAATTCCGCATCGAAGGCATCAATCACAATATCGATTTTCTGACCGCCATTATGCTCCATAAGCGCTTCCGCGATGGCCGTCTCACGACCGGATTCATCGCGGAAGAATATCCCGACGGTTTCCATGGTGCCCCGCTCAGCGCGGCAACCCGGCATCGTCTGGCCGCTGCGGTCACCGCGGCCGAGCTGCTGCGCGAGGCTCGCGCGTCCCATATCTCCGGCACCTTGAACGGCGCTTATAAGTCGAGCGGTGATTTTGCCGTGGTGCTGGATAAAGAACTCGCGGTTGAAAACGCGCGCGTGGTCGATGACGTGCTTCACGCCGAAATCGCAGGCAAGCCGGTCGAAGCCCGCATCCAGTGGCCGCTTGGCGCGCCTGTCATGCACCTTGTGGACGTTACCGGTCACTACGCCATTCAGATCGTGCGCCATCAGGGTGGTTACCGGGTGAACCACGCGGGCGTTCTGTTGAACGCCACCATCCGCTCTCCGCGCGCGGCGGCACTTGCGGCACTGATGCCGGTGAAGGCGCCGCCCGATACCTCCAAAATGCTGCTTTGCCCGATGCCGGGTATGATCGTCTCCGTCAATGTGGAAGAGGGGCAGGAGGTCAAGGCGGGCGAGACCCTTGCCGTTGTCGAAGCCATGAAGATGGAAAACGTCCTGAAGGCGGAGCGCGACGGCACGGTGAAAAAGGTCAACGCGAAAAAAGGCGACAACCTCGCGCTCGACGAAGTGATCCTCGAATTCATTTAATTATGATCTCGCGATCATGGCGTGCACCCGCTCCAGCAGCGGGTCGCGGCCGTGAACGTAATCGTCGAAGCGATAAGGCACGGTCACATCCGGCGTCAGCGTCTTCAGATGCACCGGAAAGAAATAGAGAATCCAGAAGCAGCCGCGCTCCCGCCAGCAGGGCTTGTGGTAATCGTGCAGGCCGGTGGCGAAGCCGATGGAAATCTTGCTGTTGGGCAGATCCATCCCGCCGCCTTCAGCCCAGAACGCCATGCGGTCGCCGACATTTTCGCCCACGATCGTCACCTTGTCCCCGCCGTGATACTTTGCCAGCGCGGTGCTGACGATGCCGGCTGAGAATGTCCACGCGCTGGTCAGCAGATAGATATGGCGGATCGACGGCGCCAGACCGGCGATGTCTTTCATCAGGCTTGCGGTGGTGGTGAAATTGCCGCCCTGATCCAGCCGCAAATCGGCAATCACGAATTCCGGTTTCAAAGTTTGAATGTCGTGTTTCACCCGCGCCACGAACGGGCCAATGGCGTATGGCCCTGCATCCGCGTTGTCGCGGAACTGCACATAGTAGGTGCGCTTCGCCGCATCGTAGTGCGCATGAAATGGATTGGCGTAGTCGCGCAGGAATTGCGGCATCGCCGTGCCGTGGGCAAGAAGCGGCGTCCAGCTCTTGTCTTCGCCCTCGATCGGTTCGGGTGAGAGATAGCTGTCCGAATAAACCCGTGGCGCCTTCTCGTCGGGCGGCAGGGCATCAAGGGTGGCTATCTGCTCGCGGCCGTCGGGCATGAGGAGCGTCAGCGTCTCGCGCGCCGTGTCATGCGCCAGCCCGGCCGCGTGCAGCAATTCGGGTGACTCGAAGAACATCACGCTCTTGAATTGCTCATAGTGATTCCGTGGGCCGCCGGAATAGCGGTACATCGCATCCGCCACCGCATCGGCGCTTTTGCCGTCGATGGCGGTCAGCCGCGCGCCCAGAAACGGCACGCAAGCGCCCTTTGCACGGATGACGTAATAGCCATCGGCGAAGCGGTAGAAGCGGCAGGGCAGGCGATTGTTGGCGCGCGAAAGCGGCCCCATGAACAGCGTCGAATGCCCGTTATCGGCAAGGGCTACCATGCGCGCGATGGCAAGTTCGAACTGCGCCTTGCTCAGCGTGCCTGCCTTGGCGCGGGTCACGGCCAGCGACGCTTTGGCTTTGCGCAAGCCCTCGGCGCTATAGGCTTTGTTGTAGTCGAAATAATGCGCGAAATAATCCAGGTCCTGCCGTTGCGCCTCGGCCAGGTTCTGCGGTTTGGGGAAGTCTGCTTCCGGCGCCGCGGGATAGAATTTCTGGAAGAAGGCAAAGACAATGGCGCCGCAGAGAAGCAGCAGAATACCCGCCACCGCAGCAATCCGGGCTGCAATACGCCATCGCCGTTTCATGCTTACGCCTCATCGCCCGATATGCGTTATGGTAGAGCAGCATAGCGCCGGGAATAGCCATCGTGGATGAAAATGTAACCAGCCTGCGTCTCAGGATCGAAGGCTTCGTACAGGCCGTCGGCTACCGCCATTTCGCGATCGGGGAGGCGACGCGCCTCGGCCTCAATGGCTGGGTGCGCAATCGCAGCGATGGTTCGGTGGAGGCACTGGTGTCCGGCACGACCGAAGCGGTGGAGACATTCGTCGCCGCCTGCGGCAATGGCCCGCCCGGATCGCGGGTCGCGCATATCGATCTCGAAAAGGCGGAACCACCGGCGGAAAAGGGTTTCCGCCGCCGCCCCTCTGTCTGATCTTGCGTCTGTTCAGGCCGTCTTGCGGAACAACTCGCGAAAAACCGATACGATGAACGTGAGCAGCCCCAACGTGGCAATACCGCCCGCGATGCCGAGCATCGGGCCATAGGTTGCGCTGTCGCCGCTGGTCAGCAGCAGCGCCAATGCCGGTATCATCGCCAATATGCCCAGCGTGGATAACCAGAAATTGATCCACGCCAGGCGCGGCGAATAGCTCTCCCGTGTCAGGGCGTAGAACCCGCCATAAAGCGCCAGTGTGGTCCAGCCGAGCAGGTTGATGTGCGCATGTAGCGGCGCCAGCGTGAAGTCTTCATGCGCGCCCATATATTCGCCGAGGATCATGCCGCACAGCGCCAGAAGGCTACCCGCAGCAAAGAATGCTGTCGCCACGCGTGGCATCGTTCTCTCCAATCGTTTTTTGAAATCCGGAAGTTGAAATCATTCCCGCCGTCGCGGCAGGGTATTCGAAGCAGTAAAAATGAATCGTCCCGCTGTGATTCGGATTGCGAGAAGCTACCGGCGCTTATTGCGAAGGAAAAGGCTTACCGTCCGCCCGTGCCGAACACGTCTGCGAATGCTTTCTTCATCGCCACGTCCACATCCGCCATGCTGACGGGAAGGCCGAGGTCCGCCAGGCTCGTCACCCCGTGCTCGCGAATGCCGCACGGCACGATGCCGTCGAAATGTGACAGATCGGGATCGACGTTCAGCGCCACGCCGTGAAACGTCACCCAGCGCCGTACCCGCACCCCGATGGCGGCGATCTTGTCTTCACGTCCGCCGCCGCGCGCCACCCAGATGCCCACCCGGCCGTCGCGCCGCTCGCCCTTCACGTTGAACTGTAACAAGGTGCGGATAAGCCATTCTTCCAGATCGTGAACAAAGCGGCGTACGTCCTTCTGACGCCTGTTTAAATCGAGCATTACATAGCCCACGCGCTGGCCCGGCCCGTGATAGGTGTACTGGCCGCCGCGCCCGGTCTGGAAGACCGGAAACCGGGTGCTCAGAAGGTCGCTGTCCTTCGCGCTGGTGCCGGCGGTGTAGATCGGCGGGTGCTCCACCAGCCAGACGAGGTCGCGCGCCGCCCCGGCCGCAATGGCCGCCGCACGCGCTTCCATGAAGGCTATCGCCTCGGGGTAGGGGGTGAGCCCCGATGCCACCAGCCATTCCGGGGTATCCGGGCTGGTCATTAACCGGTCCGAAAGCATAACCGCGGAAGACTGGTCCGGTTCACGCATCATGGCAGGGGTCATGTCCTCCAATATAGATAAGGTCAAGGTCGAGATCTCGGTGGTGCTCGGCCGCTCGGTCATTCCCATGCACCAATTGCTGCGCATGGGCCGCGGCGCGGTGATTGAGCTCAATTCCCATCAGGAAGATCCGGTTCTGGTGCTGGCGAACGACCGGCCAGTGGCCAAAGGCGAAATCGTCATCAATGGCGACAAGATCGCGGTCTCGATCACGGAACTGCTGCAAAACTACCAATAATACAGTCGCAATTTGTGTTATAAATTATTTCCCAAACACACATTGCATTTTGTCCACATGATGCGTACCTCTCTGTAGAACCGCCCTTCCGTGGAAGGCGGAGATTGAGGGGACGCATGCTCCCGATCATTTTCGATCCTGCGAACAGTGTCGTCGGCCTGGTGGGCGAGGGCGAGGGTTTCGCGCGCCGCCGCCAGATGCTGGATGACGCCGGAATCTGCCCCATCGTGCTCGATGCGGGCGCGGGCGAAGGCGCCATCGCCGCGGTGCGGTTGCTGTTCGTGGCCGGGCTGGAGAATGGGCGTGCCGCGCGTCTGGCCCGTCTCGCCCGCCATTTGGGCGTGCTGGTGAACGTCGAAGATGTGCCCGCGCTTTGTGATTTCCATGTTCCGGCCTCTGTGCGCCGGGGCAATCTGCTGCTGACCATTTCCACCGGCGGCCGCGTGCCGGGCCTGTCGCGCACCTTGCGCGAATGGCTCGAAACCCGCTTCGGCCCCGAATGGCAGACCTATCTCGATGACCTCAGTGTGGCGCGTGAAGGCTGGCGGGCCGAAGGCCTGCCGCCGCCTGTGGTCTCGCAAAGAACCCGTGAACGTGTATCCGAGAAAGGCTGGCTCGAATGAGCGGCGCAACTGTCACTGTCATTGACCGCAAGAGGGGGGGCAGCACCCCCCGCGCGTTTGACCGGCCCGGTGCCGGCGCAAACGATCCCGCCATTCGCGAAAAGCTGGACCTGCTGAGCAAAGCCGCGGCGGGGCGTGATGCCACGGGCATTCTTGAGCTGGCGCTGAAAGAGGCGTTTCCGGGAAAGACCGCGGTGGTGTCCTCGTTCGGCGCGGAATCCGTGGTGCTGCTGCATCTGGTTGCCAGCATCGACCCAAATACGCCGGTCCTTTTCCTCAACACCGGCAAGCTGTTCGGGGAGACCCTGCGTTATCGTGACCGCCTGCAGGCCGAGCTGGGGCTGACCGACCTGCGGGCCATTGGCCCCCATCCGGATGACCGGAAGGCGCTGGACCCCGAAGGCACGCTGTGGTCGCGCGATCCCGATGCCTGCTGCCATTTCCGCAAGGTGGTGCCGCTCCGCCATGCGCTGGAGGGTTTTTCGGCTCAGATCACGGGCCGCAAGCGGTTCCAGACCCACAGCCGGGCTGCGATGGAGCCGGTGGAGTATTTCGAGGGCCGTTTCCGCTTCAATCCGCTGGCGGAGTGGTCGCTGGAGGATTTGAACGCCTATGTGGCGGCCCACAAATTGCCGGTCCACCCGCTGGTGGAGGATGGTTATCCCTCCATCGGCTGCATTCCCTGCACCCGCCGGGTTGCTGCGGGTGAGGGCTATCGCGACGGCCGCTGGGCCGGGCTCGAAAAAGACGAATGCGGCATCCATACCGGGGTGGACGGCGAGGGTATCTGACCCGTCAGAGGTGTGGCCGAAAGCAAGGCTTTTCATTGGCCTGCCGCTTTGCTACACGGCTGCACCTCGCGAACGATGCGGTCGTGGCGGAACGGTAGACGCGCTAGCTTGAGGTGCTAGTGGGGCAACCCGTGGAAGTTCGAGTCTTCTCGACCGCACCACTAAAAATCTAAGCCGCTGTTGCGGCTTTTATTTTTGGGCCAATTCCCTCACCTCACCATCAGGTGAGGGAATAGAATGTTCAGCAGCCGTTCCAGTCAGGCGATCCTGCGCGTTGAGGGGCAGCTTTGGCAGAGCCGTTGTGGAAAACGGCCTGTTGCCTAAATACTTTTCCCGGCTGACGATCTCTCCCGCGAAGGAGAAACGCCGATGAAAAAACTCATTCTCGCCGTCATGGTGTCTGTGGCGTGCGGCATGCTGGGCAGTAGCGCTGCACAGGCGGAAGACGCCGCAATGGTACCCGTTCATCAGTTCATCGATTCGCTCAATGCCGGCAACGTCAAGGCCGCCGCTTCTACCCATTTGTCCAATGTCCCGATCATAGATGAGTTCGCGCCCTATCACTGGACGTCCTTCGACGCGTGGCTGAAGGCCTTTGCGGCAAACAATAAGAAACACAAGGTCACGGATGTGCGCGTCACATTATCGGCGCCCACGACGAGTATGGTGGACGACACCTCCGCCTATGAGGTTGTTCCCAACGTCATCGACGCCAAGATGGATGGCAAGCCGATTGCGGAAAAAGGCATCTTCGCATTTGTGCTGGTCAAGACCGCGCAGAACTGGCGCATCGCCTCCTGGGCCTGGTCGAAACAATAGGTGCCATCCGGCGCGTGCCTTCGGGGGGAGGATATACCTCCAGGTGGGCGGCTTTTGCGTTGCCGCCCACGCTCTCCGCCGCCCGCCGATGCGGGACATGCTGACACCCTTGCCGGCAGCAAAAATGGGCTAGACTGGGGCCTGAAAAATAGCGGCGCTTTGTCATGATCCCGAACGACTATCCCAGTCTTGATTTCGACCTTGGCGACACCGCCGACATGCTGCGCGATACGGTGCGCAGCTTTACCTCGGACAAGATCGCCCCGCGCGCGGACGAGATCGACAAATCCAACATCTTCCCGCGCGACCTGTGGCCGGAAATGGGGGCACTCGGCCTCCTTGGCGTCACGGTGGAGGAGGAGTATGGCGGCTCCGGCCTCGGCTATCTCGAACATTGCGTGGCGATGGAGGAGATCAGCCGCGGTTCCGCCAGTGTCGGCCTCTCCTATGGCGCGCACTCCAATCTCTGCGTCAACCAGATCCGCCGCAACGGCACGGAAGACCAGAAGCGCCGTTATCTGCCCAGGCTGATGTCCGGTGAACATCTCGGCGCATTGGCGATGAGTGAGACCGGCTCCGGTTCCGATGTCGTCTCGCTGAAGCTGCGCGCCGACAAAAAGGGCGACCGCTACATCCTGAACGGCACCAAGATGTGGATCACCAATGGGCCACAGGCCGATACGCTGGTGGTCTATGCCAAGACCGATCCGTCCGCCGGCGCACGCGGCATCACCGCCTTCATCATCGAAAAAAGTTTCAAGGGTTTTTCCACCGCGCAGAAGCTGGACAAGCTTGGCATGCGCGGTTCCGACACCGGCGAACTGGTGTTCAGCGATTGCGAGGTGCCTGCGGAAAATGTGCTGGGCCGCGAAGGTGCCGGCGTCCATGTGCTGATGAGCGGGCTCGACTATGAACGTACCGTGCTGGCCGCCGGTCCGCTCGGCATCATGCAGGCGTGCCTCGATCTGGTGATTCCCTATCTGCATGACCGCAAGCAGTTCGGCCAGTCCATCGGCACCTTCCAGCTCATGCAGGGCAAGCTGGCGGATATGTATGTCGCGCTCTCCACCGCGCGGGCTTACGTCTATGCGGTGGCGCGCGCGTGCGACCGTGGCCAGACCACGCGCAAGGATGCGGCTGGTGCCATTCTCTACGCGGCGGAGAAGGCGACCTGGATGGCGCTGGAAGCGGTGCAATGCCTGGGCGGCAATGGCTATATCAACGAGTTTCCGGCCGGCCGTCTGCTGCGCGATGCCAAGCTCTATGAGATCGGTGCCGGCACCTCCGAAATCCGCCGCTGGCTCATCGGCCGCGAACTGTTCGAGGAAACAGCGTGACCGTTCCGCCGCCCCGGCGGGTGTCCCTATCATTTACAATCGTTCCGGCCGTCCGGCACGGCAGGCGGCAATAATCGCGGATTTCCAGTGATTTTACGTGTCTGGAACGGTTCTTGCGAGGTTTCTTGCGGGATCGGGAGGCGATACTGTCACCCGCAAAATATCGGGGGAAGACCAATCGCCATGTCCGTTCAAATGCTGCGTGTCTTTGCAATACGTTTCCTCGCCGGTGTGGCCGCCGCGCTCGCTGTGGCGGGCGCAAGCCAGGCGGATACCATCGTTCAGGACGCGCCGTTCTCGATTTCCGGCAACAACGCCAGTATGCTGTTCGCGGCGTTCGACCAGACGCTCGGCAGGCTCGATAAGGTGCATGTCAGCATCACGGGACAGTTCTCCTTTGACATGCGTCTCGCTCCCGGCCAGACCGTGGCACCGGTTGTCGCTTTCAACGCGTTCAGCCTTTCCGGCCGCGGCTTTGACTTTTCAAACGATGTCCTTCTGTATCTACCGCAGGCGGCAAATACCGATGTCTGCGGTCCGGATGACCCTTGTGCCTCCATCATCGTTCCGTTTGTGGCGACGTTTTCGCTTTCCTTCGATCTGACCGCATTGAGCGATCCGAGTGGTGTTGTCTTTGCCGATACCGATTCCGGTGCGGGTATCACGCAGGCGATCATCGACGCCACGCGTGCCGATTTCATTACAGACATCGCGCCGTTTCCGATTTACGAGGCGATGACTTTCAGGCCATCTGTTTTTGCACCGCTTGGCGGGTACACCGGCGGTGGCGTGCTGGAAGCGGCCTATTATTATACCTCGTCCGCCTCGGCCGGCGCGCCGGGAGAGGGCGGTACGATGGGCGGCGGCACGGCAATCAGCGAACCGGCGACGGTTGCATTATTCGCGATCGCGCCCGGCCTGATGCTGCTCCGCCGCCGCCGTTGTTCAAGGGCACGGGCTGCTTAGTCTCGAAGGTCGTCGGGCGGATAATATCGTGCTGTGTGAACAATACGCAGAACTTCGATCAGCCCAATATTTTCGTGCACGCGATAGACGCCGATATAAGGCAGGTTGGAAAATACGAACTCGCGCGTACCGGCTACGCGACCCGGCCGTCCAAGGTGGGGGTGATTGGCCAGCAGGGACAATCCTGACAGCAGCATGGCTGCAACGCGGCCCGCTGCCGCCGGGCTGTCTTGTGCAATGTATTCGCGTATCGTCTCAAGGTCGTTGCCGGCCTCCTCATTCAGCGTCAATCGCATGAACTAAGGTTTCACAGTTGCTTTTGGCCTTGGCAACTCGTTCGGTGTTCCCCAGCTTTTTAGCCAGCGGTCTACATCCTCGTGGGCGATCATGGGAGCGCCTGCCTTGGAGCGGGCGAGCGCCTGTCTGGTAAGGGCAATTTCCTGTGCCTCAATTTCCAGAAAATTCTCTATTGCGTACGCTGCCAGCGATGATTTCGAGCGTTTGGCTTGCCGGGCGCGCCGCGCAAGCTTATCTGAAAGCTTGCGGTCGATGCGCAGAGACAGGGTAACATCCTTCGTCATGACGGCCTCTCAAAAACGTAATACAATGTAATACAATATCCTTGTTCCAGCAATCGGAGAATTTTCTTGATCGATCTTCATCACGTCGCAACCCCCAACGGCCATAAGGTTTCTATCGCGCTGGAGGAAATGGGGCTACCCTATCGCGTCATCCCGTATAATCTGATGAAGGGCGAACATTTCACGCCGGAATTCCGCCGCATCAATCCCAACAACAAGCTGCCGGCCATCGTCGATCACGATCCGGCGGATGGCAAAGGCCCGTTCGCGGTGTTCGAGACCGGCGCGATCCTGATCTATCTCGCGGAAAAATCGGGCAAGCTGCTGCCGACAGATTTCCGCCGCCGCGGCCTCGCGCTGCAATGGCTGATCTGGCAGATGGCGGGCCTCGGCCCGATGCACGGCCAGGCGCATCACTTCATCCGTTACGCGCCTGAAGGTCAGGTCTATGGCATCGAACGCTACAGCAAGGAGGCCCGCCGCCTGCTCGACGTGCTGGAATACCGCCTGAACGAGGCGGAGTATCTGGCGGAGGAATATTCGATTGCCGACATCGCCTGCTGGCCCTGGGTGCGCGCCACCCGCATGATCGACATCGACATCGCCGATTATCCCGCCGTGCAGAAATGGTGGCTCAAGATCAATGAGCGGCCTGCCATCCTTGCGGGCACCGGCAGCAAGGACCACGCAACGCCCGCCAGCTATGGCCAGAAGCGTGCGCAACTGACGCCCGAGCAATGGTCCAATCTGTTTGGGGAGCGTATGCTCGCCGCCTCGAAAGGAAACCCGTCATGACAATCGCCGAAACGCTGATCCTCTCCGCCGCACGCACGCCGATGGGGGGCTTTCAGGGCGAGTTGTCCGGCATCTCCGCCACCGATCTCGGCGCGGCGGCGATCCGTGCGGCGGTGGAACGCGCTGGCATCGCGCCCGATGCGGTGAACGAAACGCTGATGGGCAATGTGCTCTCCGCCGGGCTGGGGCAGGCGCCCGCCCGGCAGGCCTCCATCCATGCCGGCATTCCGAACACGGTGCCGTGCACGACCATTTCCAAGGTCTGCGGCTCCGGCATGAAGGCGGTGATGATCGGCGCCGATCAGGTCGCGCTGGGCCGGGCGGACATTATCGTGGTCGGCGGTATGGAGAGCATGACCAATTCGCCCTACCTGCTGCCGAAGGCGCGTGGCGGTTACCGCATGGGTCATGGCGAGGTGAAGGATCATATGTTCCTCGACGGGTTGGAGGATGCTTACGAGCACCGCCTGATGGGCACTTATGGCGAAGATGCCGCCCGCCATTACCAGTTCACGCGGGAGGATCAGGATGCCTACGCGATTGAATCGCTGAAGCGTGCCAAGCGCGCGGTGGGCGATGGTTCGTTTACGGATGAAATTACCCCCGTCACGGTGCAGACCAGAAAGGGCGAAACCATCGTCGCAATCGACGAACAGCCGGGCAAGGCGGACCCTGCGAAAATCCCCACGCTGAAGCCTGCTTTCGGCAAGGACGGTACGGTCACGGCGGCCAGTTCCGCTTCCATTTCCGATGGTGCGGCGGCGCTGGTCCTGGCGCGTGCCGATGTCGCCAGTGCGCGCGGTCTCAAGCCGATTGCGCGCATTGTGGCGCAGGCCAGCCACGCGCATGAGCCGCGCTGGTTCACCACCGCGCCGGTCGGTGCCATCGAAAAAGTTCTGAAACAGGCCGGCTGGTCGAAAGACGATGTGGACCTGTTCGAGATCAACGAGGCCTTTGCCAATGTGCCGATGATCGCGATGCGCGATCTGAAGCTCGATCACGCCAGGGTCAATGTGAACGGCGGCGCCTGCGCGCTCGGCCATCCCATCGGCGCATCCGGCGCACGCATCATCGTCACGCTTCTGAATGCACTTCAGCGCCGCAAACTGAAACGCGGTGTCGCCTCGCTGTGCATCGGCGGCGGCGAAGCGACGGCGGTCGCGGTGGAGTTGGTGTGAGCGCCGTGCTTTGTTTCACCTCCCCCTTGCGGGGAGGTCGAAGCGCCATGCGCTTCGGGTGGGGGGAATTGCTGCAACCAACCCCACCCGGCTCATTACATTCGCCGACCTCCCCGCAAGGGGGAGGTGAAAGATCATTATGACCGTCCTTAAATCCTCTCTTTCTACGACCTATCCTGCGTTCAAGAGGAACGCCGCGGCGATGGCGGCGCTGGTGGAAGAGCTGCGGGCGCGGATGGAGGCGGCGGCGCTGGGCGGCGATGAGCGTTCGCGCAAGCGCCACACCGATCGCGGCAAGCTGCTGCCGCGGGCCCGCGTCGAACGCCTGCTCGATCCCGGTTCGGCCTTTCTCGAACTGTCGCCACTGGCGGCTTATGAGATGTATGGCGGCGATATTCATGCCGCCGGCATCATCACCGGCATCGGCCGGGTTTCGGGCCGTGAATGCGTGATCGTCTGCAACGATGCCACCATCAAGGGCGGCACCTATTATCCCGTCACGGTCAGGAAGCATCTCCGCGCACAGGAGGTTGCGCGCGAGAACCGGCTGCCGTGCCTCTATCTGGTCGATAGCGGCGGCGCCAACCTGCCGAACCAGGCCGAGATCTTCCCGGACCGGGACCATTTCGGCCGCATCTTTTTCAATCAGGCCAATATGTCCGCCCTCGGCATTCCGCAGATCGCGAGCGTTATGGGTTCCTGCACCGCGGGCGGGGCCTATGTGCCCGCGATGAGCGATGAGACCATCATCGTGAAGGGGCAGGGCACGATCTTTTTGGGCGGCCCGCCGCTGGTGAAAGCCGCCACCGGCGAAATCGTCACCGCCGAAGAACTGGGCGGTGCGGATGTTCATGCGAAGATCTCCGGCGTTGCCGATCACTACGCCAACAACGATGAACACGCGCTCGCCATTGCGCGTCGGATCGTTGCCAATCTCAATACGGAAAAGCGCCCTGATATCCCGCTCGCCGATCCGTACCCGCCGCTTTACGATCCTGCCGAACTCGATGGCGTCGTGCCGCCATCGCTGTCCATCCAGTATGATGTGCGCGAGGTGATCGCCCGTCTGGTCGATGGCTCCGAACTCGATGAGTTCAAGCAGACTTACGGCACCACGCTCGTCACCGGCTTTGCCCGCATCGCGGGCATGCCGGTCGGCATCATCGCCAACAACGGCATCCTGTTTTCGGAAAGCGCGCTGAAAGGCGCCCATTTTATCGAGCTGTGCTGTCAGCGCCGCATTCCGCTGCTGTTCCTGCAGAACATCGCAGGCTTCATGGTCGGCAAGAAGTATGAGCAGGGCGGCATCGCCAAGGACGGCGCCAAGCTGGTCACCGCCGTTGCCACCGCACAGGTGCCGAAGATCACGCTGATCATCGGCGGCAGCTATGGTGCCGGCAATTACGGCATGTGCGGCCGGGCCTATTCGCCCCGCTTCCTGTTCACCTGGCCCAACAGCCGCATCTCCGTGATGGGGGGCGAACAGGCGGCCAGCGTGCTCGCCACCGTCCATCGTGATGCGGACAAGTGGACGCCGGAACAGGCCGAAGCCTTCAAGGCCCCGATCCGCCAGCAATATGAGGACGAGGGCAATCCCTACTACGCCACCGCGCGGCTGTGGGATGACGGCATCATCGCCCCGTCCGATACCCGCCGCGTTCTTGGCCTCGCACTCTCCGCCTGCCTCAACGCCCCCATCCCAGACACAAAATTCGGCATCTTCAGGATGTGATTCCGTCCTCGGCAGAACAGCCTGTGACCCGCACGCGGCACAGGCGAAAGTTTGTTGCCCACGGCTACACAACTGAAAGTATAGTAAATGAATTATTAATTCTTCTTAGGTGTGGTAACCATACTATACCAATCCCTGGTTCGTTTTGATACATAGGAACTCCCGCCGGGTTTCCGGAACCTCCCAAGGAGTTCACATAATGTATGCCGTAGAGAACAAACCGGGTTGTATTTTCAAGGCTGGCCCGATCGAGGCCCTCCCGGTGGTTGAAACATCCGAGAAGTCGGAACCCGGCTGTATCTTCAAGTTCGAAGAAGCTGAGAAGCCCGGTTGCATCTTCAAATTCGAAGAGGCTGAGAAGCCCGGCTGTATCTTCAAGTTTGAAGAAGCCGAGAAACCCGGTTGCATCTTCAAGTTTGAAGAGGCCGAAAAGCCCGGCTGCATCTTCAAGTTCGAAGAGGCCGAGAAGCCCGGCTGCATCTTCAAGT
>ERZ778027.2757-NODE-2757-length-20091-cov-10.915302_pt1 | contig 20091 bp, 15 predicted proteins | sample MGYA00375757_ERZ778027 | MGnify/ENA primary metagenome ERZ778027 (study PRJEB29350, sample SAMN05389817) | bioreactor metagenome | isolation source: Ammonium sulfate bioreactor | place: South Africa: University of Cape Town | collected 2014-02-18 ...
ACGGATAATGGACTCTTATTTGGCTGACGCAAGTTTTGGTTCACTTCACATGACCGGTCTTTATGCATTGTTTTAACATCTGCAGCAGTTTGTGAACAAGGTTCAATATATTTCCTGATTGGATGAGAGGTGTTTTTCACATGCTCAATTTGCCGATGGTTCATCAGCAAACGGTACATTTGGTTTATGCTACGCTAATGTCACATTTTCAACAGGATAAAATGCAACATTAACAATGACACAACCACTTCATCAAGAGGATGGATTCTACGTTTTTCTTTGCTCAACGTTGTTCATTGCTCGTAACTCATCCGAATGGATACACTGAATATATTCATAAAGATGAAGAATTCACTCCAGTATGTTCGGAATCTCTGACTTCACCCGGCCTTGAACTTGAAATTGTTACAAATTTTTCTCACACACGTGCTCTTGATAACATATAGTGTTATATAAAACGACGTGTATCTTTTATCTATTCAAATAAAAATGAAAGTTGAAATGAAATATCTTCATCGGATTTTAGTTTTATTTATTTGTTTTCTATCAATTAAAAGTACAGAAGCAGTAGTCAATTTAAAACTAACATCGATCTATTATGGACAACAAGGATTTGACATGGATCAAGTTCATTCGGTTTCATTGTGGACCGGCCGACGTCAAGCAGTTGTTGTTCTATTTACAGATTGGTGTCCAGGTTCGATGAAGAATCTATTTGACCTTCAATTGAATCATATCTGGACAAATCAAAGTATTCCTTTAATAACTTGGCAGATTACTGGTTGTAATGGAAAAAAACAACCGGGTGTAATGAAATTAATTCATACTAATCACACATTTGATTCGTATATTTACGAATTTGCTATTCGATTAAGACAATGGTTAGCTGGAAATGATGGCATCTATGGAAATGATGATGATCGTCGTGCATATCTTCGATTAGCTCATGAAATGAATGGCGATTGGTATTCATGGTCAATAGGTTCGACGCCAACGGATTATGTTCTCTCCTGGCAACATATTCATCATATATTAACAACAAATCAAAGTTTAGATTCGACACGATTACAATGGATTTGGTGTGTAAATAATGCCGATGTTGGCAATTATACAGCCGAAGAATATTGGGTCGGAGATAATTACACCAATTGGTTAGGCATCGATGGTTATAATTTTGGTCGAAGTCAAAATTGGAGTTCATGGACATGGCCGATTCATGTTTATCCTCATATGCTCGGTCGATTACGAAATCTTTCATCGACAAAACCTATTGCAATCAATGAATATGCATGTTCAAGTATCGATAGAAATCATAGTTCAATGATTGATTATAAACTCGAATGGTTGAATCAATTTTGTAATTATATTAATAATAATTCAATTCAAATGGCGTCCTATTTTAATAAAGATAAAGAAACTGATTGGGCTATATTCGGTGGTATACGTGGAGATATGATTTGGAATAATCAAAATGTTTATTCGGCATATAAAACGTGTTTACAAACAGATTATTGGATCGAACCGAATTTGACTAATCCAAGATTGATTACTGACGAACAATTTGCTGGATTTTTAACTAACTTGTGACTTACATTTATCTATTATAAAAGAATGCAAATATTTGTCTTTCTCACACAAAAGAACGTTTATCTTTTTTCTTCTTTTCGAACTGATCTATTCAAATAGAACATTTTTTTTTCTCCAATGAGTAATACTCTTTCATCTCTCGTTGACAATTTATATCCAACATCGACTGAATCCAGTACGGACACTAATGATAATATAGCTTTGATTTGGTTGGATCCGAATATTGGCTCCGATCAAGACACAAAAACGACCAAAGAAGAACTTCGACGAATCACTGATCGAATACAATTCTACACTGATCTTGTGCAATGTGTTGATTTCATTCAATTGAATGCAAGTGAAAAAATTTTCATCGTCACATCCGGTGCGAAAGCTTCGACATTATTAGCACTCGTGTCCGGCCTTCGACAAGTCGATTCCGTTTTCATCTTCTGTATGAAACAGACCAAATATGTAAATCTTATGAAAAAATATCCGAAGATCGTCGGCGTTTTTATGAATCGTGACGAACTCTGTCAATCGATTCGTGAAGAAATTCAAATCGTCGAACAACACATTCAAACGTACAATTTCTTCGATCGTTATCAAAAATATACAAGAGATATTACGCATGAATTCGATAGATTTCTTTGGTATCAATTATTCAGTTATGTCATTACACGTTTTCCACGAAACGAAGAATCGAAACAGCAGATGATCGAAATCTGTCGACAATTCTATCATAGAAATATCAAAAAACTACGAGATATCGATGAATTCGAACGAACCTATCGATCACAAGACGCAATTCGTTGGTATTCGAAAGAAACATTCGTCTACAATCTCGTTAATAAAGCTCTACGAACTGAAGATATTAATCTATTATATAAATTTCGATTTTTTATTGGCGATCTCACCGATGCACTTCGACAAGAACATACGAGACTTTTCTATTCGAAAGAAGACTCGTTAACTGTCTATCGATGTGTACAATTAAAAAAACAAGAATTCGATCAATTTAAAGAAAATCAAAGTAAATTAATCTCAACCAATGGTTATCTATCAACAAGTCGAAGTCGTGAATTTGCATTGAATTTTGCTAAAACACGAAACAATTCGACTGATCTCATTTCGATACTTTTCGAAATCAAATGTGATATTAAATCACTTGGTCACAGTGTGATTTTTGCTGATATTGCCGAATTAAGTGAATATCCTCATGAACGCGAGGTTCTATTTGATTTAAACGCTTGTTTTCAAATTGAATCGATTCAAGAAGACGACGATTCGATTCAAATTATCAAAATGACCGTGTCACAAGAAGGAGAAAAACTAACGAAAAGTTATATTGAAGAAGTACAACGATTTGCTGACGAACAAAGTATAACACTTGTATTCGGTCGATTGATATGCGATCTCGGTGAATATGATAAAGCACAGAAATATTTCGAAGATCTACTCAATGAACCGAATGGTGACGATCCAGCTTGGATTGAATTTAATATTGGCCGAGTTTTTTATCGAAAAGGTTTGCTGAATGAAGCACGAGACTATTACGATCGAGCATACAAACGAATGTTAAATGAAACATCGATTCGAATGAAAGATTTATCTCATATTAAAAATAATATTGGTAATATTCTATTTGCTCAAGAGAATTATGACGAAGCACTAAAATATCATAATCAAGCGTTGAAATTACGAGAAAAATACTATCCATTAGGTGATGTTCATGTTGGTCATAGTTTGATGAATATTGGCAATGTTTATCATCGGCAAGGTAATTATTCTCAAGCATTTCATTATTATCAGCAAACATTGAAGATCTATCAGGATTATTATTTATCTGATCATAAAGATATTGCTCGATGTTTGAATAATATTGGCATGACACTTGCCGATCAAGGTCATTATGATAAAGCAATTGAATATCATGAAAAATCATTGAAAATTAATGAAAAATATTATTCATCCGGTCATTTATCTATAGGAAAGAATTTGGAAAATCTTGCCATTTGTTATCAACGAAAGAATCGATTGGAGTTAGCTGATAGATACTTTCATCAAGCGTTGACAATGTATGAAAAATTTCTCTCGAAAGATCATTCGGATTGTATTCGAATTGAAAATCACATTGAACAACTTCGAAAAGAATAAAAATTTATTCAAAGAAAACTAGCAGAGAGTACGATAAATACGATAAATATAAAGAGAAAAAGCTACTGTCATCATTGCTACCATAAAAACAGTAGCAATGATCAACATGTTATTCAATTTAAACGATGACAAATTCCAAACGACACGTGTAACGTTCGTTTTATCGTAAAAACAAGGATAACAAAGATTAATCTAAATTGCAATCGAATGAAGAATTGTTTCTGTTTTTTTTCTCAGCTGCTTACTTTTTTATCGGAGTGTGCAAGTACATCTTCGGCATAAATGACACTTTGAATATGTGATCGATTGGTTAGTTGGTAATTAACTAGATACGTTCCACGGCATCGTGTGCATGTTGAGTAATCATATTCGGGTAAATTTGATACGATGAACTGACTTTGACCGATTAAAAAATAATTTTCCAAGACACATTTCGTTTCAACACTGTTTTTGATAAATTTTTGAATAGTTTTATATCGTTTTATATCATTTCGGATTGCTAGTGATAAAATAACACACGTAAAAACTGCTGTAGAGATAATGATTGAAATTGCAAACGTAGCACACAAAAATGCTCGAATGTCGACTTTGTTTAGTCGTGTATACGATGCTGTAGTTGTCATTCGTTATGAATTAAAGAAAAATAGAAATGGAAAAAGAAAATTTATATTACATACTTTAAAGGATCGACGTAAAACACATACGTCATCAAGAAAAAACAAACTGATAACGTCAATTTTTCACTGATTTTCGTCATTAGAAGGGTACATCGATGATTCATTAGATTAATTCTGATTCTTCATAGGCATGAATGTCAAAATTTCGAATATCTCTATTGAGTACAGTTCGACTTATTATTTAATTCGAGAAAATTTTTGTACTCGATTATTTCCCGAATCAACTATATAAAAATTATAATCTCCATCACAATAGAGACCAATAGGAACGTTCAATTGATTTGTTCGAGAACCACGTTCATTTCCTCCGATAATCACAGTACCTTCTTGAGTTCCTTTTGCCCATCGCATGATTCGATTATTACGACAATCGACTACGTAAATACATCCGAGTTCATCAACGAATATTCCACGAGGAAAAACCAATTGATTCAACGCATTTCCTTCGCCATGACCGCCAGCAATGACAATGCCTGTTTTCGTGCCTTTGATCCATTTCATAACACGATGATTGCAACTATCGGATACGTACACAGTTTGATTTTGATCAACGAAAATAAACGAAGGAGAATTCAGTTGATCAAGACGAGAACCTTTACCGTTTCCACCAGCAACAACTTTACTAGTTAATGTCAATTCACCGATCTTATATCGTCGTACTTCATCTCTATCGAGATCAGTAACATAAAGATACCCATCATTATCCATGGCAAGACCACAACAATAAATAGACGGTATAATTGTTCCGCATGTAGAACCAGTTCGAAGAGACCATCGAACTACACGTCTATTTTTACTATCCGAAACGATCAAATAACTATTTTGCTTATCGACAATCGCATGTAATGGTGAACACAATTGACTATTGTCATTACCTTCTCCATTTGTACCTGCGACAATTCTACTACCTGTTGAATCTCTTTCCCATGCTACAACACGATGGTTATTTTGATCAGCAATATAAACAGTTTCATCTCGATCTACATAAACACCATACGGACTGGATAATTGATTCATTGCATGACCTTTTCCTTTTCCACCTGCTACAGTAACACCGTTTTGTTCCCATTTTGTATGTATCGTAGACGATAGATTAGCAAGTGATATTCTCTCAATAAATTCTGATTCTTCTTTTTTAACAGAAAAATTCAATGGTCTTCGAAATTTATCTTCTAAATCGTCTAATATCTGTTCGAATTGAATAATATCTATCTCATTGAAATCGTTCTCATATCGAATATTTTTCAATTGTTCAGTTAATTTATTCATTTCGATTTCAATTTCCTTGATTTTTTCATTGATACATTCGGTTAACATTCGTCTTGTATCGTCTGCTGTCTGTTGGATTTTTTCAATTGAATTTTTTTCCCACTGATTTATTTCTTCCAACAATGAGTAATCATACGGATTTGGGTTTTGTTCAGTTAACGTTTGTTGAAAATTGTTTCGTCTATTTTCTAAATAATCGAATTCTTTACTTAATTCTTGTCGATGTTCAAGTAAATGATTGAAACAAAATTCGTTCTCGCAACCCGAACATTTTGTTGTTGCATTTTCTTTACTACAGATAAAACATCGACTTTTACTAGTTGCTGTCGCCATGTGTTAAATGATAAAATCTTCGTATCATAAAACTAAATACTAACATAGACGAAAGGTAGAAAAAAAGAGAATTTTATTTTCGAACGCGTTGATTTCCTGAATCTAACTTATCGTGTTACTAATAAATGCTATAAATTGTATGTTTCATGAGAGTGTTTAACAAGAATTAATCATTGAGAGTCGATTTGCTTCTAAATTCGAAAATATTAAATTTGCTGTTGTTAACAAAGATAAGATAAAGTCACCTCGCGTGTAATTTTCATCATAAATAAGAGAATGGCGACAGCAGTAAGTCGAAATTGTTGTTTAGTATGTGGAAAAGAAAAGGCGACTTATAAATGTGAAGGATGTTTGAAAAGTTACTGTAAAAATCATTTACATGATCATCAGAAAGAATTAGAATTACAACTCGATGAGATTGAAAATGAAAGAAATATTTTTCGACAAACTCTTTCTGAACAAGTTAATCAACCAAATAAACATGAATTAATCCAACGAATTAATGAATGGGAACGACGTTCGATAAAGAAGATTGAAGAAACTGCGGAAGAAAATAGACAACTCATATTAAAACAAACAAGCGGACATTTTGAAAGGATTGAAATCGGATTGAGGAACTTAACTGATGAAATCAAAGAAACTCGACAAGAAAATGATTTCAATGAACTGAATTTAAATGATTTAAGAAAAAAACTCGAAAAACTACAACAACATTTGAATAATCCTGCGAGTATTTCATTAAGAGAAGATACTTCATCATCATTTATCAACAAGATCTATGTGAATAGTACACGTAATATTCCGACTGCTTTGAAGTGGAAACAAAATGCAATAACTGTTGTTGGAGGAAATGGTGCAGGTGAGAAAACGAATCAATTAAATCAACCTTGGGGTATTTATATCGACGATGATGACACTCTATATGTCTCTGATCAGTTTAATCATCGTATTGTTGCATGGAAGAAAGGTGCAATAAGTGGTGAAATCGTAGCTGGCGGAAATGGAGAAGGAAGCAGTGATCGACAATTAAGCCATCCAGGAAAAGTTATTATAGATAAAGTAAATGATTATCTGATTATTACTGACTACGAGAACAGTCGAGTAGTTCGATGGCCTCGTCGTAATGGAGTTCAAGGAGAGACAATCATAAGAAATGTTAAATGTGTTGATGTAATTCTACATAAAGATGGATGTTTGTATGTTTCTGATGAGGGAAATCATGAAATCAGAAGATGGAAAATAGGTGAAAAGGAAGGAGTTCTTGTTGCTGGTGGAAATGGTTATGGAAGTGGTCTGCACCAATTCAATAACCCTCATTTCATAGATATCGATCACGATGACACATTATATGTATCAGATCTTCTGAATCATCGTGTAATGAAATGGACAAAAGGTGCAAAAACAGGAATTGTTGTTGCTGGTGGACATGGTGAAGGAATTGGTTTAAACCAATTGGCAGGTCCTCAAGGAATATTTGTAGATAAATTAGGTACTCTTTATATAGCAGATGGTCGTAATGGTCGAATAATGCGATGGGCAAAAGATGCAAAAGAAGGTAGCATTATTGCTGGTGGAAATAACAGAGGCGACCGACCCAACAAGCTCAGCCGCCCAATTGGATTATTACTTGACAAAGAAAACAATATTTATGTTACTGATTATGATAACCATCGAGTACAAAAATTTCTAGTAGATAACTAAACGTTCATACGTAAGACCAATGTCAATTCAAAAAAGATGGCGTGTGTTATTTTTGCTTTGAGTCAAAATAAATATCCATGCTCTTTTTGTTTTTCTCTTTCATTTGTGTGTCAACTACATATATATCAAGGCATTTTATTTTCTTTATCTCTTTCGCAAGAATAACATCGAATTACGAAAGATTCTCTAACCACACTATAAATAAGCGTTGATAGACTGATCTTCATAGTGTTAAAATCAAAGTTAAAAACCTCAAATAACATGGCGAATATAATTAAACACGAAACAATTACAATCAAATGTTCGAATCCAATAGATGTCGGTGAATCAATAACTTTTATGGCTGTGGAATCGAATACCAAATTATTTCCAACGCATATGCTTTGGATTTATTCGAATAGTGAAAACTTGCCAAAAGACGAGTTTATGCCGACAAAATATTTACAAACAACACTTTCGGATACACTCAATCATTTTCCATTGGTAGCTGGTCGATTAACTGAAGATGATAAAGGCAATGCAACAGTTCATATGACGAATGAAGGTGTGTTCTTTACTGAAGCTGAATGTCCTGATCAAACAGTTGATTTTTTCGTTCCTCGAACATCATCGGACGAACAAGAATTCGATTATGAAAATATAAACAAAAGCAATCTATCAGTTCCAGTGAAAAATAACTGGACAGGTCCATGTATGTCAATTCAAGTGACACGTTTGAAATGTCACAGTGTCATATTAACTATCTCGGCATTTCATTGTCTATTCGATGCACAGAGCATGGCACATTTTATCAATACATGGGCATCGGCTCAACCGCCAAATCCGAAACCATTTTTCGATCGAAATTTTATCTTGTGTCCAACTCAAGTCGATGTATCTCGACCGAACGATTGTGTTTTTACTCGAACGCCAATTCCACCAACAGTTTCAACATTTGTCGATCCAGAACAACGACAACGAGTAATTACTCGAGTTTATTATTTCTCGTCGAATGAATTGAAAAATATCAAAGATGAAGCATCGAAAAATCTACCGAACTCAATCGAATTCATCAGTACTTACGATGCTCTCTATGCACATATGATTTTAGTCATTGCACAAGCAACTCAAACATCATTGACCGATGGCATTAAAATTCTTCAATCATTCAATGGTCGATCAACGTTTGTCTCATCGGTTTCTTCCGATGTACGAAACTATTTCGGTTCTTTTCCATTTTGGCTCTATGGAGTTATTCCAACTGATTGTGAGCCAACACTTTCGTCGTTAGCACAGTTTATTCATCGAATGTACTCGAAACAAACCGAATCATCTCTACGAATTTACAATGCTTATTTGACGAGTGACGACGGTGCAATTCAAAAGAATCGAGTCGATGCCGATATAATCAATCGAGATTTTCATTGTGCATCATGGCGAAAAGGTCATTTACTTGGTGCAAAATTTGCTAATAGTGGATATCCGATTTACAGCGGACCAGGAACTCATTTATATCCTCGATATTTTCCAATGATGGACGCTAATGATCATGATGAATCCGTTAATATTATATTAGGTCTACGTGAAAATGACTATCAACGAATGATTGAACAAAAACTTTTGCATAAATATCGATAGAATAAATGTTTATTTTCGACAAATAAAACGTCACTGACAATATCGTGAAAAATAGAAAATGAATTTATTGTTGTAAAGGTGCTGAGTCTCCGTATAAATTCGAACTGTGTGCTGCCATATAGCGATCGCCAGCTGTATCAGCATTTTCACATGCTTGGCGAATTTCTGCAATTTGTTCTTTGGTTAATTTAATTTTAGCAGCGCCGAGATTTTCTTCTAAATTAGCGATTTTACCCGTACCGGGAATGACAATAAATTGTTCACCTTGAGCTAATATCCATGCTAATGTTAATTGACCCGATGTACAACCAATTTGTTGAGCAATCGAAGATAATTTATCGACGAGTTCGAGATTTTTCGGAAAATTTTCTTTCGAAAATCGAGGCAAATGTTTTCGTAAATCACCTTCTTCAAAATCATCAGGACTCTTATATTTTCCTGTTAACATTCCTCGACCTAACGGTGAATAGCAGACAACAGCAATGCCTAATTCTTTGCATGTTTTTAAAACTCCAATTTCATCCTTTTCAATATCTAAACTAAACGGTGAATATTCAACTTGAACAGCTGCTATCGGATGGACAGCATGTGCACGTCGAATCGTATCACTTGAACATTCCGATAGGCCGATATATTTAATTTTTCCCTGTTGAACAAGTTCTTTTAAAACACCGATTGTTTCTTCGATTGGAACGGTTTTATCGATGCGATGAACGTAATACAGATCGACATAGGGTAATTGAAGACGAGAAAGACTCTTTTCAATCGACTGTCGAACGTATTCAGCATCACCACGAACCGTCACTGTTCCATCTGGTTTGAAAACATTGGCAAATTTTGTTGCAAGAAAAACCTTGAGAAAAACAAAACAATTCAATCAATTCACGAATCGAATCAACAAACTTTTTGACGTTTTTCAGGATATTTTTGAAAATATTTGCCAAGTAATTCTTCACTATCACCGTAGATATCCGCTGTATCGATATAAGTACTTCCAAGTTCAATTGCACGATCGAAAACTTTGAAACGTTCCTCATCCGATGCTGGTTTACCATAGAATGTCGATAATCCCATCGATCCATATCCAATTGCTGAAATTTTCGGACCATTTTTACCTAAATGACGTTGAGGCATTGAGCAACCCATTTTTTTGTTTGTATTTTACACAAAAAGAAAAAGAAAGTGTATTTATTTGTTCTTAAATGTTCTGTCTGAGTATGACGATGCAAAATTATTTTTAACAATTGACGATTATGAGGAAAAAAAACGACGTTCTTTTTCTTTTGCGATTCAGACATTTTCATTGGTTACTCAGATCGTTCTTTACGTCGAGGTGAACCTACAGAACTTACTGTGCGATCGATCTCTCATTCAAAGAAGAAAAAAATATACTAAACTGTTCGACAGTAGATAGAAAGGTTGGGCATACATTGGTAGAAAGAGAAGATGAGAGAAAGTCAATAAATAACGAAGTTCTTCTAATATGACTGAATGCAATAGTGATATGTTGATGAAGTTTGTTCAATCAAATAGAAATGCACCGATAATGTCGTTCATTAAATTAAATCATAAAAAGGGAATTCAATGGAATATTTAGATGGACTGTCATTTATTGTAGCAAAACGAAAAAAGTAATCTTCATTTTGTGAAGACATAAATAGCATCAGCTCGTTTTCCCTTTCTACCAAATTACAGCACACTGATAAAAACAATTTACAATGCTGATAAATCGAAAAGAGATCCATAAAACTGTTTAACAATATTCTTTCATTTGTACGCACAGACTGAGATATATAATTCTCTTTCAGAAGAAATGAAGTAAAGAGACGAGAAATCAATTTTAGTTCGAAATTTATTTTTTTCCCCTTTTTGATAAATATTTCAGCTGGCATGTTTGTCACATTCATTTAACAACTTCGATTAATCATAAATATACTCTTATTTTGATTAGACTGAATAAACTTAGTCATGCTCTTCCTACAAGTAAAAAAAAACTTGTACTTTTTTCTATGTCTGTAAGGATCAAGGACATGAAATCTACGCGTATGAATAGATCGACGGTATATTAATTGGAATATAATGACATGTTTTCTTTTTATTTCAATAAAAAAAATCCTTTATATTCGAATGCAATCTACCTTTTTTAGTTTCATACGTACATGTCTTCTAAATTGATTTGTTTGGCTTTTCTCGTACAAATCTCTTTCAATTGTGCATATGTATCAATTCAAGATCCGAGTGATTACGTCGATCTTTCAAAAGATACGTTAGATAATGCGATTAAAGCTGATTATAGTCCTGCACCGGTTTCTTATTTACCATCGCCATTGAAAACTGAATATCTATTCAATGGAAGTCAAACATATATGTCACTAAAACAGCAAACATATTCGTCAAGTGCTAATGATACAAGTGTACTTATCATTGCGAATGGTGCTCAATTGAATTTATCGTATTCGAATATTTTCAAAACCGGTTACTCATCGAATCTTATCTTAGCTAGTTTCTTTGGAATGAATGCAGCAATTAATGTTCAAAATGGTTCACGTTCGTATTTCGATCATTTAAATATCACAACACACAACGGCGCAGCGAATATCTATTCCTATGGAAATAATTCGTACGTTTACATCGAAAATTCAGTTCTCTATAGTTCAGGTCCGACAGCGCACGGTCTATATGCTGGTGGTTATGGAACAGCTGTTGGAAAGAATATTGGTCACTATTCAGGTGGCAATCGTTGTTCATCATTTGCCGGTGATTCACCTGCGGGTTATGTTATGATTGAGAATGCAGTTGCTCATACGAGTGGTATTGGCAGTGCAATTTTTTATGCATTAGGAACAATCGACGCTACGAATGTCTATGGTTATGCCGAAAATTCACCGATACTTTTTTCCGATGGTCCACAAGTGTCAACTTTGAAAAATTGTGATCTTACAGCTGGTCTTCTTGCTGGCACGATTTTATTTAGTTCAATGGTTCGAAGAACTGGAGCTTATTTAACTATTATGGACTCGAAAATTACAACACTTGGCAGTACAATGCCAGCGCTCTGGTTTGGAAATATTATTGCTACGGTTTATCTGCAAAATACACGAATCAGCACGAAATCCGGTATTCTTGTTGTATCGAATTATTCTCAAGTTACTCAAGAATTTAATTACTTTGCTGGTTATGCGGATAATTCAAATCTATCACCAGCAAGTGCCAATATATTCGTATCACAATGCAATTTCGAAGGTGATCTCGTAGCTTATAATAAAAGTAATATTACTTGGGCACTCTATGAATATTCAACATGGACTGGTAAAGCTTATTCAGGATATGATGATTCATATATCAGTGTTTATCTTGATACGACATCAAAATGGTACCTTACAGGCAATACTGTACTTCAAAATTTGACAACTTTGAATAATAATGTATCAGTTATCTATTCGAATGGATTTAATGTTACTTACGATTCAGCATCACCTGCAAATAGTTGGCTTAATAATGCGACTATTTTACTTAATGGTGGTGGCATATTAATGCCTAATACAGGTCAACGATATACATATTCAACTTCTCTTTCACCAACAGCTAATACGACTATCACAACAACGATTACGTCATCTTCAAATTATCATTTGCACTTTTTGCAAATCGAACTCGTTTTCTTTTCTTTAATCTGCTTATTTAGTTTCTAATTATAATAAGTATATCATATATGAAACTTCTCTATGAGTTCAATTGAAGGACAGATAAATCCATGGTAATATGATTTACTGGATAGATCCTATTCGTATGTAGTCGTGTTAGGTTCAGTAAAAAATTAACTATTGATGAGTACACATCTTCACGGAACCGTTTTGATGATAGATAATAACAATAGAATGAACTCTAAAATAGATTTAACATAGAAACTAAATGAATCTCGAAACTAACTCACAGCATAATGACCGTAAAAACAGATCGTCGTGAATCGTAATGCTAATTGTTCGAAAGCATCTTGAATATTTGTTTTTGTCGTATTTTTCAGCAATAATGAGTATAGATGAATAACACCATAGGGTGTAACGAATATAATAACAATAATTATATTATAAATATGCATTCGAATCATTTGTCGAGTAAAACTACAGAGAAGACGGTGTTGATGTTGTCGATTATTAAAATGAATATTTCGATATGTTAATAAACCGAAAATAAAGATAATTACAACTGGAATGACAGTATATAGACAAATATTGATGAAATACAATTGATATTGATTATAGAATTCATGAGTTGTTAGACAAAATAAATTTCCTGTCGATAGAAGAACTATATTTTGATAGAATAGAAAAGGTAGAGAATGTAAAATCGAAAAACTAATAATTGTTATAACAATACGATGAGAATTTGCAATACTACTCATTTGTCGTCGAGAAACTGATGGTGATGAACATAGAAAAATATCGATCGATTGTAGAGCAAGTAAACTAAATGTAATGACATTATTTGTTGTCATCCAATATCGTCGTAATTTACATACAATTTGACTCATAATTGTCCAATCGATTTGAAAACCGTATGGTAATATTCGTGTAGGCAATCCAATTAGAATAGCTGTTGAATCGAATAGAACTTTGATGAGCATATAGAACGATGTTGGATTCGTTTTATAATGACCAACAGATAGGAATGTTAGTGCATTTAAACAACTGCCAAGTATACCGATGGAAAAAAAGACAAATCCAAATGAAATACTGGTATATCGTGAGAGAAGTTGAATTTTATTAATCAACGATATGCTACTATCATTGGATGACATCGTGAAATGATGGTTCAACTGATAGTATGTTATCGGCGTACTTTTTTTTATATGAGAACAGAGTGTTATTTATCAAATTTTAATTATAGTTTTTCTTTTTGTTATCGAGCGAGAACATTGTTAACATCGCAGTAGAAGAGATATCCAAGAGTTTAGTATTTTTTATTACTCTAGAAATGCATTAAAAGAAAAAAGGATTTTGATATTTCCGTCGTCTATTAATTTAAATGAATAATAATTCTATTTTTGGAATTCTAGTCAGATGGATCGATTCGACGAGTTCGTAATTTGTCTAGGTTTTTCAATAAATTTCTTCTTGCAAATCGAAAATCTGCACGAAAACGTTTCGAAGATGCATAAAAACAATAGAATGAACTCTAAAATAGACTTTCATATAGAAACAAAAATGAATCTTGAAACTAACTCACAGCATAGGGTCCATAAAAACAAATCGTAGAAAATCGATTTAATAATTGTTCAATTGCCAATTGAACGTTCGATCTTGTCCAATGATTTACAAGCAACAAATATAATTGTATAACTCCATAGGGTGTATCAAATATAATGAGAATAATTGCATTGCATGCATACATTAGAATCATTTGTCGAATAAAACCATTGAGAATACGTCGTTGATGTCGTAAATAGCTTTTATGAAAATTTCGATATGTCAGCATACCGAATATACAAACAAATAAAACTGGAAAAACGACATAAATACCAATATTAAGAATATACAATTGATATTGATTGTAAGCTGTATTTGTTGTTGTACAAACGATATCACTAGTCGATAGGACAACAATATTTTGATAGAATAGAAATGGTAGAGAATGTAAAATCGAGAAAATAATAATTGCAATAGTCATTCGATGTGCAGTTTTAATACTACTTATTTGTCGTCGAGAAACACATGGTGACGAACAAAGAAAAATATCGATCGATTGTACAGCAAATAAACATGATGAAATGGTATTATCCGTTGTAACTAAATATCGTCGTAGTTTACACCAAATTCGACCCAAACTTGTCCAATCGATTTGAAAACCTTCGGTTAAAATTCTTGTTGTTAATCCAAGTAGAATACCGATCATGTCAGATACAACTTTAACTAACATATAAAATGATATTGGATTCGTTTTATAATGACCAAACGAAAGAAATGTTAACATAGCGAGACAATTACCAATAACGCCAAGAAACAACAGAAAAAATCCAAATGAAATATTAATATATTGTGAGAGAAGTTGAATCTTGTTTATTAAATCTGTGCTACTATTTAATGGCATTTTCAAAAATGAGACTGGAGTAATTTGATGTTCACCTGCGAACATCGCAGTGCTTCCGTTTAGCTTTAAGAAAAGAGAAAACAAATCTATATGTTCTTTCATGACCTTTTTCTTATCTGAGTAGTAGTTTGATAAGAGCAAAAACTTTCTTTTTCATTTTTCAAATAGAGAAGAAAAAAAAACACACATGTCGAAATCACTTCGAGCTCTCGTCAATGTTGAAGATTATCGAGAACGAGCCCAAAGTAAACTACCGCAGATGATCTTTGATTTTTATGCTGGTGGTGCTGACGATCAATTAACATTAGTCGATAATGTCAAATCGTTTCAACGAATTCAATTACGACCGAAAGTTCTCATCGATGTTTCATCACATTGCAATGAAAATTCGACCAATTGTCAAACAAAAGTTCTCAATTCTTCAACGACAATTTCATTTCCTTGTATCATTGCACCGACAGCTCTTCATCGATTAGCTCATAAAGAACACGGCGAATTGGCCACAGTTCGTGCAGCTGTTGCCTGTTCAACAGTGATGATTGTTAGTACAACAGCATCGATTCGTATCGAACAAATAGCCGACGAACATCGACGACAAATTGAAATCAATTATCCGCTAAGTACATCGGAACTTTGGTATCAAATGTACGTTCTCAAAAATCGAGATTATTCAAGAAAATTAATCGAACGTGCTGAAAAAGCTGGTTATAGAGCTTTAGTTCTAACTGTTGATCATTGTGAATTAGGCAATCGAGAAATGGATGTTCATAATAATTTTACATTGCCTGATGATATTCAACCAGCGAATCTTATTGATGAAAGTACGATTGACGATTTCGGCAAGAGTTACCGTCGAACAATGATCGATCCAGCTCTATGTTGGCAAGATATTCAATGGATTCGATCGATTACATCATTGCCATTGATTGTCAAAGGTATTATTCATCCGGATGATGCTCGGCAAGCCGTTCAATTCGGTGTACAAGGTATTGTCGTGTCGAATCATGGCGGTCGACAATTAGATACTTGTCTGAGTACGATCGATGCGCTAACTGATGTTGTTCGAGCAGTACGTAATGAAAATAGTGAGATTGATGTTTATGTTGACGGTGGTGTTCGACGAGGAACTGATATTTTGAAAGCAGTAGCTTTAGGTGCGAAAGCTGTACTTGTCGGTCGACCTGTCCTATGGGGATTAGCTGTTGAAGGTGAACAGGGCGTGGAAAATGTTTTAGGAATTCTAAGAAAAGAATTTCGATTGGCTATGATGTTATGTGGTTGTCGAACAGTGAATGATATCATCAAAAATGATCTTTTAGTTCCGAGAAATTTATTGAATCAATCGAAATTATAATTTTTGTTTCAAACGAAGGATATGTTTTTCAGTTTGTTTTCTTAATGGATCATCACGAGACAAGATTCTCGATCGAATTTCTAAAGCTTTTTCGAAATATTCGAGCGACAAGAAATAGTTCTTCACCGATTCATATCGAAGTCCAGTATTGAAATAACTAACAGCTAAATCCGGATGATTGAACGATAGGATTTGTTCTCGTATATTCAATGCTTTCAAACACAATTCTAATGCTTTCTCTTTGTCATCTTTTAAACTGAAAATCGTCGACATTTGATTCAATGTCGATGCAATCGATGGATGTTCGGAATGTAGAGATTTCTGTTTGATTTTCAACGCGAGTTCATAATGTCGAAGAGCTTTATCGATTTGATTTTGTTTGAGAAAACAATCGGCAATATTATGAAGAACATGAGCAAGATCGAGATGATTTTCTGGCAAGATTTTCTCGTACATTTCTAACGATGAAAGATAATATTGAAATGCTCGTTCGATACTTTTCATGGCAAAATAAACTAAACCGATTGAATTCAATGTTTCAGCTATATAAATATGATTTTCTGGTAGACAGATTTGTTTCATATTCAATGATTCTTGATATTGTTCAAGTGCTTCATCGAATAACTGCTGTCCGAAATAACTCGAACCGATACTCTGTAAGCAATGTGCTAAATTTAAATAATCTGTTTCATCGAGTTCTTTGAATATGCTCATTGCTTGATTACAATAATCAATAGCTTTACTAAATTCTCGTTGTTCAATGAAAATCTCGCCTATATTTCTCAAAACATACGCCATATCTCGTTTACCGGATTTTTTCATCAATGAATACGCTTCGTAGAAATGTCCCATAGCTCGATTGAATTCTGCCTTAGCTCTCAAGACCAATCCGAGTTGATTATGTACATGTGCAAGATTTTCTTTCCCTAAATCTTTGATTAAATGTTGAAAATACGTCTCAGCTTTATCGTAATAACCTAATCGAGTTAATAGAAAACCGAAAAATATCATCTCACTATTGCCTGGCATGTCTTTCTTCGCTTCGTTGATATATTCTCTTGCAATATCTCGTCCTTCACTTGTCGAACTCAAATGTATAATCGACATATGTTTATCTTGACGAACGGATTCAATTTTAAAAACAGCACCGAGATCGAATAGAACTTCTTGCTCACGTGGATGAACACTAAATTTTGCAATATCAGCAAAAATCGCACAATTATTTTCATCGTCACAATCGATTTCAAACAAAACTGAAACGCAATCCTTTCGTTTAGCACTCAATACAAACTCCTCGGCTATTTCTTTCAATCGACTCGCACTCAAATAACCGTTGATCGCGATTAATTTACCCTCGTTCGATTGAAATTGTTCGAAATCAGTTTGTGTTAAACATGTACCTCGATAGACAATATTGTTATTGTTTGTTTCAACATCATTATTTCGTTTGTTGAATTCAGATAACAATTCCGATGAAAGATCATTGACGTAAAATCGAAATAAATATAATTGTTCGATGTCTCCTGTTCGTAAAGCTTTGTTTACCATTTTGTAAACGAATGTTTCTTGTGTATACCAATGAATGCAATCATCTTTTGTATAGGATTTCTCGAATTGTTTGATGACTTTTAATTCATGTTCGTTGCCTTGATAGTATTGACGGCAAATATTAATCATTTCTTGTTGAGCTTCTTTTGTCGAAGGTAAACAACGAACAGCATGGTGAAATAATTGTGACCAAAGAAATTCGGCAGTTCGTTCGGAAAGATCGACGGATACTTTTTGATTTTGATCGTAGAAACTAAAGGTTTCGACTTGTTTATTTGACATTCCGAGATTATGTTGTAAGCTATTCTCAAGTTCGTGTTGATTGGTAAATACGCCAGCGATTTTCGACGAATATTTATCTTTTAGATACGAATTTGATTCGGAATTTTTACAAAATAGAAAAACTCTGTCGAGTTGTTTGACATTGATAATCGAAGGTAAGATCACTGTTGCACAGGTAGTCGGAAGAATTAAGAAAATTTTTTCGTTTTTTACTGATTGAATATAGGATTTGCATTCTTCGAATTTCGTATAAATTAGAACATAATCATTGATTATTCGAAGGTTAGTCATTAGTCGATGTTGATTTTCAATCTCCGGATCGAACCAGATGAGAGTTGTTGTTTCTCGATTCAACTGCGAAGAACGATGTAAGCACGACGTCATTTTGGAAAAAAAATGAAATGCGAATTCATGATTATTTTTATTTTTAAAGAACGAAAAGAAAAAAAAATCATACGAAAGCACATGAGTAAATAATTGTTAGGCTGTGTAATTATTTAGCTTTGATAGTTAGCAAATAAACGTGATTTATATCAGTATTAACAAAGCAAATTGTTTTTTTTTGATTTGACAACATCGTAGGTTAAACTCAATATTCAAATAAAACAAAAGTATGCTCAGTCAATGAGTTCATTTAAAATGTTTAGTCGAGTTTGGATAGATTTTCTTCTATTTAACAATATCATTGGTATCTTAATAGCTGTGGAGCTTTCATTCAATCAGCCAAGACTCCGGTCAGACACATGTTGGAATGCAAATGCAACGACTTTTGTCAATCGAAATTTCTTTGACATATATCTGCCGTGTATTTTTGTCAATTCAAACAATTCAATTTACGTACTCAATAAAATAACTCGTGAAATTCACATTTGGCAAAATGAAAATAATCTCGAACCAACAAAAATAATTGAGAGTCCTTCATTAAGTCCATATTCTATATTTGTAACAACCAAAGGTGATATTTATGCTGATAATGAATGGACGAATGGTCGTGTTGATAAATGGATTGTAGAAAATGAAACATGGGTATCTATTACGAATTTTACATCAACATGTTATGGTCTTTTCATTGATATTTATGAGAATTTATATTGTTCGATGTGGAATAATCATCGAGTTGATAAAAAATGGTCGAATGACACAACAACAATCGTTGCTGGAACAGGTGATAATGGATCTGAATCGGATATGCTTCAGCATCCTTTGGGAATATTCGTTGAAATCAATTTAGACTTATATGTTGCAGATTCTGTAAATAGTCGAATTCAATTATTTCGATTGAATCAACGAAATGGAACAACTGTTGCAGGAAAAGGATCAGCAAAATTAACAATCGAACTCTTTCATCCAACAGGAATTGTTCTCGATGGTGATCGACATCTGTTTATTGTTGATCATGGAAATAATCGAATAATTGGCTCGGATGAAAATGGTTTTCGTTGTATAAACGATAAATTATCTTCTCCTGTCACAATGTCATTTGATAGTTATGGAAATATT
>ERZ778027.2764-NODE-2764-length-20048-cov-11.487871_pt1 | contig 20048 bp, 15 predicted proteins | sample MGYA00375757_ERZ778027 | MGnify/ENA primary metagenome ERZ778027 (study PRJEB29350, sample SAMN05389817) | bioreactor metagenome | isolation source: Ammonium sulfate bioreactor | place: South Africa: University of Cape Town | collected 2014-02-18 ...
CTTAGCAACTAACTAGACTAGACACTTCTTCGTGTTCGTCTTTTTCCTTGTGTTGTTATAAACGATGTCATCTTTAAATTCTCTTGTACCATTTGAATGGTTTGAAATTGCAAGTAAATCTCGTTCGCCTGATCTTCGTGTTGGTCATTCGAGTACATTCCATAGTTCATCGTCGAATATCTATTTAATTGGTGGTGCCAATCCATCGGAATGTTTTGCTGATGTTTATTCACTTTCTCTACCATCGAAGGATTCCGAAACATTTTCGTGGACGAAATTAATTGGTGAAGATGCAGCACTTCGACGTTACGAACATTCAGCTGTTTTATCATCGGAAAATCATGATGAAATCGTGTTTTTCGGTGGAGCTAATACAGAAAATAATTTCAATGATGTTCATGTTTTGAATATTTCAACGAAAACAATCGAAAATCGAACGCCAAAAGACAATAAATTAGTTTCACCCCGAACTCATCATTCGAGTTGTTGTATTCAAAATGGTTTATATATATTCAGCGGTGGTCATCAAGGTGTGAAAGCTGTTGATGATGCGGAATTATATCGATTTGATTTAGGTAATTCGTTGTTTGTTTTCGAATCAAATTTAAAAACAATCAATCTTTTAGCTTCTCGGTCGTGGTCTTGTGTGCCTGCACATGGTTCTCCGCCTGAGCAACGTCATGGTCATTGTTTATTATCTCTTGGCAATCGTCGTCTTTATCTTCATGGTGGAATGGATGGACGAACATTTTTCTCGTCGCTCTACTCAATTGATGTCACAGAAAATCCTCCTCGATGGACAGAACATCCATCTTCATCGTCTCAGCCAATGGCTCGAGCTGCACACGGCGGTGTTTCCATTGAAAATACATCGACTCTCGTCATTTTCGGTGGATTATCACGGAATGGTCAAGCATTAAATGATACATGGTCATGGTCAGCAGAAAATCAACAGTGGACGGAGATCATTTGTCGATCAGTACCCGCAGCACGACTTGATTTTGCTTATTGTCTTGTTCAATCCAAAGATAACGAACAGGACTCAGAGAAAATCAGCTCATTTATGTTCATTCACGGAGGAACAAATACACAAGGAGATGTTTTTGATGATTGTTTTTTATTAAGACTAACTTTTGATTAATTCTCAATAAATAAAGAAAACGAAACGAATGTCTTGTTGAATAGCGCCATCTGAGTAAATTTCTTAATCGTAGATGTTGACCAATAATGAAATGTAAAGAATTGTTACATGTTTATCTATTCATTTATTCTCATTACAAACTGTTTTGATTTGATTTTGCGTAAGAGAAAATGGAAGATACAGCACGATTAACAAGTGAAAATTCGATTAAATTATTTATTCAACGAGATTATTCAGAAGGAACATCTGTCAAATTTCAAGAACGTTTTCCTCCTGAACTCAACGGAAGAGTAAAACAAAACAAACAAAACAAAAGCCAACATAATGTTCATTTCTTTTCAGATTGATCGTGGTAAATTTCTTAGTATTATTCAAAAAATCAATTCATATTATGCTGAAGCTGAGTCCATATCATGTCAAACATTTCTAGAAAATTGTTGTGCCTGTTTAACGGGATATTTATTATTACTTTGTATGCCAACACATTATGAAAAAGTAATTGAGATATTTTGTCGAATTATCGTCTTAACGAACGTTTGTTTTAGTGTGTTAAACGTGCTGCGAATTATATTACACGTGAAAATGAAGAAACACTCAATCCTAATGGAATATTTATGCTTGATCCCATGGAAAAAGGACTTCGTTGTGTAAATAAAAACAAATCTATTCGATTCGAGTGTGATATTTAACGTTTTTTTCTCTCTTTAGATTGAAATTTGTATAACTCAAACTCGTCGTTGAATAAAACAAAATTTTTTATGTTAAACAGTGAATAGACAAAGTTCACTATTCATCTATATGTTCTATTTAAATTTGTTGCTTGTGTATGATACAAAAGAAAATAAATGATGATGTTATTTAAGACAAAACCAAACCCTTGATTTAAATAGTACGTTTGCTGATTGATAATCAGAGTTTAATAACTAATTTGAAGTGAACTTTTTTTCTTTTTCCTAATTTTTACTTTGATTAAAAATACGAAGAACAAAAACGAGAGATGCTTGAAGACAGTTGTCATTTGTGAATAATTACAAATGACATGAGAAGAAAAAAGAAAAGAAATTCTATTCTTTAACTTCAAACTTCAATTGAGATTAATCATTAATTTAAAAATCAAAGAAATTTATTCAAAGTACTAATATTCGTTTTTTTTTTGTAAAGAAAAAAGAGAGAATGTACCTCACTCATAAGCCCCCTCGTGTAAGTCTATATTTCTACAGACTGTCTGCATAACTCTATTTGCAACGATATCATGTTCACTAAATACAGACAATCGAACAAACTCTGAGAAAGATCTCATCTTGGTAAATTCAACTGTCTGTTGTATCCAGCATACGAACATGATAGATCTTTGAAATTAAAGATCGAATAGTTGCTATTCCTGGGTTCGGGGACTTTCCCTCGAGTATCAGATCAATTTGCGAACAAATTCAAACTGATATAATGAGTGATCACAAGTGACACTCGTATGTAACTCGAACAGCAAACGTGTAAGATACATCGAGTTTTATTGGATACTCGATTCGGATTTTATATTGATACGAGATAGGACAGAGAAAGAAAACGGTGAAATCGATCTTACCGTTTTTGAAATTTCGATTCATAGCGACATCTCGTCGAAGACTTAGCTGTCCTCATGAATAGGATTTAATTGAATTAGACAAAATCAGATCTGTTTATAATCAAATTCATTTGAAAACTTGAAAAGATTTGTTTGCTTGTAGCGGAATGACACGATGATGAATTAGATCGTATTTTTCAAAAATAAATGAGAAGAAACACATTTCTCTTGTTCATTTGCTTGATCTTCACGTAAAATTAATACTATCAAAAGTGAAGATGAACAACAGACATAACATTTATTCGTGTTGTTGAAGAGCGAGAAGAAAAACGGCAAAAGAAAAAAAAGAAGAAGACGAAGAAAAAGTGAAGAATACAAAGCGGAAATTAAGAGCTTTCTTTTCCACTATAAGGTTTATGCAATGTTTTAATCAAAGTCAAGAAGAAACCGAGTGAAAAAGCGAGAGAAATAGAAAAAAAAAGTTTTCTTTATTCATGTAAACTATTCATTTAAAATAGATCTGCGGAGATAAACATGTGTGCATGTTATGTTCTTCAAGCTTCATCGTCAATTCGCAGAACTTATCGATTTGTAAGTGCATATTTCATATATCTATTGATCTAATTAGACAAATTATCGAAAGAAATTTGTCATTATCAGTATTTCAAAGAATTAACATATTTTTCAATGAATAGCTCAAAGAAAAATATGAAATCGACTATTTCTAATTAATTTTAGTCTGTTATTAATATGTATTTTAGAAAATAGAAATAGTTTTTTTTCTTTTTATCATGAAGCAGGATAAACACATGTGCGTGCGTTGCCGATAGTTAAATAATTTGTTCGATCAATAAACATGAAATCGATCTGACTAGACATCGAGATAAAGAAAACCGATTATGACGATTCCGTTCTATTAATCTCACGATTGCTATTAGGGGACATTTTTTTTCTTCTTCTTCTCATTGACATTGACGTATTCTCGTATTTAGTTCTTACACTGGAAAGTCGACATTTTTCCTACTTCTATCTGTGTATATACTGTATGCTGGTATAATTATTTTGTTTTTGACTCTACTAGGCTTTTTCTTTTCTAACTTATTCTTGTATCCCCGTCTCTTTTTCTGCGTCCTTTGTTCTTCGCTATCTATTTTCTTTCGAGTAGAACGAGAGTGAGCCAAGTACAAGGAGAAGAAGAAGAAGAATTGCCTGTCGACATTGTTGAAAGCAGTGATGCGAGAGTACATGGTGTTCATGTTCGTGACACAACTCACTCGAGCATTTGACACGCGCAGGTGTGCTTCGATGTTTGTTATCATTCGATGAACATGCATTAACAAAATTATCTGAACTTCAACGTTAATATCAAATCAGCTTTTTTCCTTTCAAAAACAACAACAAATCGATTGTTATTTATGTAAAACAACGAAATCATGGATAGAAGTCCTTCGACAACAAATTCAAAACGCTCTCTTCACGGAAGAAAACTTCTTTATCAAGAACGAGTTTCTGAACAGCCCTCATCTTTATTAGCATCCTCTTATTTATCTGCACAGGCGATATCGAAAATATCTCCGACAATGAATTCAGTTAATTGTGAAAATGTACATATCAAACAGGTAGAGATTCAATAGAAAATAAATCGAATCAAATACTTTCATCATCGTTTGAAGATCTTAACCGAGAAATTGATTATTTCTTTTTCTTTGCGTTTTTTTTGTTTTATCTGATGAATAGACTTTAAAAGATCGTTCTTATTTATATAGAACAGAAAAAGAAAAAAGTAATTATTTCAAGTGAACTTCTTCATGAACAATGTTTTCATATTATTAACTGAAAAGTCTTTTTCTGTTTAGTTGCCATAAGAGATTTTCTCAGAGTTCATATTAAGTAAAGAAAGAAAAAATCTAGAGAAAAAGAAATGTTTCTGAATGTATTAATGACAGTTCATTCTGACAAGTCAATCCCTGAAATTAGAAGAAAGACAAAAAAGAAACGAGTCGTAGATTTTTTTTTGTAAGACATTCAACAAAATTAATGATACCTAACAAATGGAATTGTTTTCTTTTTTTATATTCTCGATGAAAAGGTTGCCTCAACTAATAAACATATATTTGAGACAAAAGAATGGTGCAGATGAATCCATTCGAGTCTAACTAGTGTGGCATCATTGAGTAATGCCAATCAAGCAAATGTCATCTTGGGAATTCGCCATCGTTATTCGATGATAACAAAAGAGGATGGTAAGACGAAATGGTGCGAGCACGAGCGAGAGAGTGAAAATAAGTTTCCGGTGGTTTTTCTCTCTCTCTTTCTATGAATTCGATAATGAACAATGGGAAATGAGATAATAACAGACCAAATCAATCAGACATTGCGAGATTTTTCATGAGCAACAATAGATTCTATTTTAGTTTTTTATTTCTAGGAGATGGAATTGAAAGCCGTTGGTAATTTAGGCATGGTCAAAAGAAAACAGTTTCTGCAAAAACGTGACATCAGTCGGTCACATGAAGTAAGTTCACTTGTTCTTTTTTTTTTAATTTCATTTATTCATAAAGAAAACAAAATAATACGAACGAACGAGCGTTTGTTTTTATTCGAGTTCTTAGTTGGAAAAATGCGTTATAAAGAGAAAAAAAAAGCTTAGTTTTCAAAAAAAAACAAACAAAACAACTAATTCTGTAAAGGTGAAGTAGAAAGAAAAACGGATATGCCGTCATTAGTGCATCCGAGAACAAATAATACAAAAATACAGATCAATTCACTCTTATTAAGTCATTTTTATAATTAAAGATTAGATTTCAATTAACTTTAATTTGAGTTCAACTATGTCGAAATTTATTTAGATAATCATAAATAAAAGATTCGTTGATTTTAATTTTAATATAATCTCAAACGCCCTTTTTCTTTCTACTATCTAAATTTATCATTAAAAATGACGAAGATAAAATATTTCTTTTTTGTATTAATCTTTTCTTTTATATCACGACACACAATTTCATATTGCTTAGCAAGAGAGAGAGAAGAAACAGAAAAGTGAAAATTTCTAATGAATGTCATTGTCAAATAAGAATACCTTTATTCCGAATGAAAAAGAGAAAAAGAACTAATAAAATTAATCTCACATTCCAATAATACAAATAGAGAAAATAGATTTCCCATTTGTATTGATTGGTATGCCAAAGGCGAAGACGAAGTAACACGTAGACACAATACGTAAAAATGATAAGTTTACAAATGAACAAGAATATTTATGAAATCACTTGTCTGTGCCCCGAAAAAACATACAAATGCCAGACAACGTTCGGTCAAATCGTATCTGTAAGGGAAACAGAGGGGAATAGTCGTTGTTGTTGTTCGTAGTATTATTGTCGAGCGTCATCGTGATCATTGTTATTGCTATTTTCGGAGTAAATTAAATTTTTATTTTTGTTTAAAATTATTTTTCTTTTCCTTTTCTCTACGGCAAATCCGAGAAAAATATGCGCAGATCTCGTTAATTAAACGAACAACGAGCTAACTCAAGTTGACATTCGATTGAAGATCATTTTTCTGTTTGATCGTTCCTTTTTTCAGATCTCTTAGTTTCTTTTTTGCTTTCCGAAAACTATTATCGAAAAAGAACGAGAAGAGGCAAGAGGAGAAGAAGAAGAAAAAACGAGGATGATGATGATGAAGAGATCGAGATAATAACAATAATGACAACGATAACAACCGTCGATCTTTATTGAGCAAAAAAGAGACGAATAAGAAGAAAAAGAAGAAGAAGAAAAACTATATCCGTGCCTTCGTACATAAAAAACATCGGTCGAGAATGCGACCGATGCTCGATACCGGCAAAACCAATGTAACAAACTGGAATGCAAAGAAAGAGAGAGAGAGAGAGGGAGGGAGAAGGCTGTGTGCGGTGAAGGCAAAGAGGAAACAAGCCCTCTCCATCATCATCATCAATGATTATTGTATTCGTTTCAATAACGGACCACTAGACGCAGCAAGCCTTCATTTTCTCGCTTTTCTTCTTCTTCTCTTCTCTCTTCTTCCCTCTCTTTCACTCGTTTCTAGTCGTTTTCTTCTCGTTTCTCGTTGGAAAAGCACGTACTACGTTGTTTTTCTTGAAAGCAACGACACTAAATAATTTTTTTATCTCTCGTCTCCACAAACTATTTCTATACAATCGAAGTATCTATGTCAATGTGCTTTTGACACGATGAGTGGACATGAAGAACAATAACACAAAACAGCAATAACAACAACAGCTACTACTAATACTGCTATTACGATGCAATTCAATTCAATAATCGAATCGTTTTTTTTCCGTTGATTCTCTTTTTTCCATTCGTTTTTCTCATTGAAATGATCAATTGATTGTTAATCAAATGTCTTCATTCCATGTTGATACATCATTTAATTCGTTAACAATAACTTCAACATCAACCGTTTCGACAACAAGTACAACAACGACAAATCGTCGTTTATTAGATGTTGATTCGAATCGTTTATCTGTAACGAATTCCCCAAATAGCAATCTTGCGAATACAAATCTTCACCAACGTCGAACTTCAATAGTCAATCATCATCAACGACGAAATTCTCAATTACGTAAAGCAAGTTTCACAACTTCGACATTGGTATGTGTAACGAAATCTAATTAGCTTGTCTGTTAACTATTGACATATACAGAGAGGACAAAATTGTTGCCGAAAGATTAGGTACGATTGTTATGAAAGACGAAGAAGACGACGTCTTTTAGATATTTATATATAACGATGTATATACATATTGATATTCTTACGATGAGATCTGTGACTGTTTGTTCGTCGTTCTATATTACATCCAGAAGAAGAAAAAAAACGAAGAATTTATGTTTGTTTCCATTGATTTGTTTAAGAAAGACTTAGTCTTTAATAGAAAATCAACTTTGTTTTGACATTTATTCATTAGTTGACTTAATTTATCTAAATAAATAGTTAAATATACCATATATCTCTAACAGCACTTCATTAATATATTTCTTCGTTCTTTTATTTTCGTCAAATTCACATCGATGAGATTGCTTTTCTTCGAGCGACGACAGATGTTCGAGAGGGTGTTGAAATCAATTCAACGACGAATCTTTCTCTTCAATCAAGCAAAACATACTACTCGGAAATGATGTCAATTGACGACGAAAGAATCGAGACAAGAAATAAGAAGATATTGACTAACTCGAACCGTCAGTAATAGTTAACTTAAAACTTGATGATGGATAAGTTATTCCGGTTAATTGCCTGAAGACAGAAAAAGAGAAGAAGAAAAAAAAGAAATCATTGCAAGTCAATGATTTTTATCTCAAAAATAAGACGACGATGAAATCAAATCCATTAATTCTTTTCGAATTACTCATGTAGAAAAGATTCTCAAGATAAACTCGCTGCTCTTTTCTTTTCCTATTAATGTTTATCGAAAACATCTATTAAGAAAATATCTTTGGGGATTTTCATTTTAGTTTCGATGAATTATAAATATTTAAGTATATCCACACATCGACTTTTTAGTTTTATTAGACAAATATTACAAAAATATACTGAACGAACAAATAAAATACGTTAATTGATATATAACAATGCGTTGATAACTGAAAATAAATTCTTAATAATCAGAGACAAAGAAATTTGTTTTTCGAAAGTAATCTTCGAAGATTAAGATCAAGAAAAGAAGATTCAATATTAACGAAGGCAAATAATTCTCAAAGGATATTTTCGAACATGATTCATTATTCTACAAATTGATTTCTTGTTTTCTTTTCCTATCGGAATACAAATAGATTAGATTTGCGAAAGAAAACATTGAGCTTTATTTTCTCGTTTCTTTACCTGAACGACGACGACGACGACGACGACGACAATAAGTCTAATCGCATAATTATCGAAGAGAAAAAAAAGAAAACACGCCGATTTAGTTTTCTTAATTTGAAAACTTTTTATATTACAAACATAAACAATTTCTTAGTGAAAATCAATGTTATTCGATGAATTTCTTTGTCGATTTCGTTATGTAAGTAGATCGTATAACAAAATTGAACATTCGCACAGTTATTTGTTTCGTTTTTTTTTATTTGATAAGCTTCATAAAGAAAAAAAAACAATGTTTATCTCTTCTTACAAGCGAAGCATTCAGTTTTTGAATGCAAGATTTGTTCATCATTGTGTCTCTAATTTTATCTGAGCGAATGCGTGCCAAGATCGAATATTTTCTAATGATGAGCAGAGACTTCGTCGCAACAAGAAAAAACGAGCAAACGAGAGAAGAAGGAAAGACTGTTGTTGTCTGTTTTTGGTTGTTGTCGCGATGAAATGTGATGATTTGACTATCTGTATCTGTTGTCCGGTCTTCTCTGTTCTTTTCTAATATGATTAGAATTAATAAGACTCTCGCTCACTTCCATCACTCTTTTCCGCACGACGTCTACAAACTTTCTTATCCGTCGATGTTTCTCGTTTGTCATCGTTTCTCGACATCGGCAATAAACAAAATGTTATTAGAAATTCAGTCTACATACATCTATACGCTTTGACATTCGATGAATATTGACTTTTCAAACCAAAATCACAAATAGAAATCTTATGTTCGGATTACTATTATTATTATCATCATCTTCTTCTTCTTCTTCTTCTTCTTTCGATTGACAATTATTAATATGTCTATATCAACAATTAAAACCTTGGGCGAATTTATGACAGATTGTGCTCGTACGACTCATCGTCTATCGTGTTACACACCATTACCAAGTCATGCTGCACAGGTTTGATTGAAGCTAAATGCGAAGAAAATAACATCTATATACGTAGATGTCGAAAACTATTTCATATTGAAAATCTATGACGCATGAACTATTTTTTCTATTAGAAGATCTTTTCATAGATGCGTAAAAATATCTAAAAGATAGCAAAACAGAAAATTTTTGCTTTCCTTCAGAAATCAATATGGAAAAGACTAATAAAAAAAATCGTATTTTTACATGTTTAACTCTCATGATTAGAAAAATCTTTTGGTTGATTAGTTAGCTATGTCAGTATTGTTTTGTTTCTTTCTTTCTTTGTTAAAAACCGATGAGTGATGAGGCTCATTGTCTTTTTTTTTCTTAGTTTTGTTTTTCTTCATTCAAATATGCTTTTCACACTCGAATAATGACAAATGGAGAGGCAGAGGGAGAAAAAAATAACTTCGAGAAACAGTTCGTGATCCTATTCGATAGTCTTGAGCAGATCTTCTCATATTTATGCACACAAAAAGAAAGACTAGAACAACAACAACAGCAGCGGCAGCAGTAGTACTAGAAAATGCAACGACATCGTAGTTCATCAAAAACAAAATCTGATTTTATCCCAATAATCTTGATTACTAAATCTTTAACTAAAACCCATCATCAACAACAACAGCAACAAAGTCTACTTTCTAAAAAGATAAATGATATTAAACCGCAGCGTATTCGATTTCGAAGATTTCAACGTGCACAGGTAGATTTTTGTTTTCTTTTCGTCTGTCAAGTCGAAATAATTGATTATAATTTGAGAAAATCACTTGTCGATTTCCAACTGAATGAACCGAGTTTTATTTTTCCTTTTTACACTTGTTTTTCCTTTCATTAAGAACTTGCGTGTGTGCACACTCGGCATCACATCATTTGGAATTGATCACTTCCGGCAGAGTGCACACAATATAATTTCGTTCATATTTACTATATTCAAAAAAACAGAAGAAGACGAAGGAATTTTCTTCTTCCTGCCATGTTCATTCAGCTAGATTTGACTTCGTATTCTTTCCTTTATGTTTATTAAAAGAAAATGTCTTTTTTATAGAAATTGAAATCGTCAATCTATTGTGAGAATTAAGATTTCAATGTGAAGAAATAGTTCTGTATGAGATCTAATCGATGTGATCAATAGAAAAATGAATGAATGAAGTATTGTGTTGTTTTTTTGCTACTTTCTTCTCTCTTTCTCATAGTTGCTATTGTCAATCGATGAGACTCAATTATTGATTCCATGCGCACTATCATGCGTCCGTCTTGGCCTTGAATCCATTTCTATGGACTAGTGAAGAGACTTGTAAGCACTAACGCGATGGAAAATATTTGTAGCGTACGAATGACAGAAAGGCGTTGAAGAGAAAAAAAGGAAGACGGTCTCGTCGTCTTTACGTCGCGTGCTACTGAGCTTTTAAGGATTATAAGAGCAGGGAGCTCAGTTAGTCAACAACACATTGTAGCGACTCGAAGACAGAACTGCTTTCTTTCTTCCTTCTTTCTAATTTTTTCCTCCTTACGCTATGCTTCATATTCACACGCATACATTCACTACCAACAATCAATCACTATTACTACGAAAATAACAACAACGACGACGACGACGACGGCAACGAGAATAAGATTTCTTTTGGAAATAAAGTCTTCTCTTTTATATTTATCTCATGTACAAAAGAGAATCATGCGTAGTAATAGTACTAGTGCGGCAGGTGATCCTAATCATCATTATCGGCCTTTATTTATCAGAAGATTACTTACGGATTTTCGTCGTCAGTCAAGTGTTAATGATTATAAATTCCCTAATACATTGGTACGTACTTATGTTTCACCTGAAAACAGAGCATTTGCCAATAGAATTTATCTCGAGAGATTTTCAAATAGGTTTCATTTCTTTTTGAACTTGTCAATCTGATCATTAATTATTTTTTTCTTCATCTTTGTTGTTTTGTGTTTCGTTCTTTTGAGATTTCAATCTCTGATGAAATAAGAATAGACGCTGACGGAGAAAAATGTAAAGTTTTTTTTTCTTTCTTTTGTTTATCTTGTGCACTATATTTACAGAAATCTGTCTTAAGATTCCTCAAGAGATATATTCTATTGTTTTCAATGATACATCGAAACAGCTTAGATACGAATAGTATCAACAAATCCCAAGACGATTTCCAAGTATTTTCTTTCCAATAATCGCTTAATAATGTCGGTTTCAAATCTCTCTCATATTTAATCTACCTTGAAAAAACAACTATTTCAAATGTTGTTGTTGTTATTATTGATTCTTCGTTTAGTTTTACGATTATTCAAGAAAAAGAAAAGTATGATCGAATAAATGAAAGAGCAGGAAAATGCACATGCGATAGCATGATGATCGGAGTAATGATTCTAGTATCCGACCTCAAAATTGTTTCTTTCTTTCTTTGATTTTCTTTTCTGCACGCAATCTGTAATATTTTGTCTTTTCTCCGCTACTGATAAATATTATATCAGATTGATATTAGGTCTGCAAACGAACTCACAAAAAGACAAGTAGAGAGTGTCGATCTCTTGAGAATTGCTTTTCTCGTTTGAAAATCTCACGATTAGAATTTCAGACGGCACTTGTAAATAGATATAAGATTTGCTTTGACATGACGGCAATGTTAGTCGAATAAACAAAATAATATTTAGAATTTCTCTCCCGGTTTTTTTTTCTTGCTTGTGCCTTCGCGTCTGCATCTATGTATTTATTATCATTGAAATGATTGGAAAATATTCCGGTGGAAGGAAAACTAATGATTTAGTCTTCTTTTTTCCTTCCTTCGTCACTTTTATGTTGGAAATATGAGGCGGTGCTACTTTCTAAATTTGAGAAATGTCACTCCAGCATGATAAAATATATATTTATTCGAATGAAAAAAGGAACAAAAGAAAAGTATGTGATATATCCAGACCATCATTATTTTCTCGATTTTTTTTCTGTTTCTTCGTAGAAGAGATGCGCTGTGCATACTCTTCTGACAGGAAAAACACATCGTCTAGTGCTTAACAAGAATAATATTTATCACTGCCGCTAGCAACATTCATGAAAAAAAAAACGAGAAAGGAAGAGAAAATAAGAGAGAGAGAGAGACGGAGAAGACGCTTGATTTATGCAAAGCTCATTTTGTTACTAAAACTAAAAACACAAAAACGAAGACAGGAAGTGAATGCACACACGTTCTTCCTTCTCTTGTCGTGTTCAATTTCCCACACTCCCTTTTTCTTCATTTTTTCTTCGTTTCATCTCAGTATCTCTTTCTTCCGCTATACAACATTTGACTTTAACAACAATCATAAGTCATGATGCCAACAGAGATAACATTGATTCGTCCAATACAAAAATTTATCAAAGCTAAGGTGCAGCTCACACTTTCATTCATCGATATTTATGAATCTTGAAATGCAAATCAATGTTTTTCTTTTTTTTTCGTTGTTTATTTAGTCATTGGCAGTTACTGATGAAGAAGCTGGAGATTTGTCAGCTGCACGTTTATCGATATCAAATTCTTTAACAAGCGTTCATAAACAATGTGAACATGATGATGCTGAAGCAACAAATAAACTTTTAGAGATCGGTCGTGTTGCATCATGGGCTGTTGGTTTCGAAAAATTGCTCAATGATGAAATGGGTTTATATGTATTTACTGAATTTCTGAAAAAAGAATTTAGTCAAGAGAATATACAATTTTGGATCGCTTGCGAGAAATTCAAGAAACTGTCAGATCCCGATGAGGTTTGAACTTCAATTAGTTTTTTTTTTTTTTATTGTCAATCGATTGTTTTTCTTCTTTTGTTCGTTGTCTCCCTGAAGATTCGTCATCATGCCAATTTAATTTGGTCAACATATTTACACGATACAGATGATGGATCATGTCCAATCAATATTGATAGTCGAACGAGACAAGATTGCCAACAATCATTATTAAATAAACCCAATTCTCATATGTTCGAAAAGGCTCAAGCTCAGATATTCCAACTAATGAAATATGATTCATATACGAGATTTCTTAAATCAAATATGTATAAAGATTGTATTATGAATGAAATGGAAGGCAAATCGATCCCGTTTTTCAAACTTCAATATCAACCACCGATATCTCCGAGTGCCGATGATCGAGCGAGAGCTCTCGACTCTTTAGTACGTTGATTTCTGAGCCAATAAGATTTTTGTCATTTGACGATTTTGTTTTTCGTAGACAAAATTAAAAGACGACGAGAAAAAAGATAAAAAACGAAGTCCACTATTACCTTGGACGAAAGGTATTTTTTTTTCTCAAGGAAAAACAAATAAATCATTGTTACTACTATTTCTTTTATTCTTTTCGCATATTTAGCATTTATTAAATGGAAACGTCTATCAGGTTTGTTTATATCTTAATCTATGTCTAAATGTTGTATACATCGATGTATTTTGATTAATTTATTTTCTTTTCATAGCCACACCAGAAACAAGCAAGTTCTCTTTTCATTTTTTTTCTTTCTCTCTTTTTTCTCCTCAATGTTCTCGTATCTATATCTGCACCATACGCACCCACCGACATATATTCATAAACACAAAAAAAAAACAAACACTTTAGTTTGTCTAATTAATAATTATCTCGGGATTATATATATCTATTATAATCCTCATTTATTCATGAATACCTCGAGTGATATCGAGCCATGAATAGAAAGAGGAGAATGTAGCTTAGTAATTATTATTGTTATTATCATCATCAGTTTGTGTCATTAGAAATGCTAGAAAAAAACCGAACTAACTGTGTGATCTGTTTTAATAAGCTTTGTTCTGATAATTTTTTGATTCGGCTTTGCATGAGAAACAGTAGTCTTTGATTTGAAATTAATTTATGATTATTCATTAATTCAACTCGTTTCTTCTACACCCATTTATTTAACATTTCATTAATCATTTGATTATAAGTAGATAATGCGTGTAGAAGTTTTCATTTTCAGTTGTCAACTACAATAATAATAATAATCTTCGTCGTTATAAAGCACTTTGATTTATTTTTATTTTTACATATTGCACATTGATTTAGTCGAAATATTTCTTTCGTTATTTTTCGTTTGTATTAATTTTCATTAAAAACAAAAAAAACTATTTTGAGAATGAAGATTAATACTTCAATGTCAAAGCTTAATAATCCCTCTCTGACCCACAAAAAAAACATTCTTTCTTCGTCAATGTCGATCGCACATATGTATTACATATAAAATTCACTCGATTCTAATCGTATCTGTATAATATATGTATATATACGTATAAAATAACAAAAAGAAGGATCGCTCTCGATCGTCTCTCTTCGTTGCAGTGTCAGGCTCGACGAGTAATACGCACAACGAAGAATCCAGTGATGATTAGTGTCCCGTGTACGCGCATTCTTTTCGTGTCTTTTCTACTCCATTCAGGTAGATAAAATCAAAAATACCCCAATCATATAATTCCTTTCTTTAGTTTCTTGTTTTTTTTAAATTTATTAACAAAACAAAAAAATAATACGCCGATCATTTATTTTTTGTTCTTGTTTTTTTCTATTGAAAATTAAATTTTGTTCGTAATTATTTAGTTAAACGTGATACACCTTCATCTCTGTCCAATCTTCATCATCAAACAGCCAATGCAAGTACAAATACACCAATTCATGAAACATCCTGTTTATCATCATTTCTAACTTCGCCAATCGCAAATAAATCAGCGTCAACTGAATTAGGAGCGATTATTAATCCAACTAAAGCCATCAGTTCATCGTCAAGTTCATTGACGCACACAGTTAATAGTGGTAGTTTAGCAAATAAATTAAATAAACTAGCATCGAATCCAAATCCACAAGATTCATCAACGTATATTACCAATCAAGATACAACCGCTAGTATCGAAAAACGAATTCTCTCTGTAGGGTTTCTTTTCATTTTGTTTTCTCAATTATCGAATGAGATTTTTTGTGTTCAATAGGAAAATCCTTCGACATCTTCGATCGATCTATCTCGTTTTTGTCGTTTTATATTTCCTGATCAAACCATTGCAATCCTTTTAACATATAGTTGTACAAATCAATCGATTCACCAAGCTATCAATCGTTTATTCGCTAAACGAGGCATAACTTGGTATCGAACTGAATTATATTCAACTTCATCAAATGAACAACAGGTAAACAAAAAAAAACAGTTATGCGCAAATGTTCAGATATCCAGATTATTGAATTGAGCAAGTGCTAGTAAAGTAACTGCGTATGTATAAGGCTGAGATGACCAAAACGGAAATTGAGCCCGTGGAACATTGTATCCTTGGAATGTTGTTGGCGTTGAAATATTGAAATGTGTTTGATTAATCATTTGTTGATAAACAGTTTCGTTGATAATTCCACTGACACCAACGATCGCATCGACTAATGATTGATTATTGATATCGAAATGATCGGGATCTAGTTTCGATGCATTTAAATATTGATAAGTATTTGCTGGATACCAGAATGGTAATTGATTGAAACCTTTAACTGATCCTGAAAAGAAACAATTGAATGGTTGATATTTAAACGCGTTGTCGAGAAGCCAATGAACGGATTTATTAATCATTGATTGAACAATTTTCAATTGTTGTTGATCATAATGAATCCATTTTAATGTTTGAGAATCGTGATCGAAATAAGTAAATGATCCAATGAGAACATTGACTGCTTGAGCTGTCGAAAATATTCGATCTTCACCGGTTGGTTCAGCTTTGCCGAAGATATTCGTATCGTTGACACCGAGAAAATCATCATACGATGCTCCGTCTGAGCGAACATTTGCTTGAAAATATTTGACAACATCATTTCGATAGGTATCGGCGAGAATACTGTAGATTCGTTGAAAGACATCAGGCACTGTTTGATTCTGTTGACGAGTTATTTCTAAGAGAAATAATGTTCGAGAACCATACCAAAGAAAATTATAATGAGATGGATAGTAGACTTGTGCGAGATCAGGACGATTTTTCATTGAATTTTTTATTGACCAAGCTATTAATAAGCCTGTTGAGTGATACAGTGTCTAAGGACAAAAAAGATATCTTTCATGTCAAACATTAAACGCATGTTTGAATAATTAATTTAAATATGAGTTTTTTATGTTACAGAACGGACATGATATCTTGTTTCTATCTCGGGACATTGAAAGTCGTCGGTACATACTTGCATATCTTGATTGAAATAGTTTTTAAAATCCATTAAATCATAAACAATTGCACTTGTAATTCCGTACAAAACATTGGCACCGACAGTAACATCGACGTTATTGACGTTGAAAGGCATTCGTATGCCTAAATGTGCATTTGTTCGTACTTCGGCGATACTCTGTGCCCAAGTTGTCACGAGAATCGATTGAGGATTTTCATGAACGAAATCTCTCAGCCAAAAATACGTTCGTGGATCGATTGTATTCTCATTGAAATTGTCACTCGATGGTCGGTAGGCATAGCGTAGTGTTAGATCTGCTAATGCTTGCATATTCGAATTATTTTGAGTCCAACGTTGATAAATGGAAGGATATTGATTTTGTAATAATTTCAATTGAGCACCGAGACCGATGTTGAGATAGGTGTCATCGAAATCAGGTGGAATTTCGAAAGCTTCATTGAAACGTTCGAGTGTTTCGAGAACTTTGTCGAGAAATTGTGCGATGTTTTTGATTCCGAGAGTTTTGAGAATTTTTTCGATGATTTCGAGATTTCCATCGACATCTTGGATTAAATAATGTAGATTATCAGGCATTGATTCCCAAGTTTTAGTCGTTCGATTGAAGATTTGTGACCAAAATGTCATCAAAGGTACAGCTGATTGATTTTGATTATGATCATGAAATGTTTCGATACTATCGACAGCTAACGATAAATATTGAGCATCGATTGTTCGTGGAGCACGTCCGTACATATTTGCTTCTAAGAGAACGGTTATTATCCAACTAAATCCAAGTATAAAGATAAGACGAATTGTATTCAATTTTGAAAAATTAGATTTACCCGGTAGCAAACATGTTGTTATCGAAAGCGTAGATGAATTTATTCTTTCGTAAATCAGCTTCGAATGGTTCACCAAAGAAATCAATACGAATTTCTGACCGATAGAGTCCTAATTTCTTTTCCCATTGAGGAAGTTTGAATTCCACCGGTTTTAAAACCTGAAATCATTCTTCCAAAATACAAAAATCAAATCGAATTCATCAAAAAACAGACTTGTTCTTCTTGAATCAGTTGAATTAACTTGTGCATTGTTTGATTGAGTGACGAAGGTTTGCCATTGGCATACGCAATCCAAAGACAAACAGCTACAAACAGTAATTTGTGCATTATGATAACAGTTATGAAGATAAGAAAATGTTTTCTTTCATTTTGTCTGTCTGTTTTTATACTCATGTTGTTCTATTGACGAAATGACTCAAAAATGTTCTTATTGTAATTTTTTAGCAACCAATCGATATTCAAGAAACGTTATCAGCATTATCTGGAAAAGAAATTCGAGTTGAATTGAGAATTTTAATACGAATCGATTTTCCAATGAAAACTTTGTGCGTTCGATCTGATCCGAAACGAACACTCTTGCAAGTTCTACAACCGATTGTTGACAAATTGAAATTATCCATCGGACAATTCGTTTTCTATGCGGTAAAAACAAACGATTCGAAAGTTAATTTTCATACGCAATTTGTTTTTCTTTTGACGATGTAGAACGATTTGCTGATACCGTTGAATCTCAATGAACCAGTTAGCAATTACGACAATCAACGGATCTTTGCTCTGACGAAAACAGCATCGGGTGTTGGTCAGTTGAGAATGTTCTTGTTTTCGAAAGAGACAAACAAAAAACAATTGACAACGATTTTCTTTTTCATTTTAAAGATATGTCAACTAGACAAAAATTCAAAGCGATCAATGATATTTTCGAAATGATCTCAGAAAATGACGACGATATTAAATTTGACGAATGTGGAATCTTAAAACCAGTTACTCTATCGAAATCAACGATTGTTGTTGTATATGACAAATTTCATCTTATATTTTCATTGTCAATATCCGTTTTTCTATTTAGTCCAATGACGACTATCCTCATTCGCCGACACCTGAATCAGCACCCTCCTGCGATAGTGATCGTATGTACTCATTCGAACCAAAACAGAAAACAAAAATGTGACTTTCGAAATATTTAGAAATGCATCGTGGTCCTCCCAAACGGTGATTTCGTTCTTCAAATAATCGTGATGATTGACTTTGTTTTTCTTTGAAACGAAAACTAAAAGCAGAAACCCGGTAGAAACTAAATTTCTTTTTCTTCTTGAACGATCACAAACACAACAAATCAATAAAATACTTGTCAAATTGGCGTCGACGATTGTCTCCTCTTGAAATTACACAATCAATGGTGCTAAATTTTACATCCATGGTGATGACATACTCTTAAAACATCGCCAATTTCATTTCCTCTTCATTCTTCTTCTTCTTCTTCTTCTTCTTCTTTTTTCTCTCTTTGTCACTTTTACTGCGTTTGTTGTCGTATCCATTTCTGTGGTACAAATACTTCTTCTTTTTCGGCTTCTATTCATTTTCTGTATGTCAAGATTTTTCCAAAGTTTGACACTGTGTCAGTGAGTATTTTACGAGAAGTTTGCAACAGTATGAAATAAATCACAAATATATATATTTTCAACACATAAAAAACGAAACTCGATTTGCATATATCCAATCTGAAATCAAGGCATGCATTTCAACTTAATGGCGAAGAATAAAATCAGTAGACCGTTAATCGCTATACTTAACGTACGAGTACGATTCACATTGATTAAATGCAATAACCTTTATCAGTGCTTTTCGAAAGATACGTGTGTAATAAATGAATGTCATATTAAGTTTTTTTTTCCGATTTTTTCGAAGCAAACTAAGCGAATCGGTTATCAACTTCGATCTGGTTCGTCCGTATATTCATTCCTATTGCTAATCATTCATAAGTCATTTATCAAAAAACAAGTAAGAACACACACACACACACACATATATATATATATACTCTTATTTATTGTATTAAATATTATTGACAGTAGTGATAAATAACACATCGATCACATAAAACGAGCCTCTTAATAGTTTTTACTTATCTCAATGAGTTTATGTAAAATAAAGTCTCTGTAAAATCATATAGTATCATTCATAGGATCATTTTTTCGACAGATAATCATAAAAAAAAACTTGAATAGATGCAACTGTGGAAACTAGAATTATTGCAAACATTAAAATTTCAACGACAGTCTTTTTTCTTCATAATTAGTTCCGCTGTGTTGACATTCATAAGAAAAAGCGAGAAGCTCACTTTATCCGTGATATCGATCATTTTACAAAATAATTGCGAATCTCATAAATGACAAAAAAGTAGATATTTACTCAATGTTCGTGACTTTGAAGACAAATAATAGATTACATAAAGAGCAATCATTTGATCAAAGACGTTCGCATTAAGGCGGCTGACTGCAATTGCAACAAAACGACTTATTGCTTTTAAGTTTCTTGGTTGCCTAACAAA
>ERZ778027.2772-NODE-2772-length-19988-cov-12.207194_pt1 | contig 19988 bp, 24 predicted proteins | sample MGYA00375757_ERZ778027 | MGnify/ENA primary metagenome ERZ778027 (study PRJEB29350, sample SAMN05389817) | bioreactor metagenome | isolation source: Ammonium sulfate bioreactor | place: South Africa: University of Cape Town | collected 2014-02-18 ...
CACCAATACATGCTAAATCATTAGAAAATGATAGATTTCTTTTCCTTAAAATTTTTTGAGAAAATCTTATAATTACCTCGATTCGGTCGAGCACCAACGATTCTTGGTGATGTACTGCAACCACCAGGTGTGGTATAACCATAGAAAAGAAATTGAAGACCAACAGAACTCATGGGTGTAGTAGCTGCACTATTATAATAATCTTCAATTTGTAGAGCGACTGCAGCATATTTATTTGCTTGTGTTAGGGTGAATCTTAATGTACAATTATTCGGGAATAATTGTGCACCTGGTACACCATTACATACATCCCTACATTCATCGATTCCATTATAGTTGCTAGTCGAACTTGTTGACCAACGACATTTCAAAACATCAGTTCCATCGAAATCTGACATTTGAACGACGTGCACATGTTGAATATTGATTGCTTTGTAAATGACAGGAAGTGTAGTCGCGACGGGACTCGTATTAATATATCCATCAGGTCGCGTAATTGTATTGATACGAGTAATTACACTCCAATAACCATTTGCACCAACAACTAGATTAGCAAACCAAGCATTCGATATAAATCCAATACTAAACGCAACTCCAAGATTGACTGTTCGTGTGTCAAGTTTTTCTCCAGAACTAACATCAGTTAGAGCGCTATAATCAGTACAATGCGTGTTTGTAGTCGGATTGATCCATCCGGCACAAAAACCAGTTCGACAAGCAGCAGGACTATTATCACCAATAAGACCTTGAGCAGCGATAGTGGCATCTGTGCATGGAACTTGAGCACGACGCCATGAATATCGTTGTCGGATTTGAATGACAACTGTACTTCCCGATGGAGTACTATTCATTGGTCGCCTTCAATTGCATATGGAAGGAAACACAGTTATTGTTAGAATGCATAGAGCTATAGTGTACGTACCATGTTATTGTACCACCACGAAAATGAGCAGCTTGTAGAAGAACGATATAGTTACAGACGATGAGAAAGAAAATTTTGTTTATCATTGTTTGGATGAATGAGAGAGAGCAACAAACAGAACTGTCCATTTATATCTTGAATAGAAGAGACTGAAATGCAGGGCGTGGCTGTGAAATAAGATGTTAATTGAAAAATAATGTATCTAGGTGGGCGTTTTTTTGTTTCGTTTTAAATCGTTTAAAATCTACAATGCACAAAGATTTGTTTTTTTTTGGAACTTGAAGCAAACGTTTGTTTTCTTTGTTTAATGCGCAGCGAAAATTTTTTAAAAATGTACGGGTCGGATAAATGAAAATTCGAGTTGATTTAAAAGCAAACAGTTCCATGACATCGACTGCATTTGTAAGTACACTATACGACATAGAAGAGAAGAAAAGCTTTGAATTTAGTATGATTCCATTGCAGTTGAGTTAATTTGAGAGCTCATACGTGACGCATGAGCCACACTTCAATTACGCCAACCTTTCTAAGTAATTGTCCATCATTTTGAAAAGAAAAAAATATATTCGGAATCCTCAAAATCTGACGAATAATATTCTGAAATCTGTTTTTCGAAATTCAAGGTCGTTCGGAAGATATAAGATATACAAAATTACTAATTAACATATTATAATTTTGACTTATGCACATGCGATTTAATTAAATTTGTTGAAATTCAAGTTTATTCACTGCAGAGTCTTTCAGAAAACGAGAAATCAAGTAATGGCTGTCGGAGATCCTTTGTAAAACTTATTCTTCAAATGATCGATGCGATTAGAAAAAAAGCACAACGTATACTTTGACTGATATTCTAACTCTATTTGTCTAGGGAATTGCAGTCAGTCGCCTTATCAACTCGGCTTAGTTTTTTCTCTTTTGCAGAAAATATACCTTTTCCTTATTTTATAGGTTCTGAAAAACGTGAATGTATTCAGTCCGGCGGTCTTCAGTTTATGTCGGAATATAATTTGATCGTATTAGAAGATGACTCGGCTAGTTGTGATGTTGAAATTGGTACAATTTTTTTCAGATTTTTTTGTAAAGTCAATTACTTGGAAAGGATATATGTTTGAACGATGCATTGTTCCTCCAACTTGCAATAACATCTGTAATTCCAGTACAACTACATGAATTATGTTTGAGTAACAAACATTTCAATTTGCCTTCGAAACAAACATAGAAGTTGATTATATCTTTTTTTTTGTCTTCATGTGTGATAATGAGTTTTATTCAATAAAAATGATTTATTTATTCGAAAATAAACGCATGCGAATCTGTTCGATAGCAATCGGATGCATATATTGTTGATGTTTTCGAAAGAATTCAATCACTTTGGGCATCATCTCTGGCCATGATACTTTGAATTCTGTATACATCACTTTCAAATATTTCATTCGACTTGTACTTCCAAGAAATTGAAAGATTCCATCGAGTAAATCTTTGTATTGAACACGGATACATAATTGATACCAACGATAGGCAATTTCACAATTCGAATATTTTGTCATTTGACAATTTCGATTCATTTCAGTGAGTTTTTCTAACGTAACCGATTGATTGAGAAGAAGATTAAGAAGATAAGAAATTTGATTGGCATTCAATGAATCTAATTGTTGACTTGAAATCGATGCATAATCATGAGCCAGTTGTCGACATTCTTCTTCAAGTTTAGTAGAAAAATCAAGTGTCACCGGAGGCATACCAGGTGTATACAACCATGAATGCCAATCGATTTGATCAACATTTGGAAAATAGGATTCGAAATAGCGAATGAAATCATCGGTATTCAAAATTTGATAACTAAATTTTTCAATATACGATCGTAGAAATCTTTCGAAATCATCTTCTGATCGAACAATTTCTTGTTCGAGATACCAGAGTAATGCTGCACCTTTGAAATATTGTACTAAAAGTCATTTCGAACATGATTTCTATTGATTCAATTAGGGAATTCTACCTGAACTGTATGCATCATCGGGATCGACATTTTTCAATTGATAAACTAAACATGTATACGGATGTGTTAAACCCCAATCATGTATGTCCGTAGCCATTTCTTCCCATTGTTGTGCTGCATAAAATCGACGTATTTCATCGCTATTTTCTTTCGTTAATTTGCCTAATAATTTCGTTTCAATAAACGATGTTATACCTTCATTCAACCAGAAATGTTCCCAATTTTCATTGGTGATTAAATTACCTTGACAACGGAAAAACATTATTCGATTCGATTAAAATGTTTTTTTACCTGTCCATGAATGAATCAATTCATGTACACTAATGCTTACTAATGATCGATCACCGGCTAAGATTGTTGGCGAAAGAAAATTCATACAAGGATTTTCCATTCCACCATCTAAATTGAAATCTCGATATATTACATTGAAATTAATCTAATTAATCTTACAAGGTAATGAAGGTGGTAGAATAATAAAATCGTATCTTTTCCATTGATATTCACCAAGAAGTTGTTCAGCAATACGAAGAACTTGTTCGGTTTCGGCGAATTCATATCGACATTTGTCGATTAAACTTGCTTCAGACCAAACACGAATCGACGAGTTGAAATCAAATGAAACTAAATCTCCGACAGCCAATGCAACTAAATACGATGAAATCGGAATTGTTTGTTCGAAATAGAACGTATTTGTTTCCGGATCATGCTTCGTTTGAATTGCACTCATTAAGACAATCAATGGTTTTGGACATGTCACTCGAGCTGTATAAGTGCTTTTTATACCTGGAGAATCTTGACAAGGATATAATGATCGAGCAAGAATCGATTGACATTGACTGAATAGATAGGGATGTTTTCGATCGAGTGTTTGGTCTTTTGTTAACCATTGTACGGCTGGACATTGATTTGATAATGTTGAATAATAAATACAAATTGAAAACATATCTTCTTTTTCTTCGAGTAAATTCAAATCAATAATCAATGATTTATTTTCATTATTGATTTCAAAATCGAGTAAATTTGTTTTATAGAGAACTTTTTCAATATTTAATTTATTAATATCAAGAATCAGTTGACCAGGTAGATCATTTTGTTTCACATTTGTCATTGTTGATGAATATTCACAAAGACTCTCATTGAGTTTAACAATATTAAATTGAACATGACCATGAATTATTTGTTGATCAAAATCAATAGTCCATTCGAATGCTGTATGCACAATACGATATCGATTGAAATTCGATGAAGAATTCGGATCATAATACAAACGAATTTGTTTCGTTGTCTTATTCATGTTCTCCATTTTGAAACAGAAAACGAATCTATGTGATAAGATGAAATATTTTTTGTTCTTATCAATTTCTTTTTCTTTTTTCTTTGCCTTCAATGCAAAACAGGCATACGCACAAATTCAAAAGAGAGAACAAAATCATTTCCGAAGAACAGAATAGATTTTGCAAGTCAATCTTATAGTTGTAGTTCACATCAATGAGATTTCTGTTGTATTTCGGCGTTTGGCTGATTCAATTTGCAGGCTACACCTACAATGCGGACACTATTTTTATCAATTAAGGAAAAATGTTCTCAATCAAGAAGACACGTTCCCACGACACTCTTTGATAAGCAACCTACGTATACAATTCAGAGCGGAAATTTATTAGTATTATTTCAGGTCACATATACAAATTATTTAAAAATACTGTTAAATTATAGTTTATTCATTTATTTGCTTCTGAACCTTTGTACCCGTTGTTTGTGTCTCAATTTAGCTTGCATTTTTGCTGGATCGAATATATTTGCGAATTTTGAAAATGCTGCAAACATTCCCAAACCGTGTATCGCAGCCATAACACTCATACCAGCGACATTTGCAATAATTAATGGTTGCTCACAAGCTTTTTCCTATACACAACAGCATACAATATGTGAACTCACAACCATCGAAATCACTTACCATTTCTTTAGGAGATAATACATCCACATCAGGTAAAGTTGTTGTAGTTGATGCTGTTGTTTCGGTTGTCGATGTGCCTATAATTATTTAAATAACGATATAGGTATATATTAGTTCGCATTCTATTTTACTTGTTGTCAATGTCGTTGATGTTGTAACAGTTGTTGTAGTTAAAGTTGTCGGAGTTGTTATCACGATACCTGTTGTTGTCATCTAAATAATATCATCATAATCAATGCAAATAAAAAGAATTCTAAATAAATTTACTTGAGTGTTTGGAGTTGTTGTTGAAGGTGGTCGTGTTGTCACTGTTCCAGTTGTTGGTGGAGTTGTTGTAGTTGTACCTGGTGATGATAATACTGGATTCCAAATATTGAAAAACCAAAATGAAGGATCAGTAATGGGAGCAGATTCAGGACCACAAAATTCAGTTCCACTTGCCACGCCTATATATCACGAAAAAAGACATAAATAATATTTCATAAGTCTACGAAGTACGAACCACTATCGAACATAACATAATAATTATGACCTGGAATCCATGGTGTTGGTAATGGTACACGAACAATAATCGTAAATCCAGTATAGGTTACTTCCGGTGTCCAACCGCAATCATATGAAAGAACAATAGTGTTAGTCGTTGAATCTTTGAAATGAATAAATGTTCCATTACGAGTAGGTCGATTGACACTCATAGTAGCTAAAATAATCGAATGAATAGTAGGAAAAAATGCGAATGTAATAATAACTTCGAACAGAAAATATAGTTTGATTTTGAAAGACGGTACCCATTGGTGATGCTGAACCTTGAACAGTTGTTGGTCGAATGACATCTGGTGATTTGGATCCAACTAAGAACATAATACACCATTGTTCTGATTGTACATTGGTGTCATCGACCGCGCCTGCACAAAAACCTTGTGGACCACGTTGACTAGATGCAGGAAGCCAACTAAGAACTATTTGATATATTCCTATACAAAGTAGCTACGATAGTAAAGAAGAGTGATCTTAATAGGAAACTAACTAACCAGTGCTTGGATTCTGGATAATACTTTTCGTCATACCAACAGGTGCACTACTTGTAAAGTCCTTAATGGTTTTTCCTGAACAACCTACTTCGGCAATAACATATTCGGTAACAGTATCTCCAACTTCAATGCCGATACAAGCTAATTAAATATAAAAATGATATTCAATTTTGAAGGTTTTATAACAGGATAGTAGTAGTAATTAGTTACCGCGATTAGGTCGAGCACCAATGATTTTTGGTGGTGCACTACAACCAGTAGGTGTATCATAGCCATAGAAAAGAAACTGTAATGAAACAGAACTCATTGGTGTAGTAGCTGCACTATTATAATAATCTTCAATTTGTAGAGCAACTGCAGCATATTTATTTGCTTGTGTTAGGGTGAATACCAATGTACAGTTGCTTTCAAATAATTGTGCATTTGGTAGACCTTTACAGACGTCGCCACATTCATTATACGAATTTGGATTGCTGGTGAAATTAGTTGACCAACGACATTTCAAAATATCAGTTCCATCGAAATCTGACATTTGAACGACATGTACATGTTGAATATTGATTGCCTTGTAAATGACAGGAAGTGTAGTTGCAACGGGACTCGTATTGATAAATCCATCAGGTCGTATGACTGTACTAATACGAGTAATTAAATTCCAATAACCATTTGCACCAACAACAAGATCAGCAAACCAAGCATTCGATACAAAACCTACACTACGTGCCGTGTTGAGATTTAATGTCTGAGTAGTTAATAGTTCACCTGAACTGACATCGAGATCAATACTATAATCAGTGCACGAAGTTCTCGTCGTATCATTAACCCAAAGAGCACAATTTCCAGTGTAACAACGAAGATAATTAGAATCTCCAATCAAACCTTGCGTGGCAATAGTTGTATCGTCGCAGAACACATTGTAACGGCGCCACGAATATCGTTGTCGAACTTGAATCTCAACTGTGCTTCCCGATGGTGTACTATTCAAGGGTCGCCTAAAGAAAAAAAAGACAACAATCACACGACGAATATTCATACGATATACGAACCATGTTATTGTACCACCACGAAAATGAGCTGTTTCGATCACAAAAATATAGGTTAAAAGAAAAATCAAATGCACTAGAATCGTCGTCATACTTATTATTCAAAAAGGTAATCTTTCACCGACATTATATACGCATAATGCAGTAATGTTATTTTACATTTTTGTGGATTGATTAAACGTTAAATGATGGAAGATTTTATAATTACATTCTAATACACACAAGAAAGTTGAACATAGACACACAAACATATGAAATGAAAACATACGACTATTTAGTTTATGACAATTAACATTAGACAAACAAGATTAGCCTTTAAAAAAAAACGAAAATCTTTAATGGCGATTCATTTTTGAAAGTCGTTGGTTGTATCTTAATTTAGCTTGAATTTTTGATGGATTGAATCTATTTGCGAATTTCGTCATAGCAGCAAACATTCCAACACCATGAACTGCAAGCATTGCTGTCATAGAAACTACATTAGCAATCAATACTGGTTGTTCACATGCTTTCTCCTACAATATATGTTCAATTGCAGTCAACTTTCCATTGTATTCATGTTTGTTTCTTTCACTTACATAGTCTTTTGGTGTCATCACAGTAACGCTAGGTACAGTTGTACTAGTTGTTACGGTTGTCTCAGTTGTTGATGTAGCTACAATTATTTAAATACCTATATACGTATATATTGGTTCTTATTCGATATTACTTGATGTTAATGTCGTTGATGTTGTAACAGTTGTTGTAGTTAAAGTTGTCGGAGTTGTTATCACGATACCTGTTGTTGTCATCTAAATAATATCATCATAATCAATGCAAATAAAAAGAATTCTAAATAAATTTACTTGAGTGTTTGGAGTTGTTGTTGAAGGTGGTCGTGTTGTCACTGTTCCAGTTGTTGGTGGAGTTGTTGTAGTTGTACCTGGTGATGATAATACTGGATTCCAAATATTGAAAAACCAAAATGAAGGATCAGTAATGGGAGCAGATTCAGGACCACAAAATTCAGTTCCACTTGCCACGCCTATATATCACGAAAAAAGACATAAATAATATTTCATAAGTCTACGAAGTACGAACCACTATCGAACATAACATAATAATTATGACCTGGAATCCATGGTGTTGGTAATGGTATACGAACAATGATTGTAAATCCAGTATAGGTTACTTCTGGTGCCCAACCACAATCATATGAGCGAACAATAGTGTTGGTAGTTGAATCTTTGAAATGAATATATGTACCATTACGATTTGGCCTACCTACACTTATCGTAGCTAAAATAATCGAATGAATATAGAGTGAAGATAGATGTAATAATTACTTTGAATAGAAAATGTAGATTGATTTTGAAAGACAGTTCCTAGTGGTGATGCAGAACCTTGAACAGCTGTTGGTCGAACAATGTCAGGAGATCTATAACCAACTAAGAACATAATACACCATTGATCTGATTGTACATTTGTATTATCCACAGCACCAGCACAAAAACCTTGTGGACCACTTTGACTAGCTACCGGTATCCATCTAAGAACTATTTGATAGACGCCTATACAATAGCAAAAATAATAGAGAGATTTTTGTTGAATAGGATCTAACCAGTGCTTGGATTTTGAATGGTGCTTTTAATCATACCAACAGGTGTAGTAGTTGTAAAATCCTGAATAGTTTTTCCTACACAACCTACTTCAGCAATAACATATTCAGTGATATTTTGTCCGACATCAACACCAATACATGCTAAATCATTAGAAAATGATAGATTTCTTTTCCTTAAAATTTTGTGGAAAATCTGATAATTACCTCGATTCGGTCGAGCACCGATGATTTTTGGTGATGTACTACAACCACCAGGTGTGGTATAACCATAGAATAAAAATTGAAGTGAGACTGAACTCAGGGGTGTAGTAGCTGCACTATTATAATAATCTTCAATTTGTAGAGCAACTGCTGCATATTTATTTGCTTGTGTTAGGGTGAATACTAATGTACAATTATTCTGGAATAATTGTGCACCTGGTACACCGTTACATACACCAGAACATTCATTGTATCCATTGACATTACCTGTGCTTGTTGACCAACGACATTTCAAAATATCAGTTCCATCGAAATCTGACATTTGAACAACATGCACATGTTGAACATTAATTGCTTTGTAAATGACAGGAAGTGTAGTTGCAACAGGACTCGTATTGATAAATCCATCAGGTCGTACCGTTGTATCGATTCGAGTAATTAAATTCCAAGCAGAATTTCCACCAACAACAAGATCAGCAAACCATGCACTCGATACATAACCTACACTACGTGCCGTGTTGAGATTTAATGTTTGAATATATAATCGTTCACCCGAGCTGACTACCAGATCAACACTATAATCCGTGCACGAAGTTCTCGTCGTATCATCAACCCAAAGAGCACAATTTCCAGTGTAACAACGAAGAAGACTACTATCTCCAATCAAACCTTGCGTGGCAATGGTTGCATCCGTACAAGGCACATTTGCACGATTCCATGAATATCTTTGACGAACTTGAATCTGAACTGTACTTCCCGATGGAGTGCTATTCATGGGTCGCCTATGTACACAGGAAGAAATAATTACTGAAACAATAGATATGTATCATACGTACCATGTTACTGTACCACCACGGAAATGAGCAGCGTGGATAGTATTGAATACCGTACAGGTAAATATTGTTAAGAAGAAAAATTCGAGCTGCATTGTTGACGATTGTTAATAAACTGAATGCATGTTTTTGCTCTTGCTTAAATACTTTCTGATATATAATAGTCAATGCAGGCAAAATTGGGCGGATTAAAAACGGCACCGAAAAAAAAGTAAAAAATGTTTTTCTCTCGAACACAGTAAAGAATCATAATCGAAGTGTTTGTTTTAGCTACGTAAATCTTTCTGTCTTTATCAAGATTTAAGCGAAAGAGAATTAAAATATGTGAAGAGAAATTTCGTCGTTATTTTCTTTTTCAATGAATCTTCAGAGGACGGATCATCGTGATTTTATTTATAGAATTATCTAGGCAACTAATCAACAATTACGCGTCTTTCGTTTCAAAAGTTGTTTTATGCGTTCAATTTTTTTAGGTTGCTGTGTGGGCACGAGTAAATTCTTTAGTCAATATTTTTTGCAAACAAAATAAGAGGATCTATTGCGGGCAAGACACTCAAAGTTGATAGTGCACACTGATTGCTTTCAAGTACCTCTAAACATTTTTCAATCTTCGTTAAAAGGTTTTATATGTTTGTTTAAGTAACACAAGCAAAGAATTGAAGAAACATGTTTTTTGCACTCTGAATTTATTTTCTTTTTTTTGGTTAATAATAAAAAAGTGAAAAAAAAGAAAAAGAGCTAAATAATGTTTTTCTGTTGCTTGGAAATAATTATTTTGAATAAAATGTTTTATTTTCTTTAGCCATATCAACTAACAATTGCGTTGGTGCGAAACGTTCACCATATTTACTACGATAATTATTCATCAAATCGACGATTTTCGAAACACCATAGGTATCCATAAAACGGAATGGGCCTAAACAAAGAACATACATATATATATATATACGTGAGTGTGAAAACAAGATTCGTACCTCCTTTCATTGGAGGAAATCCTAGGCCGAATACTGCACCAATATCACCATCAGTCTAACAAAAACCAATCAAATTTATAGTTAAGAAGTCAATTGAAGGACTTACGGGAGATGTAATAATCTTCTCTTCTAGACAACGAGCAGCTTCATTTAAAAATCGAAGACCTGTTCGCCATTGAATTACTTCCATTGTATTTCTAAATACGCATTTCAGTTGTGTTTTTCTTTCTGTCAACAACAAAATTTCTCACGGTTCTTTTGCTTCGAGCGCATAGTTCTTAATCAATTCGGTGAATTTCGGATTGATTTCTCTGTCGCCTCCTTTGACACCTTCTTGATAAACATATAAACCTTGACCTGATTTTCGGCCACGTAAATTATTCTCAACTAATTGATGGAACAAATTTGGCATTGATTTATCGGCTAAACGTTCGCCAAAAACTGCTTGCATATCACGCGCAATATGTGCTGCAACATCGATACCAACTTCATCGAATAACGTTGCTGAACCAACAGGAAAGCCGAATTTTTTCGTTGCTTTATCGATTTCTTTTGGTGTTGCACCTTCTTGTAGCAAACGGAATACTTCAGCACCAGCAAACATCAACAAACGTGTCGTATAAAAACCCGGACCGTCACCAACAACAATAACAACTTTGCCTTGTTTAAGACCGACACTAACTGCTGAACGAACCGTATCTTCAGACGTTTGTTTAGCTCGAACGATTTCTAATAATTCCATTTTATCAACTGGTGAAAAATAGTGCATGCCGATAACCTAAAGACGGCATTTGTTTTCGTATAAGAAAAATCAAATGATCTACTTTTTCTGGTCGACGACTCTTGGCAGCTATTTGATGAATTGGTAAAGCTGATGTATTCGATGCGAATACGCAATGCTCAGGAATGCGTTGTTCGAGTTCAGCAAGAACTTTTTGTTTCAATTGAAGATCTTCGAAAACAGCTTCGATCACCATATCACATTTCGATAAATTATCTAACGTTGTTTGAGTATCTAAATTCGCTAAAATACGATCGTATTCCGCACTTCAATAAACAACAATAATTATTATTTTCAGCTAGTTTTTTTTTTGTTACCTGGTGATACGTTTTCGTTTGACATAACCTTGATAACCTTTGGCTATTTGCGAATAACCACGTGACAATGCTTGGGTTGTTGTGTCACGTAAGATGACATTGAAACCTTTGTCAATCGAAACATGAGCAACACCAGCGCCCATCAAACCAGCACCAATAACAGCGAGATTTCTAAATCGACAAAAAACTAGCCGATCAACGAAAATTCACGTCAGATAAAATCAACTGACTTGACTTCACGTTCCGGTTTGCCGTATTTGTTTTTTTTGCATTCCGTTCGTCCGTGAAAAAGACTGATTAAAGCTTTGGATTCAGTTGTTGTACCGAGATCAGCAAAGCCCTTGAAGAAACAAAATAAGAACTCATGTCGATCATTGATTTCTTCAAACGAATTACCTCAGCTTCAGCGTTGTAGCCAACTTTCGAACCACTTTGAAATGTTTGTTTAAGAACCTTAAGTAAAAAAGAACAAAGCTTTCGTTTAAAAACGAGTTTCTTGTCGAAATTTACATCTAAGATCTTCAATGGAGCTGGATAGAGACCTTGTGTTTGTGACATAACTTTCTTTGTTGCTTGATCGAATACATAATTTTGAACATACGAATTAGCCAAGACTTTCGATTTGATATCTTAAATAAAATCTTCAATAAAAAACAAAGAAAACAAAGAGAAACAAATTTTTACTTTCAAGAAAACTTGGTTGTTTTTTCGCTGGTTTTTTAACTGCAAGTTCTCTTTAGAAAAAAAACGGAGCGTTTTCAACATATCTTCACACTTTATGTTCGTACTTTGCTTTTTGAACAGCAACTTGTCGAAGATATTGTAAATTTTTCTCTTCAGCTGTTTGTAAACCCGGTCCAAGTGGTTCAACAATTGCATCGACTAAACCTAATGATTTCGCTTTTTTTACTTTTAATTCTTTGCCAGTCAAAATCACATCAAGTGCATCGGGTAACGCGAGCTTTTGAGCTAATCGTTGCGTACCACCAGCACCTGGTAACAAACCGAGTTTAACTTCGGGCACGCCGAAACCTGTTCGTTTGTCATTGAGAGCAATTCGATAATGACAAGCCAAGGCAACCTGAGAAGAATAAATTTCAATAAAAACAAAAACAAACAAAACTTCAACAAAACAAACTTCAAAACCACCGCCAAGACACGAGCCAGCTACAGCTGCAACAACAGGCTTCTGCGAGTGTTCGATTTGGTTCATAATCTGTTGACCATTACGAGAAATATTCAATAGTTCTTCACGATTCTTCGCTGATTCCAACATACTAATCAAACGAAACCTAGTCAATTCGTTCACCAATTTCGATTTACGTACTTAATATCAGCACCAGCAATAAACGATCCCGGTTTACCTGAGATCATGACAATACCTCGAACTTTATCATCATTTTCTAGTTTAGTAAATACGGGCACAAATTCATCCATGATGCCTTTCGATAATGTATTCACCTTCAAACAGAATCAGCTGTGTGTCTCTCTTACCATCAATTATCGATTTACTTTCGAATTTTCTTGATTAAATTCCACAACAGCAATGCCATCTTGATAATCGACTTTCAAATTTTTCAATTGTTGTAAATTAACTATTCGAAAACGAAATTCGAAATCATCTTTCTCTATCCTTTCTCTTTACCATTCGATTGTTGAACTGTCGTTGAAGCATATCGAGTCCAAAGTCCTACGACATTCGAATATTCTCAATTTATTAAATAAAACTCAATCAATTTGAGATTTCTACCTGATGAACGTGTTAAATTAGTCAAATATTGTTGTCGACATACGAAAGATTTGAATATTGTTGAAGCCATTTCAATAAGAAATACTATGTTGTTATCAGTCAATGAAGCAGAGCGCAAAGGTCTCTTTTCAATTCTATAATTTACCACAAATGAACGAAATTTACCAATGAAAAACGAAATAAAAATTGGAATTAATTTAAAACAAAAAAAAAACTTTTATTGGAAAAATAAATCCGAAAAATCAACTAGAATTTTAGTATAAAAAAATAATAATTCGATTGGGAATTATTAACTTTGCGACATCTGTCGAAATAAAAACGATCACAGGAGATGTTCACGTTCAGTTGTTTCGAGATAGGCTTTCAATAGACTCGGTTTATCAGTCATTATTCCCGTTACGCTTAATTGATTAAACGCATAATCAAATTCTCGATCATTGTTTAAAATCCAAACGTAAACCTACAAATGAAATGTTCGTTTTTTCGCGTTCGAATTCGAGATTTTACCGGAATGCCTCGACGTTGTAAATGTGTAAACATTTTTTGATTATTCAAAGCACTGAACGAGAAAGAAACGAGGTTTTATTTTTAAAAAATGAAAGAGATTTGTCTACCGTTCGACAATATAAAGAAGAACTCGATATTTCCAATTGATATTCTGAGTAAATTTTCTTTTGAGACAAAAAAACAGATTTTTTAATTTAAATAGGGGAATGTAAAAATTTGATTTTACTGAAAAACTTCACCAGGTACGGGCACTTCGAAAGCTCCCGATGTAAGTCGAAGAAATGGCAAAACACCAAACCAATACGCTACAACGACTAGTACTGCTTCTTTCAACGAACAAAACCGGACAATTCTCGGATTCTAAACATATTTTTCTCAATAAGTTCAATTCGTTTCTCTATGTTTTCTTACTTGAGCTGTTAACTTTTGACAAATTTGATTATTGAAACTTCCCCAATATGTCAAATGTTCTCGATTATATTCTTGAATTAAATCCGAAACCTAAACATTTGACTTTTGAGCAAAGAAAACACAAATCCATTCGATTTACTTGTTGAATTAAAATATCATTATTTTCTTTTATATCAATATTAATCGGAACTGTTGGATATCGTTCGAAAACTTCTTTCAGCAATGGTATTCGTCGTGACTCATCATTGTTTTCATCAGTCACTTCAATAAGTTTGTCTGAATCATAATAAAGTGGAAGCTGACGCAGAATTCTCGGAAGATTCTAGTCGAAAAACAATAATCAATCGTTTGAGATTTCTAAATCTATTTAATTAATTTACATCATAGTCGAAATCACGTATAAAACCAGGTTGACCGGTTGTTCGATCAATGGACGCGTCATGATGAACAACTGTTTGTTTATCTTTTGTTAAATGACAATCTAATTCGATCATTTGCATTCCATTCGACAATCCTCTAATATAAAAACAGATGACAAACGAAAATATTTATTGTTTTGCTTCTTTAATTACTTGTCAAAGGCGAGAAACGAGTTTTCATGTGCTTCAGCAGCTCCTTGAAATGAGAAGAAAACAAAACATCGCAATGTTATTTTAATTAAAGAAATATTATTTCAATTGAAACCTCCTCGATGCCCAATATTCCGAACGATGAAAGCCGGTCGACGTATTCGATGTAACCATTGAGGTTTTCGGAGAAAGATAAACGATGATACAGCGTAAACCGTAGCGACGGTCGAGCAAACAACAATCAATGTCATAATCATTGAAGTGACAGAAATGATCTTGAACAAAATTAGATTAATGACATCTATCGATCGATAAATCAACTCAAAACTAACACAAAACAATTGTCAATAAGAGCAAAATTTTCGATTGATTTTTTTTATTTTTCAAAAAAAAAATGAATTTTTTTTTCGTCTCAACCAATCAAACCATCGACCATTGTTGTCATGGATTTTCGTTCTTTTTTATCATCATCTTTTCTTGTAGTTGTAATTAGATCAAACGAAATGTCAAATGATATCTCTCAAAATGGTGGCGAACCAAGTGATACTGAACTACGTGAACTCGTCTATCAATCACTCGAACGTGACGGTTTAATCACACGTTTGAAGGCTCAATTACGAGCTGCTGTTTTTAAAACGATCGAAAAATCATCGACTTTCATTGACAACGAATTGAATCCACCGAAAAAAGGCAATCGTACAGATGAACTCTGCCGAGGAATTGTCTTCGATTGGCTCGAACAATCGAATCTTTTGTACACACAAGATCTTTTTAAGATCGAACTATCCGATTCGATTTCGACACGAACGAATTTAATCAACGAACTTCATCTCGACAATCGATTATCCACAACACAATCGATTCTACATCATCTAATCGAATGTCGACAAACGACTCGATTACCCAACTCGATCAAACAGTCGATCGACGGCAAATTCGTCAACGAACATATTTCAGATCAAACTCGTTTACGTGAACATTTTCGTTCGCTTTTTTCTCATGCATTTGATGTGTCTATTCTCGATTCTTTTTTCAATAAACATCTTCCATCAACCAAATCTGATTACGAACGAATGTGTCTCAAATGGATTCAATCCTGTTCGAAAATTCTTGAATCACCTTCTCACGTGTACGTATTTGTTTGTTTGTTTTTCATTCAAACGACTATGGATTTCTCTCGTAGGAATGGTCATGTCGTGGTAACTCAAGCTCGTCGATCGTTTTCTCCTCCATCGGACTCGACCTCATCTTCATCGACAAGTCAATCGGAAAATCCTCGAAAATCAGCATTCGATTTGGTCTTACCGACGATCGTTGATGACAAACGAAAAACTATCGAAGTTATAACCAATGGACATAAAAATTTGCCGATTGAATACGATGATGAAACGACGAGTCAGATCGATGATGTCACAGTTGACAAAGCATCACCATCACCATCGACAGCTATGGACTTTCTCGAGGATTTAGAATGATTAATTATTTTTTGTTCTCTTGTTCTTTTTTTGCAATAAAAAAAAAGTCATGACTGTTAATATAAAGTGAAACATTAAATCTAATATGTCAACAGAAGAAAAAGAACAGACTACTTTACTTTCAACTGTCATATTGATAAAGAAAAAAAAAAAGAGAGAGAGAGAGAGAGTGAGAAAGTGAGAAAGAGAAAAGAGCGCCGAGTAATTTTAACCATGGACTTGAAGAACAGAAAAAAAAAGAAAACGTGTTTTTATTCAGGTTGATGTTAGCTGTCTGTTCACATATAAAGCCTAGTAAAATATTTTTTCTCTCTCTTTCAATGTAAATCGAATATGTACAATGCGTTCAATTCTTCGTCTCTGTTCACCGTTGCTTCGTTCACGACGACGAATATCCTTTCTATTCAGTATTACTCTACTACTCAGCTTAATAGCAATCCTCTCATATCTCAATAATAATCATCAACAAGAGCAACAGATAGCAACTCAAACAACACGTTCACCATCGACTACAATATCTCAGCCAGCGAACAAAACAACTCATGTTGAAAAGTAAAACTTAATCGTATTATTTCCTCACGAATGCATATTTGATGTTGTTTAGAAAAACTGGTGAATGGCCTGTAGATGACAAAGGTCGTTCGTTGAAAACAAACTTTCTTGCTTTGGATTGGAATGGTTTTTTCGGTTCGGCTGTTGGCGAAAACGAACGTGTTCGCTGTGCATCATCAGGCACGACTGTCACTTGGACACGTCAACAGAATCGTATCGATGAAATCGATTTCGTTATTTCACATGATGGTCAATCGAGTATTCCATTCGAACGTTTACAACTCAACGAAAATAAACAACAATATTCAATGGCCTATGTCATGGAAAGTGAAGTTCATTCGTCGACAGGCAGTGGTTGGTCTCGGTTTAATTTCAAAATGACATACAATCTCAACGATAGTTATCCCGAGCCAGCAACCTATTTCGACATTAATCCGTTTATTGTCGATTTACTGCGGCCACCTCGTGTGGAATTTGATAAGAAAGAAAAACAAGCCGATATCGTTTGGATTATATCGAATTGTAATGTAAGCGAGATAAAAGAAAATATTTGTTCTATTTCAATCTGATTCTATTTCTTCAGTCACACAATGGTCGAGAAGGTTTCGTTCAACGTTTAATGCAGGAAATGAAAATTGATTCGTATGGTTCATGTTTAAATAATCGACAAGGTTACGGCGGTCGAATGTCAGACAATGTTCAAGCGTATGAAAAATATAAATTTGTGATTGCAATTGAAAATTCAAATTGTATGGATTATGTAACTGAAAAACTTGTGAAATCCGTTGAATCAGGCTCGATTCCGATCGTTGCCGGACGTGATGGTCGACCTGATTATCGACGATATTTACCTGAACATTCCTATATCAATATACTCGATTATCCAACGATTAAAGATCTTGCTAACGATCTAAAACGAATAGCAAATAATCGAACTCTCTACGAATCTTATCTTTGGTATAAGAAACATAATAAATCAATTGATGAACTTAGACAAATGACATTAGATGACAAAATCAAACAATTAGCTGATATTATCGGTGGTAATACAACGGTGATGACCGAAGGAATTGTTGGTAAAGAACGAAGTGAAAATAAGATCTGTAAATTAGTTCGTTTTGTTCGACAAACATCATGGAAAGAAATTGCTGAACATCAAAAAACAATTCGTGCAGATGCAAATGTTGCCTGTCTACCGGGCAAACACATAGTCTCACATTTCGATGGTAAAAAAACTTAGCCCAAAAAAGATCTGTTTTATTTTTATTTTTTGAATGTGATATTTTTGTTTTTCTTCTTGATAATTTTATTGCTCAAAATGTATGTTTTTAGGCATTGTATAAAATCTTGACTGCATCATTTTCATGCGAGAGAATAATTAAAATCTGCCATGGAAACGGCATTTTCGCCGTATCAATTGGTAATTCATGAATTTTCTTGGTTCGTTCAGGATACAATTCGATTAATTTTTGATCACAATCGAATGTCAACGAAACGATATCAGATGTTTCGAGTTTACTACTCTCATAACGATGCATTTTAACATTTGTATCACAGATACCATGATGATAGACTTCGTTATTATGAAACCAACCAGCAACTGATGAGGATTTGTAATGAATTTTGTCGGGCGTCAGTTTCGACGAGACGCCACCGAGGAAAATATTGTACGGTGTTTGACATTGTTCGAGTCGAAAACGAATCGTATGTCGACCTTTGGAATAAAGTTGTTCACCGAGAATATACGTTGGTGATGAATTCGAATTCGTTTGTTTGACAAGAAGACCACCATGAGTAATACTTGCAGAGCCAGTTATGATTTTCGAAAAATGTTCTTGTTGTTCAGATGTTCCCTTTCGTTTGGCTATTGAAATAACTTTCGCTTTTTCGTGATCTTCATGACGAACATCACTACCTTTGAGAGTCAATAAGCGTATGGTCGATTGTTTATCTTCGACTAATTGAACGGATAATCTTGATGAAACTTTGCTTTTTAATTGTTGTAATTGACGCATCGTTTGAGCGAGATCATGTTGACAAAACGCGCCTTGATCTCGATTCGAACGAAGATTTTCCACTAGATCTCGACAAGTCGTCGAAAGTCGTTGTTTCGAACTCGTTATCATTTCTCGTAGTTCATCTCGAAGTGTTTGTGCTGTTGTTTGAATTTTAACAATCGAATCATTTTCCCATTGATCGACTGTTTGAAATAAACTCTGATTATTCGTTGTTTGACGAAGTTCATCTTGAATTAATTCATGTTCATGCATGATTTCATTCAATTGATTCGGTAGTTTCTGTCGATGTTCAGCAATATGTTTATCACAATAGGTTTGCTCGCATCGATCACATAACATGATAATACCTGTTTTATTGCAAGCAATACAATATCTCTTCGCAGGCATAGTTTTTCTGTCGATGTCAAATGTAAAAATGCTTTTTATTAGTTTGTAAAACGAACAAGATCGAAGAGCGCAATAAGTAATAAAATGATTAGATTTTGTTTTTTATGATATAGATAATAAAACAAAAAATTCTTTAAGGAAATTCATCGTACACAACGAAGTGAAACGTGACGTGAGTCATGGGAATTTTGTTGTATAACCTCGTGTTGATATTGCATCATGTGTTTCAGTGAGAATAAATTGTGACTGATCAACACACGAAATTTTCATCTTCGATGTCACTTAAAGCTGAAGAGTTACCAGTGGAAATCTGGTTGAATGTTTTGTCGTATTTCGAAGGACATGATCTTGTTCGATCATTTTCTTGTTTAAATTCGTTCTTCAATCGTCTATTGCATTCGTCCTATTTGAAATTACATATGCGAATTCGAGTCAATGAATCCAATAGAAAACTTCCTGATTCACCTTGGTCACATATCAATGTCGAAAATATCTATTCATTGGCTGTTGGACGACGAAAAGCCAATTGTCTTTTACGATTTCTTCGTTGGCATGCACCATCTCTGAAAAATCTTTCGTTTCTCTCTGTTTACATAAGAAAATCTTCTGATTATCAAAATATTGAATTACTTCTTTCAGCACTCTCAAAACTCCCATTTCTCAATCA
>ERZ778027.2773-NODE-2773-length-19986-cov-10.441022_pt1 | contig 19986 bp, 25 predicted proteins | sample MGYA00375757_ERZ778027 | MGnify/ENA primary metagenome ERZ778027 (study PRJEB29350, sample SAMN05389817) | bioreactor metagenome | isolation source: Ammonium sulfate bioreactor | place: South Africa: University of Cape Town | collected 2014-02-18 ...
TGCAACATTCGGAAACACCTCAACTACAACTGGACCAATAACTAATCAAACTACTACTTCAACAGCTGCAACAACTGCAACAACTGCAACAACTGGACCAATAACTAATCAAACTACTGCTTCAACAGCTGCGACAACTGCAACAACTGGACCAATAACTAATCAAACTCCTGCTTCAATTGCTGCGACAACTGCAACAACTCAATCTCCAACAAATCCATCAAGTAGATCTCCTCGTTTCTTTTTGCAGATTTAAAATGTCTTTTTTTTCAGTACGTTGCTTTTCAGGCACTAGTCGTGTTCATCGCCAAGATGGCTTCTCAATCATGATGAAAGACGTACGTGTTGGTGATCATCTTCTCGATGCGTATGGTGAATTTAGTGAAGTCTTGACATTTCTTGATCATCGACCAGATGCTCCCGATACTGATTACCTACAAATCTCAACAACAGAATCAACTTTGGAAATCACACCTACACATTTACTTCTCATGCGTCATCATCATGATTCGAATGCACCAAAATATCTTCAAGCTCAACGACTTCGTGTTGGTGATTCCATCTTTTCAATAAACGAAACGATCAAAGAAATGAAAGTGATCGAAATCATTCGAAACTTGAAACGAAATGATGCCTTTGCACCTCTCACTGAATCCGGTACTTTAGTAGTCGATAACATAATTGCCTCCTGTTATGCTGATTACGAATATCATTCAATTGCTCATCTCGTCCTATTTCCGTTTCGATTCTATCACAAAATACGAAATCTTGGCGAAGATGCTTATAAATCCAATGAACTTCATCCATACATTCATATTCTTTTATTTATTCGAAATTCTTTTCATTTATTTATACACAATCTTTAAAATAATCTTGAATAAATCCTAAGTATATTTAATGCATAAAACATGCACAATTTTCTAATCGATCGATAATCTTTTCGAAATCACGCATTGGATTTCGTTCTTGTTTCGAATTCAATTCGAAAGTCCAATTCACATATCGTTGTAGTTCATTTTTGGAAATCATTGGATCGACTAATTTAATTGCTTGTTGAAATTGTTTTATTGAAATCAACCTTTGAGTAAAATGTACTTAGAATGAATCTTAGAGATCATAAATATTTCATCTCACGGTTGTCCGATGAGTAATTCTTTGACCTTTTCAACATATTCGTACTTCTCGACTTCGAGTTCTTCTCGAATTGCTTTCAGAAATTCGCCGACATGTCCTTCATCATCTTCCATAAACAATAAAACGTATTCGACATCATTTTCAGGAATCGTTTTCATCAAACGATCGATTCGTTCGTTCGACCATTTCGGATAGAGTTCATGAAGAATTCGACGTAAATCAAACGAATTCATCTTCGATTGTTTAGCAAATCGAATGAAAGCCTGTAAAATCCTCGCATATTCCTTCATCTGATAATGATAAACATGTTCTTCGACTTGTCCGATTAAAATCTTCCAAAATAAATTTATTTCATAAGTATTTCGATAGTTCGAACACGCTGATTCGATGTCGATATTTTCTAAACGTTGATCACGAACAAAATCTGCGAATGAACCTTTGGATTTCGATGTTATTCGATTCGTCCAAATATCTTTGACGATTAGACCTGTCAATCGTCGTCGTACATCATTCGATGGTTCGATCTCGCTCATAATCACATTGACAAGTTCATCACTCGATTTACCTCGAGATAAATTCATCCAACTCGGTACTAAATCCGAACATTTATCCCACTCAGGTCTAGTGACAAACATGTAGATTCTTTCTCGAGATTTCTCATGATTACCGAGGTGTGAGAATGTCTTTTGCAGATATCCATTCGGAATAATAAGCATCTCGTTCGGAGAGAATCTCCGCTGTTTGTCGAATTAAAATTTGACAATTTTCTATGAGTTCTTGTAAATCTTGATTCAATGAGCTCGTTTCTGTTTTTAACTTATCCGAGATTTGTTTCAATCGATCGAAATCTTCTCGTAATTCAACTTTACTATCTTCAAACAAATGCAAACACTAAGAAAACAAGTCGAACTCATCTTCTCTTACAAGCAAATTCGAGATCAAATAGATTTTCAATTAATTTCTCTAATTGTTTTCGATATTGTCTAGAGAGAAAATAAAATATTCGAATTCGAAAGAATAATTTTAACTTACAAAAGTGTGTATCGAAGTGTGAGAATGTCTTCCTTCTCGTCAGACATGATTAGAGTGAATTCTATGCAAAAGATGTCGTTGTAGAAAAAACATTTAAGATTCGATAATTGATAGAAAAAAAAAAGAAAGTTCAACGAAAAATTTTTTTCAATCGAAAGAAAATTTTTTCTCAACATTTTCTCATCGAAATCCTCACTCCACACGTTCATTTCTGATAGGTTCAACGGCGTTCTTGCCATCCAATCAGTCAAACACACCCCATTGCTCGTTGTTTGATAATTGATTCGTCTCTCGTTTTTATACAAATAAAAACGTCACTAAAAGTCGAACTGGTTAGTTGAGAAACCAAAAATAAAAAGCCAAGAATATGCTACGAATAACGTCTTGCTCAGTTGTTCTTCTCGTTTTCATTGCATCTGTTTATTCAACAGATTATTTCGTTGAAAAATTCGAAGATGAAAGTTATAAGAATCGTTGGGTTCAATCCACGGCTAAGTCCGATCTAGGTGAATTTAAATTGTCTCACGGTAAATTCTATGGTGATGCTAAGAAAGATCTTGGTAAGACTTTGTTTTTGTTGATATTTAAGATTAGATTTTATGTTTTTTTTTTTTTCAAGGCATTCAAACATCTCAGGACGCTCGATTCTATGGCCTTTCAGCTAAATTCGATAAGTTCTCCAACGAAGGCAAAACGCTCGTCATTCAATTTAGCGTTAAACACGAACAGAAAATCGATTGCGGCGGTGGTTATGTCAAAGTCTACCCGTCCGATATCGATCAAACAGGTCTTACTGGCGATTCGCCGTATAACATTATGTTCGGACCTGATATTTGCGGTTATGATAAAAAGAAAGTTCATGTGATTTTCACGTACAAAGGAAAGAATTTATTAACGAAGAAAGATATTAAATGCAAAGATGATGAATTCACACATCTTTATACGTTGATTCTCAATTCGGACAATACATATGAAGTTCGTATCGACAATGAAAAAGTCGAAAGCGGCAAATTAGAAGAAGATTGGGACTTTACAGTACCGAAACGTATTCCGGATCCGAACGCTAAAAAACCCGAAGATTGGGTCGATGAAGCTAAAATCGACGATCCAACCGACACAAAACCAGCCGATTGGGACAAACCAGAGCACATTCCCGACCCAGAAGCTAAGAAACCCGAAGATTGGGACGATGAAATCGACGGCGCATGGGAACCACCATCGATCGACAATCCCGAGTACAAAGGCGTCTGGAAAGCGAAACAAATCGACAATCCAGCTTACAAAGGCCCGTGGGTTCATCCTGAAATCGACAATCCCGAATACGAAGAAGATCCCAATCTCTATCTATTCAAAGACATCGGCGCTATTGGCTTCGATCTTTGGCAAGTGAAATCGGGCACAATCTTCGACAATGTTCTCATCACCGATAGTGTTCAAAGTGCCGAAGATTTCGCCAATGAAACATGGGCGAAAACCAAAGATCCCGAAAAGAAAATGAAAGATCAACAAGATGAAGTCGAACGAAAAGCGGCCGACGAACAACGAGAAAAAGCTGAAGCCGAAGCTAAAGCGAAGACATCAAGCGAAAAGGACGACGATGATGATGATGGCGCATCACCGCATGTACATGATGATGAATTATAAATCGATAGAATCAAACAAACAAAATACATATATACACATTCCCAGTCAGTTCGAGCGACGTAGTTTTAATCCTTTTTCATTTCTAGCCGTTTGTTATTGTTGCAACATCATTTGCTTTGTTTTGTGTGCGTGTGGATTTCAAACTAATATATGCTTTTCATTTCTTGTTTTTTTTTTGATACGTCACAATAAAAAAGACAACCAAAAAGAAAAAAAAAGACTTTCTCTGCTCGATGCGTGTTGACAACGCGAATCCTTCCTCCTCCGTTTCGAATGAAAACAAACTCAAATGCATAGATGCGTTATCGTAGAGGATTGGTCGTCGGCCGTCCTTTTCTCTCTCGGTTTTTTTTTATCTGTTTATTTATCTTGATCGATTTTTTTCCTTCTCTTATTTGTTTTTTTTAGAAGTTACATAGTTGCTTTTTTTTTCTTTTTTTTTGTTCCGTTCCGTGTGTGTTTTCTGTTCATTAATCTTCTTTGTGTGTCCGTGTGTATTCGTACAACAATGTCATCGGAACAAGCTGGCTCATCATCGGCCAACAACAGCAACAACAACAACAATCCCAATGCAGGCTTTCAGCCAGTCCGTCAAAATGCCGGCGATAACAATTTCGATAATTCCATGCAAATGTTCGCCATGAAACAACAAGGCAATGTCTCATCGGTCACAGGCACCGTTTATTCAGGCCCACCGGCGAAATATTTCAACAATCACACCGGTTACATGCGACCGATGGTAGCCGGACAAAAGTACGTTTCCTACAATAATGGTTTATCCATGCAGCAGCAGCAGCAACAACGTCGACAGAATAATAATAATAATAACAATAATAATGCCACCGGCGTTGACAATGCAACGAACGATTCGATTAACAAACGTAAAGTGTTCGTCGGCGGTCTTAGTCCGGACACGAAAACGGAACATTTGTCGGAGTATTTCTCGAAATTTGGCGTCGTCGAAAATACGACGATTAAATACGATAAATCAGGCCGTTCGAAAGGCTTCGGTTTCGTTCTGTTCGAAGACGCTGAAACACCGACGAAGGTCTACGCACAAGATGTTCACATTATTCAAGGCAAACGTGTCGATACCAAGTCGGCACATCGTCGTGATCAAGCATTGGCACGTAAAGTGTTCGTCGGCGGACTCGATCCCGACGTAACCGATCAAGAAATTCAAGATTACTTCTCACAATTCGGCACCATCGCTCAAATCGAAGCGCCGATCGACAAATTAAAACAGAAACGTCGTCCCTACTGTTTCATTCTATTCGACAATGAACAAAGCGCCGAAGAAGTTCTCAAACAATCACGACATACACTCGCCGGCAAGCCCATCGACTGCAAACATGCCAATCCGAAAACGCTCGACAACAACCAACAGAACGCCAATCTTATGCAACAACCATTGACACATTACAACATGCCTGGTCTCAATCAAAACCTCTTTCCCTATCAACCACAACAACGTTCACAACAGCAACTACAATATCAACAAGTTGCACTTGCTGCTCAACAACAACAACAACAACAACAGCAACAACACTATTCCTACTACAATCAGCAAACAAATCATCAACAAGGTCAAACACGTTCGCAATCCAATCGACAACAACTACAAACCAACAATCAACCGTGGTCGCCGATCAGTCCGGCTCAATGGCAGAATCCGAACTATGCCGATCCGAGATCGTACGGTTCCTACGGACCGTCGGCAGCGTCGGCTTCGAACGCAACGTGGCAAGTCAATTCCTACGGTCAAGCTCGTTCACAACAGGGCAACTCGACCAATCCGGCCAATGCCAATTCAACATCGGCGCAATATTCTTATCCGGCTTGGAACTACAATCAAGCTCAAGCATCTCAAGGACCAACGAGTCAATACAATTATCCAACCGACTCGGCCAGTGCACCACCGAACGCGTTCGCCTATCAACCAGCGACGGGCTACGATCATTTCTCGTCCGATTCGGCACCACCTCCGACCAATTACAATCGTCAATAAGAAGCAAACAACACTAAACATACTGTACAGTTTGTCTTCCCGATCTTCTCTTCTAAAACTTGTCCTTTGCCTAGGGAGAACTTGTGTGTTGCGCGTGTGTGTATGCGTATGTTTCGTTTGTTTTTCTTCTTATATCTCATATATATCTGTGTGATGCAGAGATATGATTCATTTCATGATTCGTGTGTATTATTTTTTCTGCTTATTTCAGATATTTTTGACGTTGATTTTTCTTCTTCTTCTTGCTGTTCTCTGTCATTTCAAAACAAAAGATCTTGTTTTTGTTATTGTTACACCGGTTTTCTTTTGGATATTTACTAAAACACAGTATTCTTTTTTTCTATCCGAAACGACATACACATACACACACGCACACGTCTTCTTCTTCTTCGTTTTTTCCTTCTGTTCTTCACAAAAAAAGACTCTTCTTCGTTTTTTTTTTCTTTCATGATTATTCGATTTGTATAAGAACCTAGTTCGAATAAAAAAAACACGCACACACACAATAAGAAGATCAAAATTGAACATTCTTTTTTGTCTTTTTCTTCTCAATCACAAGGATGCACATTTTGTGCTTCGATTTATTTCGAATGATAAACAAGGTCAAACGATTTTTTTCTTCTTTGCCTACAACTAACCTTGATAGTATTGCGAGTCACTGCAGACTTGGCGAATTCAATCGAGTAGAACATTCATTTTCTCTTTCCTCGTACACTCGAACAGCAGGCAATGGGGGGAGGTTCGTCGAAAAATAAAAAATCTAATCCACAAATGCCCGTGCCAGGCGCGCCATTGCCACCGTACACGATAGCGAGGCCACCGAATGCATCACCTTTATCCAGCCGACAGCAACGGCAACTTGAAGATGCTTATCAAACAATCAACAAACTACAAAATCAATTAGCCTATCAATCAGGCGTTCCCATGCCGCCAATGATGAATCCCTATCCGCCACCGAGTCCTCTACTTCAACGATTGGCCAGTCGACCGATGAATAATAATTCCTACGGTTTTCGAGATACGGATTACGCTGCTATTGCCAATATTGCCGGATTAAATCCGACGGATGTTGCGTTGCTTCATCGAGAATTTACGAATTTAACACGCGGCGGAATCAATCGACTTGATCGAGTCGTTTTTCGACAGTTACTACGCGAAGCAATGATCGAAGCTAATAGTGAAAATGTCGATCGAGCTATTGAAAATATATTCGTTAGTATCGATCGAAATCATGATGGTTTCATTGATTTTCCGGAATTTATCGGTGCATTTCGTGATATTCTACGAGGTCCATCGGCAAACGCCGATAGTTATCTGAATCAACAGGGTCTACCTAATCTAATCAATGAACAACGTCGAGCTCAACAACAAACACCAATCGTATTCTCTGTTGATTCGAATTCAACACCGTACATTGTTAATTCTCAAGGTCAACAATGTGCACCATTGTCAATTATTTGATGAAAAAAAACAACAACAATAACTAACGCGAACACAAAATATATACATTCTTTCTTTTCTTGTTCTATTGACTTTTAATTTCGATGAAAATAAAAAGATAATATTTGAATTTAGCGTTTTTTTTTCGATTATCTAAATCAAATATAGATTTATCGATAATTAATTGTTTTGTTCGACGAGGTGGATTCGAGATCATCCTCCCTATATATTCGTTTGACATAATCAGTCAAACAGTTAGTCGTTATGATGTCTCACCCTCAACGAGTATTATCTGTCTGTTTTCTTCTCGGACTTATTCTTATTCAATTTGTACACGGACAAGCACCATGTCCCGTCGAAACCAATCCCATTGAACTAGCTGAATGTGCTCAAGTCGATGTTCAAGCTATTATCAATGCTGCAACGGGCGATTTAAAACTATTTTGTAATCTTGCCGAACGATACATGGAATGTTTTAAGACGAAAACTCGAAATTGTGTCGGTGGTTGGGTAATAAGACAAAGCAATAGATAGAATATTGTTTGTTTCGAGAGTATTGATTTAGGTTGCCGAAGGAGCATTTACTGAACTGCAAAATATGGCTCAATGGTGTTGTGTGAAAAAGGGCGAGGTCATACCCGACGAATGTCTACTCAAACGATATCCGAATTGTTTTTCCGGCGATGATTTTGTTTCGATGGCAAATGGAGAGACAAAACTCGTTCGTCATGTTAAACCGGGCGATCGTGTACTTGTCATGAGTGAAGATAAGCAAATCGTCGAAGATGAAATCATCATGATGCTCGATAGTCAATCATCACGAGCAGGTACGCTAAACTAAAACGAATCTATTGCTATTCATGTTCTATTTTTTTTCGAAAAGCTTTGTTCTATTCAATCGAAACTGAAGCCGGTCATCGTATCAGTTTAACCAGCAAACATTTTCTTGCTGTTAATCATGAAAAAGAATTTCTTCCTGCCAGTGAAATCAAGTCGAATGATGTCGTTTTTTTCAATAAACAAGGTCGACTTGAAACAGTTCGTGTTCGAAATGTTTCGACTGAGGTCAAACTCGGATATTTCTCTCCAATGACAAACGAAGGCACGTTAATTGTCAATGATCTCGCTGCGTCGTGTTATTCGACTGTTGTCACCCATAAATTAGCTCATTACACATTGGCACCACTTCGTTGGTGGCATCGTATGGCGAAATTCTTCGCTGTCGAACAACCGTTTGCCTATGAACCCGACGGTGGAATTCATTGGATACCCAAAGCTATGTTCGACATCACAGGCAAGATTCTTCCAAGTGTTCTTAATTAATAATTGACCTTTTCAAATGCGTTTTCATTTTCTCTTTTCTTTTCTGCTTAACAAATCTATGCGCTTTAATCTTTTATTCATTTAATAAAAATGCACTCATTCCATGAAAATAATCTCGAAAAAAATTCTCTTGTCATTTCATGATTACTATTCCATTCTGAAAGACTCGACGGTGGTAGATCCCATCGTAGTACAGCTAGAAGTCCAACTATTGTCGGACATGAATCTCGTTCTTGACCGAGCGGCCTTTGAGATGATTATGCGCTCTGTCAGCTATTTGTTTTAGTTCATAGATCGACAAATGAAACATGTTTAACTGTTCACATCTGTGGACATTAACAAAACCCATGTTACAATTTAAAGTTTGCTATATGGTAATGTTAGCGTGTCTTCTAAGCTTTGGATTCATGGAAGAAACAATTTGTTTCAATTAACTCTTGGTAATTTTTTCAAACATGACCAGTGGCCTATCCAGATTGTGTACTCTTTTTTCTTCTTTTTTATTATGAAAATTATTTAAAAATTAATAAATAGAGAATTAAAAAAACGCGATGATCATGTTCGAAATAAAAGAATTGTTTCACTCAGTATCATACTAAAGGTTAAGTCATATTGATATCTATCATATAATCTAGCTGTTTGACTTTTTTTTCATGAATAAAATTCAATATTAAGTTACTTTATGACATTTCTATATATAACATGAAATATCATTTGAGATTTAAAAAAAAAGCATGAAAATAAACTGATCAAATTTCGCAGTGTGGACATTATGTTTTTCTATAGGGACGTGACTTTTTTTTCCTTTTCTTCATAGAAACAATTTTTTTTTCTTGGTCATCAATGTCGATGATTGACAATTATTGGCAATAGCATAGCACTTCGACATTTATCAAATGCATCTGGCATATTTATTTGAAATAAGATAAACGAATTACGTTAATACTTTCGATGTTTTTGTTTTTGTTGGATTATGCTATTGGTTTGTCGGATTTTATTTTAAAAAGATCATTTAATTTACAAGCGGCTTCGCGTAATGTTCGTAGTTGAACATTATTGACTTTGTCCTTGTACATTTCCATGGGAATACCCCAACGAGCACCGGCAAGAATGCCGACAATTGATGCGCAGTAAGGTTGACCGATTGTTTTCATAAATTCGAATGCTTGCTGAGGACTTGTCGATCGAGCAATGATATGAAGTGCAGCATTTAAAACTGTTGGCGCATAGGCAGCATGCGTTTGAACGAGAGGCGTTGGAAAACGATTGTGTCGAGCAAGAGCTGCACTGACATCGTCGTGAAGATTCGGTGTAGAAAATGCAGAATTGACAGCTGTTGACCATGGTTCATTTTTAAGCAACGATCGACAAATAACATTGACAATGCCAGCAACTTGACCAGCTAATGGACTCGAATGAGTTAATTTCGCTTCGAGAATTGAACAGTCAAATACATCATCATCGTGTATAAACGAACAGAATGCTATTGGATACGAACGTTGTGCTGGTCCACAGCCAGCTGTATGTCCGCCATTGTTCTTGTCTGTTAAACCAACGATATCGTCAATAACTTTTTCATCTAGATGAAAACTTCGTTTGGTTAAATTGTTCGAATCTTTTAAATTCTGAATTGTCAATTGATAAACATCTTTTGCAATTGTTCCAACTTCACATTTCGTCGTATGATATCGATACATATGTCTTGCAAAAATATCCTGTCCATTGAATTTCTTCTCCTCAAGCAAACTTTCACAAACATCCAATGCTAAATAGATCGATGCATCGTAGTTCGACGCAATTGCATGGCCAATAAATGCACCTTCGCAACGTTCTAATGTATTCACCATTTTTCTTTTTGCTCAAAAATGAATCGGAAGTCGATGTTATTGTGAATCACTTTCACGAAACATGGCAAGTTCTTTTCTTCATAGAGGCGTCGCTATGAAACGTTGTTTGAAATGAAACCTTTCGAACGAGAGAGGGAGAGAAAGAATAAAAAAAGAAAGAAACAGTATTTTTTTTTCGAAACAATACTATATATATGTTCTGAATGTAAACATGGCAACACTAACGCCCGGTCGAACTGAATTAGCGCCGATACTTGATCCGCATTTGTTCACATTTAAACCGAAATTAAATGACAAAAGTAATGAAATTGCACAGAATCTTCTCACGGACTTCTACGAACGACAAATGAAACATGTCAAACGCCTTCAAGAATTCGTACGTGTCGACATTTATTAAATATCGATCGATATGTTTGTTTTTTGTCTCATAGAAAGAAATAGCCGCGAGCAATTATCGAAATTGGTATTGTCAAGATAAACGAACGAAAAACTCCGATTCGAAACAATCGGCTGACGAAGGTTCATCGGCTAATGAAAGTGACTCTCAGCCAGCCCCACCAGTTCCCGTCAAAGGTCGACTGCAAATCTCTCGACTAAATTCTATTGTTTCTCTTTTTTCTACTTTTCAGAAGTCAATCCGAATGACGAACGATTAGCTCGATTGATTCGTATCTATCGTTCGCCGATACCTCGACGTGCGGGTGCGACCTCGGCACTCACTCATAGTCGAGCAGTTGCTCACTCGGCACCTCGATCTTTGGCGCCAGTTGCCGAACCAGTGGTATCACAACCTGCCCCACCTCCGCCTCCAGTTCGACCTCCACGTCGTATGTCGCCGATAGTTCGCACGAAATCACCGCCGAAAGTGACACGTCGAGTGGAATCACCGCCGAAAATCGTTCGTCGAGATGAATCGCCGCCGAAACGACCGATTGTCAACGAAAATATCAACATCGAACGGTTGAAATTGGCGAGAGATGAAGCCGAACGAGCGATGAAAGTAATCAATTATTCAATATTCAAATGAGACAAAACAAAAAAAAAACAAATTTCAGGAACATAAAATCTTCACCATCTACGGGCCTTATCCAGCGTTACGTGAAGCTCTACGACGGTTTGTTCTTTTTCTTTACTTTTCTTCTCAATCGATTTTTTTGTTTTGTTTAGTCGTGGTTGGATCGAGAAATTCGATCGTGGTGCCTTATTTCCAGCGTTGCACGGAAACAAAAAGTCCGACAAACGAAACACAAAAAGCGACGACGACGACGACGATGACAACGATGATGAACTTGGCGATGACGATTTAGAAGAAGGCGGACTCGATGAAGATGAAAACTACATTCCACCTTGGGAAGAAAACGACGGACACTACGGTCTCCTGTCTCGTTTAGTTAAAACAGCAGCACCGGATTTGATCTGGAGTGTTTGTGCGTCGTACGATACGAGCACATTGAACAAAGATCAAATGGTGAATCACTACTCTCGAAATGGTTGTTTCACAACCAAAGTTGGCCTTTGTAGTAGTTTGAAGAATTTGCCTTGGTTTCATTCGGGTTGTGCCGATGAATTCTATCCACGTTGTTATAAAGTCACGAATGAAGATGATAAAGTTGCATTTATCGATGATTATCGTTTGACATCATGCATAAGTTTGGTTAAACTTGCTCAAAATCGTTGTCGAGGCATCAATGAACCCGATATGAACTCGATTCTAGCGATGAGTTCGGACAATCGAAAAGATTCAGCAGCGAACGCCGATGACGATCTTTCGAATCTCATGAATTCATCGGCCAACGGTAAATTACCGTCGATAAAAAAAGTTCCTGCCTCCTATCTCGAATTTGCTTTGGACAAAATCGAACAATTTACATTGGCTCGTGATCATGAAGATATCGACATTAATCTCAGTGCTCAAAATGAAACGACTGATGAACAATGGACTCAATTTATCGAACAATTCTACGCTGCATCACAGTACGAGAAATCAAAAAAAATGATGAAATTGCAATGAATTTGTTTTAGTTCACATGCTGAAATCGAGAATATGCGAGCCTATCTTCCAAAAATCGACGAATGTTTGAAAAATATCGAACAACATTGGCCACAGTATCAAATCGACGGAACGAGAAACATTTGGATATTAAAACCGGGCGCTAAATCTCGTGGTCGAGGTTTGTCAAATAAATAAAAAAAAACATCCTCGAAAATTTAATTTCGTTTCTTAGGCATCGTTGTCTACGATCGTCTCGATGACATTCTCAAACTGTGCTCATCGAGCTTAATCAACGATCGAAAATTCGTCGTACAAAAATATCTCGAACGGCCCTTGCTCATTCACAATACGAAATTCGACATTCGTCAATGGTTTCTCGTTACCGATTGGAATCCATTGACAATCTGGATGTTCAAAGATTGTTATCTACGTTTTTGTACCGAACATTTCAGTCTCTCGACGACCCAACAGAATGTACATTTATGTAACTATTCAATACAAAAACATTACAAAAACAATGTCAATCGACACGCTGATTTGCCCGTGGAAAACATGTGGACGAGCAAAGAATTCATCGAAAAATATCTCAAACCAAAGAAACTCGCCGATCAATGGGACGCATTGATCTATCCGGCGATGAAAGAGGCGATTATTTGTTCGATGCTCGTCGCACAGGACACGATCGATCCGCGACGAAGTTCATTCGAATTGTTCGGCGCTGATTTCATGCTCGGCGAAGATCTCAAACCGTGGCTCATCGAAATTAATTGCAGTCCGACAATGGCACGTTGTACGGCCGTTACGACCGAAATGTGTGACAGTGTGCTCGAAGACACATGTAAAGTTGTTCTCGATCGAAAATATACTCGATCGAACGATACCGGCCGATTCGAGCTGGTTCACAAAGGACCGCCGGTTACTGTGCCGATCTACATCGGCATTGACCTTCGTGTCGAAGGCAAAACTTGTAAAGCCAATCGAACAACGACGAAGATTTCGGCACCGGTCTCAGCTCCACCTCAAACAACAACAACAAGTGCGCTGGATAATCATCCATCGGAATGTTCAAATGAAGCTCTGTCAACCGATTCAAATTCGCAATATCAATTCAATTCAACAGGCAAATCGAAACAACCGAAAGTTCGCCGACATAATTCATCGGGCAAAGGTAACGACGAGCACGATATCGATATTGACATCCGTTCCCCTATGTCAAACCTCTAGAATCATTCAAACGAAATCATCTACCCAAAATCCCCGTTCGTAATTCACAAATAAATAAATTAATCAAACAGAAACTACGCGCGCATAATCGAAATATACGTTTGTCCTATCAGGACGAGCAGATACTCTCGTCTTCACTCATCATTCTAAATCCACAAGTTGCTCTTCAAGAATAAAAAAATAGAATTGATTTTGCACGCTTCGTTCACTGAATACTTTCGTCTTTAAGAGAAAATATCGTTTTTTTTTACAAATCTCATTTTTAGGAATGTTAAATCCAAATATTTCCAAAATTAATGTGACTGAATTTCTGTTCAAAACTCGAGGTGAATTGAAATTAACGATTGAATTTTAGACGATTTTCTATTTTGTAGAACCTCGAGCAACAACAAGTACGGTCTTATTTCGTCGTGGCAAGAAACTTTTCTCACGAGCCAAATCAACGTTAATTACAACACGCGAACCGATACAAACCGAAACCGATCAGTTAACAATGATTACAGTGTCTTAAATTTCCTTGTTTTTTTTTGTAAAACGTAGCTTTAAAATAAATTCAGGATAAAATTTTTATTTACATTTTTCGTATTTCGAGAGAGAGATTCGAGTTTTATGATGAAAGCAAAGGAGTATATGGTGGTGGTGCATTATCTTCTTCGTGTTGACGATTCGTTCTAATTGCCTCTTCATATTTCGGCGGTGAATACATCTGAAAAAGACGACGACGAAGAAAATCATAATAGGCCTTTCTCGAACGAAAGTTTTACTTCGCCAAGAATCGGACGTGGAACATCGCTGTGTGCAGTTATAATACCGAGTGATCTCGCCATGTTCAATGCCGTTATGTATCCGTAACAATACCAGACAATCGCAGCGATATAAACCTTTGAACAGCAAAAAACAAAGAACGTATTGTAAAATAACAAAATCATGATTTTGTTTTACTTTAGCGAGAATAATGAAGAGAAGAATAGTGAAAATAACTAATTGAAGAGTTTGACTGTCAAGTTGAAGAAGATAAGTTTTGAAAGGAAAATCGGGCTGCATACGAAGCCAACCGGTTATGTTAGAAAGATAGGTGTAGAAGCCTAACATTGACACGATCGCTATAATGACGTCGAAGACTTTAATGAGAAAGTACGGGACTAGATACGATGGTTTGCTCTAAGAAAAACAAGAATAATCTAGGCATTTGAATCGAGAAATTGATTCGTATACGCTTAAAACACCGGAAATATGTGCTAAAATGATAACTGTTGCCGAGAGAATGATGAAAAAAACGATAAATTGATCTTCTAGAAAAGAAAACGAATTGAATTGTCGAAATAGAAATCGTGTTTTTTTCTTCATTTCTACGTTGACTGAGTGATTGTATCCATTTGATTGTAGCGAGATTCAAATGAGCATAGAAATTCTTCGCATTGATTTCCATAAACGGTTGGGAAACATTCAGTTTTGATGCAATTTCGTTTGAATCATGAATTGATTCTTGTGTTCGACCGAACATAAATATTAAAACGCACAATGCAAGTGAATGAATAAATAAATCCCAAAGGCCAATGAGTAAAGCTGCTCCTCTGAAATTCATTTTTGTTTTTCAATTAATTAAAATCAATTCGAAACGTACTTTATTCGAATACAACAGAATACTCGTCGATTGTATCGACGTCGTACATCATTTTCAATATTTATCGTCGTAATCATCAGTAAGTTGTTTTGATAATAGAAAAAGAAACGATTCAGGAAAATGATGGAATCATCGTCATTGTCGAGACTCGAGAGCCTCTCTATTGAGAACTACGGACATCTGACTAAATAATTGTCGTTTTTGGTAGATGTATGCCATCTATTGATCGATCATGAGTACGAAGAAGGTAGAGTAAGGACAGAAGAAAATATGGCTATTCTGTCCTTCTCGCAAAAAAAAGGCTTTTTTTTTGTCTTCTTCGATAATTTGACTTCTTTTTTTGCAGATGTCTGCTCAATCATCGGATGCAACATTTGACGAATTTATCAACGAGCAGCTCATCGATTGTCTTAATCATCAAACGAATGTTATCACAAGTTTAGCACAATACTCTCAGCATATCTCATTGCAATTATTTGATATTAAGGTTCGAATTTTTCAATAGAAAATGAAAATTGATCACATTTGTCTTGTTTTTCCATTAGAATCATGTAAATATGCTAACAAATCGTGTTTTAACACTTCAAGAACAGCAGAATTTCGTGCCACCTCCTATTAATTCATGGCTATTTTTTCAACCACCACAGCAGCAGATTCCTTCAGTTCCATTTTCCTTTTCCTCGAAACCGAACGAACAACTCCCATCGCGTGACGGTATGTCTTCTGTTCGATGTCTTGCTTCTCTACATTCAAAACTTTCAGCTCCGTTTATTTTCGGTCCAATAACTCCGACACAACCTCCTCAATTCGACGACGATGAATCCGAGCCCGAAACTCACTACACACCGATCGTAACACTTCAACCCGTACAAACACAAACCGGCGAAGAAGACGAAGAGATTCTTTTCTGTGAACGTGCTAAACTCTATCGGTTTGATTCGACAACAAACCAAATGAAAGATCGCGGCACGGGCGAGCTGAAAATCTTGAAACATTCGAACACAAATTCGTGTCGAATTTTAATGAGACGCGAGCAAATCTTGAAAATCTGCGCCAATCATAAACTAACATCTCACATGGAACTGAAATCTCATCAGGGAACAAACAATGCTTTTGTTTGGTCGGCCATGGATTTTGCCGATGGCGAAGCTAAACACGAAACTCTATGTGTAAAATTTAAAACTGACCAACAAGCGAAACGATTCGAACAAATTTTTAATCATTCAAAAGCAAAAACAAGTTTGCCATCGATTGAAAACATCTCGTTGAATGACAATGATGATGGTAGGATTTTTATTTTTCAAAAAAAACAAAACCGAAATCCACATCATTTCCAGATGTAATTCTGCTCGGCGAAGTTCGACCGACGATCGAACAAATCGAACGAGCTCGACGATTGAAATTACCTCTTACCTTCTATCTCTACGAATTGAAACAGCCTTGCAAAGGTTGCCGTGGTTGCCGTGATGATACAAAGTCCGCGATGGTGCCTCAAGTTCGATCATCTCCTCCTTCTCGAGATCGTCGAATGATTATAAAAGCTAAACGTTCATTGCCAGCCAATCGTCCGCCGCCAGTGCCGATCTCCGATTACACGCCACCGCCGATCGAGCCCATTCGAGCCGATGAATCAGCCAAAGCTCAACAGAAAAAATCACGAAACGTCCCCGTACCAACAACAACAACAACCGATCAGCCGTCGAATAATAATTCGCCTGAATCCGCCGAATCCAAAGCATTTCCATTCACCAATTTCGATACGATTGCTAAACCGCCGACAGATTTTCATTTTACCGATACGAAAACGTTGACATTCGGTTCCGACGAAGAAGAGATTGTCTTTTGCGAACACGCGCAATTGTTATCGTCCGACGATGTCGCTGCCGAATTGAAAATCGTCAAAAATCGAACAACAAACTCGTCTCGAATACTTATCAATCAAGATACAATCTTGTTAATCACATCTGAATTAAACATTCGATCTCATGATTCAATCGAAAACGCCTTTGCATGGTCGGTAATCGGCGATGGAAATCAACCGAAATCATTCACTGTGAAATTTCGAACAAGTGATATTGCTAAACGATTCTTTCAACAAACTCGTATTTGAAAAACAAAAAATATCAGACAAATTTTTTTATTTTCTTCAGTATGTGTGTGTGTGTGTGTGATAGGCATTTTGTTTAAAGAATAAATATATTGTAATATATGTTGACGACGCGAATGATTATTAGCACATGTGCGAAAAGTGTGGGACCTTGATAGTTACACATGTTCGTGTATACTATCTTGATGTTTGTAAGTTCAAATGTTGATAGGAAAAATGTCCTTGTCGGTTTGTTTTATTCGATAATAATAAAAATAAAACAACGAAATTGAAGATAATCATACGTTTTTCACATTTTTTTCGGATAAAATCGACGTCAATAACAAATCACAAGTCATATTTTTGTTTATTATTCGATAAAAATGTACGGAAAAATATTAACCGTACAGTGCATTGGTATCTTTCTCTTTTCTCTCGTTCTGTTTCTTCTTCTCCTCTCTATCTCCGAAACTACATCATTTGTCGTGATTGATGAAAAAAATATTTTCTCCATTAGTTGTACATATACAGACATCGATCAATTTAGCCCAGTCAATACAATGGGATGTTGTCTATCGATTGATTATTTTTTCGGGGAAAATTTTTCGATGAATCATTGAAATATACACTTATGATACTTTTTACCTTATGATTATTCTACGAATAAACAACATTGTACTTTTCTTTTTTTCTTTCGTTTATTTATGTTTATTCAACCGTATCTTGTCTCCTTGAAAAAATATCCAAACGAATCGACTGTACACATCATATAAATACTTCGAAATTACCGTGATGTTTTGAGTTGTGTTTTTTTTCTCTCTCCCTCTTTTTCAATCTTCTCTATTACTTTTACTATCCAGGTTTGTGTTACTCTTTTTTAGTGAAAACAAATCGATATACGTGCAAAATCCCGGGATGCGTTTAACATGGTTAATTCTCGGCGTCTTAGTTTTCGGCTTATGCTACAATGTCAATGCCGGTAAACGAGATTCGGGTAACGAAGTCAACGAAAAGAAAGAAGGTAAACAATTCTAACGAATTAACTTTGCTCTATGCTCGTCTAACGCGATTTATTTCTCATAACTCCGAACGATCGTGTAAAGCAAAGTTGAATCAAAAAAACACATGGCTAATGGGCCGAAATTTGAGAGTATCGTTTCAGTTGTATTTATCCCACGAGAACGGGCATCGATTTTTCTCTCGTATAATGAATGCATACGACGAATGAATTGTGGCGTTACAAGAAAAGAAGAATGCAGCGAAGAATGTGCTGATGGTAAACATAAATATTTAAGTAATAATCAATTAGATGTTTTGATTGATGTCATTTAGGTAATACCGAAGAAGAAATGGAGGAATACGCAGAAATCTTCGAGCATATCGATGAATATCGAGGAAACTCGAAAAAATCGAAAAACAAAAAAATTGATGATGACGACTCGGATTCAACGACAACTGATTATGAAAGTGATGCGAGCAGCGAAGAAGAAACGGAACCAAAAGCAAGCAAGAAAAAATAGACCTTGCGTGTAAAATTTGAACCCTCCTATATGTGTATCCCGTGCAGCCGTGATCCTACTCCAAAATTCGTAGATTACAGGACAAACCGAAGACAAGAGTAGATATACGTTAGGAACTAATATGAGTGTCAAGGACAGCGACAAGATGAAGGTGAAGGTGAAGAAGTACATTGAGACAATGCATAGGATTAGCCATAGGTGCGCTGAATTTTGCCAAGATTCTATTTGTTCTGAAATCTATAATTTTGGAATAGGGCCACTTCTCATCCCAACTATCTGTTTGTAGTGACTTAGTTTTGTTTTTCGTCGGTTGAACTCGATGTTTTTCGTTATTATATACATTTTTGAATCATACGAACTTCATACGATCTTTGCTTAGTTTTAACTAACTAATCTGCAGGCAATCACTAATCGAATTTCAAACTTCTCATTCATCCATTTTGTTTCTTAACAAACAGGCGCATCAACATTTCTATCAGCTAAACAATGTCTCAAACGATTAAACTGTCCTTCATCAAGTCGTGAAGAATGTAACGAAGAATGTAATGGTGGTAAGTCAGATATTCTATTTACTTGATTCGAACTAAAATTTTACTTACAGGAAAAACGAAAGAAGAATTGGAAAGCACTTTGGATGAACATAAATCCAATGAAGAAGCTACTTCCAACGAAGAAGACAACGAAGAAGAGGAAAGCGGCAGCAATGAAGAAGCCAATGAAGAAGAAGAAACTGGCTCAAATGAGGAATCTAATGAAGAAGAAGAAAGTGGCTCAAATGAGGAATCCAATGAAGAAGAAGAAAGCGGATCCAACGAAGAAGCTAACGAAGAAGAAGAAAGCAGCAGCAACGAAGAAGCCAATGAGGAAGAAGAAAGCGGATCTAACGAAGAAGACAATGAAGAAGAAGAATCTAACGAAGAAGAAGAATCTAACGAAGAAGAAGAAAGCGGATCTAACGAAGAAGCTAACGAAGAAGAAGAAAGTGGCTCAAATGAGGAATCTAATGAAGAAGAAGAAAGCGGATCCAACGAAGAATCCAACGAAGAAGAAGAAAGTGGATCTAACGAAGAAGCTAACGAAGAAGAAGAAAGTGGCTCAAACGAAGAAGCTA
>ERZ778027.2782-NODE-2782-length-19933-cov-12.100010_pt1 | contig 19933 bp, 16 predicted proteins | sample MGYA00375757_ERZ778027 | MGnify/ENA primary metagenome ERZ778027 (study PRJEB29350, sample SAMN05389817) | bioreactor metagenome | isolation source: Ammonium sulfate bioreactor | place: South Africa: University of Cape Town | collected 2014-02-18 ...
TTGTCTCTGTGAAAACAATGTTTGTGCTTAGTTATGCCTATGAAATCCCTTTGTTTGTTAGAGTATGTGCTATATCCTGCTAGTGAATAAATTGAAGAAAATAGTTGTAACTGATAGAAATTTTGAGGATGTCAGGAAGAATCTGTCAACTTGGCGAATACGAGGTGAAATATTATGAAAGAAGAATGAAGATACTGATGACGCTATTTGGGCTGAGACAGATTGATTGTTGTTTGGAATTAGGAGATTGAGATTTTTGTTGAAAGTATGGAAGTGAAAGCATATTGATTGAAAATCGTTGGTTATAAGATCTCAATAATGCTTTTAGATATATGCCTAGGAGATGATTATGAAGAATTGTATGTTATTATCGATAATATAGTGCTTCGTGTTAGATAAGTGTAGGTCAGTGCCTGAAATTTCGGTGGAGTATGAAATATGCCGACGCAATATGAGAATATGGGTAAATATGGTCGCAATGTAATTTTGCTGTTCAATAATGATGCTTCGATTGTGTTTGAAGAAATACGATTCATACTATTATTCAGAAGGAAGCTATAACGTGCACTGTGAAAGGGATGTCTCCCTTCTTGGTGCATAGGATTCTGGAAATTTTCAATAAATAGGCATGCACTTAAAAATTGGATGATTTTAATGACTGAAATTAGAAAGTATCTAGCATAATCTAGGACGAATCTATTTTGTCCTGCATATCAAAATCAAAAAGTAATATAGGCATAGCAAAAAAACTATAAAATAAAATGTCAAGAGCTACGTCACCATTCGCCGAATGACCCCATTTAATGTAATTGCGATCACTGCAGCTAAAATAGCTGGAGTTCATTTCTGAAGGAAACTCTTGGAACAAAAGTTGGTCATCTCATTGTTTTCTATCACCCAAAGTATTCTCATAGAGCATTTCAAGGAAATTAAGAAAGTTTTCCTGTTTTACTAGACATATAAAAATGAAAATCTTCACTCTGTCATGTAGAGAATTATGTATGATATTCGAAATTAACGTGAAAAATTACCGTAGTCCGTTCTTAATTACATATTATTGTTAAGTCTAAATCTACTATTTATTGAATTTCCAATAAGAAACGGCATTCATCCATAATTAATAAGCAAAGAAAATCAATAGTTGACTACATTAAAACGAAGATAAAAACAATTGCACATACATTCACATAACCAATTTTAAAGAGCGTGAGTGAGAGAGAGAGAGAGAGAACAAAAATATTCAGGTTGGAAGATAACAATATGAAAAAAAAATAGTCTAATTAAATGACTAGACTAAATCGTTTATTGAGATTAATGTAATGTTGAATTGTCACCTGGTATGAGCGGTCCTTCGAGAAATAATTGTCGAACATTTAATAAGGCCGAAAGTTCTAGAATCATTTTATGCACTTGTACATTTTCAAGCAAATCATTGGACAATTGTGGTTGCGATGTCGGATAAAAACCCGAACCCTATAGAAAAAAAACGAAGACAAACTCTCAAATTGAGGGTGTTTTGTTTTTGTTTTACTTTGAACGTTCGATGTAATCGAAGTACAGCATAACAAAAAACAAATCGTGCTAAAAATATTCGTAAGAAATCATCGCCAAAAAAATAGAAAATTGTATGATCGATAAGTTTTGATTTGAAAAATAATTTCGTTATTTCAAAAATAATTTTCTTGACGTTGTCTTGACAAATCGTCCACTGTTCAGTTGTCAACTCATTTAAATGGCAAACAAAACAGAATGCAAATGCTGGTGATGTTAAAAACAACGTAAATAAACTTCCTTTATTTTGATAATCTAAATTCAAGAAGAAGACATAACAACATTATTCGATGTTTTAATAGAATTTCTACCGTGAAATACTGTTGGCAATTTGACAGGCGAAAGTAAGGACACAAACGGTTGTCCAAATAGATTAGGCATATTTTGAAAAGCAATACTATTATTACTATCAAGAATGAGAAATAGTGGTTTACGTAGAAACGGATATAAATCTCCTGGATAGATGTTATGAGTATCTCGAATTGATGTTGATAAAGTTGATGTGTTCGATTTTTTGACAAGTGTATTCAATGGCGATTGAAAATTGTCGAGTGTTTCCTCACGTCGATGATTGGTTTTCAAACCACCGATGTCGTACGATTGATGAGTTTTGATTTTCATATGTGTGTCATATCCATTCGCTGATATATAAAGAAGAAGAGCACCATTAACAGGCAATTCTTTAAATGCTGATGCTGTAAAAGCATAGATTTCGCTGAATGTTGGCTTGTAGAGAAGATATTTATGTGGATTGGCTCGATTGGTTGGTTCATCATCGTACAAACTGAGAATTTCCTTTTGATGACTGTTATTATTATTCGATCGATCGTCAGTTGATGTCGATTCAATGGGTTCTCGTTCGACAGCTTGTAGTATTCGATACATATCGATGGTTAATTCACTGAATTTAATTTGATCTTGATAGTTTCCAATGATAAGAATTTCGTCCAGAGAAAAAAATTGAATATTTGGCAGAATTTTCTCAATACCGAATGGTATCGGTGGTGTGGCTAGATGAGTTAAACGATAGGAAAGTGTGGTTGCATTCTGATCGATAATTAATTGATTATCAATTTCAATAAATGCTGATATTTCATTGAGAACAAGTTGCCATTCGAGACTGTCTTCAGGATCGAATGCTTTAACATATTCATCGATTTGTCGTGTCAATTCTCGAACTAAATCTTTCATAATGTCAGTTTTCTTTAATAGTAAACAAACAACAATAAATCGTGCGTAATAACGTAATTTTTTAACCATTAAATCAGGTTTTTCTTCTCGATTGACTTTCGAATAGTATGCACGTGTTCGTATAGCCGAATAGAAAGCAAATGCTTCATTTAAATAATTCGTTTCCGATGTTCGAATATAGAAATGATAATAGAGTTGACCGATTTTCGATGCTATTTCACCGATTTGCCATCGTTTCAAGCCCAATTGTTTTTCTAAAAGAATTCGGTGTTGTTGTTGAAATTTCCATAATTTTGTATAGACGTCAAATGTTCGTCCGAAATAGGGTTGCCAATGTTTATGTCCGTACTGTGGTAGATCTCTTAAACCATTGAATAATTGTTTCGATTTGTCAAGTAAATGGCTAAATTCTTGAACGATTTTTTCGTCGACTTCACAATTATTTGTCAAAGAAAGCTTATCAATTGGAACAACAGTTGCCATGAGATATTTTTACTATCTACAAACAAAATTCAATTGAGATCTGATTAAAATGAATGATTTGGACGGATAAAAACGAAAAAAAGCAGAGCAGAAAAAAAAAGACATTGAGGTTCTTGAATAAGTTCGTTTTTTTTTCACAACTGATTGGAATGTTAAGCAAACATTTGCATACTAGCAAAATTGTAGAATTTATCGAGTTGACCTCGAGCATCAGCTGCTGTTTGACTGATAAAATCTTCGAAAATACCAAAACAATAATTTTCCTATCGAACGCAAAGTATTCAAAATGATCTTACGAGGTAAATTCGGATATTTCGTTGAGATTAAATTGCTTAAAGCTTGTTGTGTTACATTTATACAATTGGCTCCAGCTAATTCAAGACCAATAACTGGTCCTTTACCAACCAAAGTAACATAACTTCGATTCGTACCAAAAAGCCGTTCAGCACTCGATTCATCAATTGTATACGATTTCGTTTGCACAAGAATAATCTATGCAAAACAAAAAGTTCATTCAAGAAAAAAAGAAAGATGAATCTATTTCATTTACTTCCGATTGTTTCGTTGTTTTAATTAAATCTCGTGCACATAGATCTGCATTAGCGTCATGAAAAAATATAACTAAGCAACGCTAAAACGACAAATCGTCTTAGATAGTCAATCTTCTTTTCTAATCCGTTTCTATTTACTTCTTCATTTCGAATACGATAAAATTCTCCGTATGTATATGGAATGTGACTCGAATCGATGTCATCTGTTATCTTCAAATTGCTTACAGATGGGTCATTTGGCAATGGCAAATGTTGAAAAACATTTTCATCCTGAGAATCATCGTATGAATAGAACAAAACAAAAAAAACTAATAATAATAATTTACTTTATTGATAAGAGAATAATTCTTTCCATCGGGAATAGTCGTAAAATCGTGAATATTTCCCCAATTATTGTTCCATGGACTAATACCTGCTGCTTTACAATGATCTAATAAACAAAAAAAAAGTTTTTTTTTTTTGTATTGAATTTTCTTTTCTTTGTGTGAGTCTGTGTTACCAGCTAATTTGTCATAATTCACAGTGAAGCAACCGAATTTAATATTATGTGAGGATTCGATTATCGGTTGACTTTCACAAGCAAGATAAACGTGCGAATCTCGACAATCTCTCGTACGAAATTGTTTGCAGACGGTTGCTAGGATACAATTAACCGAATCTCGAATAAAAATACTAACGAAGAAAAAAAAATAACAAAATTTCTAATTCTTCACTACAAGACATCAGTACCTTCCGTTAACAGGACCGATAAATATGCGGCAATTTGTACAATCATCGATTTGAATTTGAGCGGTATGATCAAAGACATAGACCGTACAATTCTATAGCGATGATGATGAATGAGAAATGATGTAATCGATCGATTTTCATTCGATACTTACATCGCAATTTTGAACTAAACAAAATGAATGTTTGATGAGAAATGTAAGTAAAAATTTGTTGCTTACTGATAAATTGTTGACCTTTGACAGAACCTGGTAAACGATAGATTGTTTGATCTTTTAATTGATCGAGAATGAAATCTTCTTTTCGAATAGCAGCACGATCTTCTCGTTCCCTGGAACACGAAAACTGAGATGTTATTCTATTTTGATCTCAACATTAGCTACTCATTACCATGAGAACACCTGTTTCTGAGCGGGCGCTTCCGTATGTTCATGTTTAGTAACCGTTCGAAATAAGAAAGTAAAAAAATTGCCCATGTTGAGGGTGTCTTCTATTGAACTTGATTAAAAAACAACAGAAGAAAAAGACGACTCCTGTTTTTTTCTTCCTTCCTTTTACTACTAATTCTTCTATTGACAACATCTTTTTTCTCTTTCTCTTTCTTTTACTTGTTCCATTTTTTACCAATCGATTTCTACTGCTTAACTAACTTATTTCAATGCATTGACAGTAACTTCCATTGTCTAGATTACCATGGAAGTGAATTGTCACCGGCAAATAATCTCGTTTCTTTTCTTCTCGTCAAACGAAATATGTCCCAACAAGGTGCTGCTCTTCAAAATTATAATAATGAACTAGTGAAATGTTTGTAGACAAACAGCAACAAAAAGAAAAGAAAACGAATAAACTCAAATTTTCTAATAATTTTTAATTAGGTATCGAAGATCTATGTGCCAAACGTGATGAACTACAACGACAAATTCTAATCGAAGAAGAAGATAAGCATAAATTAGAAAATGAAATTCGTTTAGCAAGTGAAAAATTAGCAAAAATCAATGAGAATCTAGCGAAAAAAATCACGGCTCGAACTGAATTCGATCGAACGATCAGTGAAACTGAAGCAGCTTACATGAAAATTCTTGAAAGTTCTCAAACACTTCTCAACGTAAAAGAAAACATGTTCTTTTTTGTTCTTAAAAATTTTCATTTGATTTATTTTTAGGTATTAAAACGAGAATCAAACTCGTTACGTACGAAAGTCGACGAATAACTATTGACTTTTCTTTTTTGTAATTTCATATAGATAAAAAGAATAAAATTACTAAAAATAGTATATTAAAATTGAGATTGATCGATGACGATAAATAACACTGTTGCCCATCGTGAGGTGTTATTTCTAAATCATTTAAATTCACGCATAAATCATTTTCAATAAATCTATCCAACATTTGCATATGATCACTTGATAAACTAGTCGTGCGTGCAAATACCCAAAGAATACGATCTGAACACGGCGTTTTATAATCGTAATTCGGCGTGATACATCCGTAGATTAGAGCATAATTTTCATAGTCTGTTTTTAAGATATAATACGGCCAATTGAGAGGTCGACTTGCGCTTGGACTTTTCGTTTCGAGTAACATTTTTGCACCGTTATTCGCGAGAATTGTCCACGGTCCGAAATGGAAACATGTATTATTGTTTAATACTCGAGCTTGACCAGGCACGAGAAGTTTCGATGATGACGAACTATCGATTTGAAATGATTGATAATAATTTCTCCATATATCCGATTCATTATGTGGTTCGCCAGGTAACCATTGAATTTCAAACCAAACGCCGAGAAATCGATTGAGATCGAAATTATTTTCAACAGTTAAATTTTCAAACGCTGGTTTTGCACATGAAGATAGTGCGAAAACTTGATTCAAACAAACGAGATACCCAACGAACAACAACAACAACAACTTCATTGTCATTTATCTTAGCCAAATAATGATATATGCACCTGTTTATATACGACACTCGACGTGTTATTTTCAACAACAAAAATCAATGAATTATTTCGCTTAAATAATTTCAATTTCTAATGTGGGTTTTTTAGTATTATTTGCAAATTGTTCGTAAAATAACTAACGGATTAAGAACAGAAAAAACACACACACACACACACATAAAAAGAGAGAGAATGTACTGCACGAAAGAAAGACAATATGTACGAGATTGCGAACACACGCAGAATAATATTGTTATTATTTGATTTGCAATTTTTCATATACACGAGCGAATAATTCTTTGTAATTTGTCGGTTCATAAATTGATTTTGTTTGTTGATTTTCTAGAAGAACTTCATCGTAAAGCGAGAGACTGTGTTCTGATGATGATGAATATGTATTAGTTAATTGTTCGAACGAATGTTTATCGGCGAGTTTTCGATAGTAATCAAGTTCAGTTTGTAATGAATCTTGTTCGTCACGATGTTCTCGTTCGAGTTGAGTTAAACGAGTTTGAAGTAGAATTTTCTCTTGTTCGGATTGATGAAGTTGATCATTTAACGATGAACATTCCGTATTCAACAAATTTAAACGTGATTTTAGTTCGGTTAGATGTGTTTTAAAAATCTCTGTCGATGAATGATCGAAGAAATTCGGCGAAATAATAGATGGTGAATCGATTTTGAATTTATTTGAAAACGAATTCGAACGTTGCCGTTTTGTGGAAATAGGTGTTGAAAATATTGGAGTTGGTGATGACGATGGAGATTGAGCTGATTTTGCGAGAAAATTAGTTGATAATTGCTTAGTACGAAATGCTTCATATTCACGTTTGATATCTTGATATTGTTTTCGAGTGATGTCACAGAGATCTAATAAGCTAAAGAAAAAGAAAAAAACAAAGATTGTTTTTTTGTTTTCGATACATTTCGTACTCATTGATTTGCTGTCGATTTTTTTCATTTTCACGTCGTTGAATAGATAATTCTTGTTCAAGATCGACATTCATGGCATCTAGTAGTTCACCTTGTTTACATTTGCCTTCGAATTGTTCACGAGTCGAAAGAAATTTCGTATGTAATAACTAATCAAAAAATCATCATTAATTGTTTTTTTCTTTCTTTCTGTGCTTTTTTTTTCTCACCTTCATATCATAATCTTTTTCTTCGATTTGTTTTTGTAGAACATGAATATAATTTTTTAAATCTTGATTTTGTTCGAGTAAACATCGTCCAAGTTCAGCTGCTAATCTAAGATCTAAATCACACACAATTTATGAATGAATAAATCGATTGAATCTAATTTATTTCAAACCTTTTTCATAATCATTCGAAATTGAATTCGTCAAAAGAAGTGTATTACTAAGATCAATTTCTGCACTGTCCATTTTGGTGAGAGGCATTATTGTTCTGTGAACATGTTGATCGATCTGAAATAAGCCATATATTTATTCTATTGAACACGAAAGAAGGTGGAGACTAATTAGAACAATGATCATCATCGTCATCGAGACATGCATTGAAATAATAGTAGATCAACGAGGATACAAGTATTTTTTGAACAAACAATCAGCTTGCGTCTTTCTCTTTACCTGATCTTATGTGTACATGTCTAAATGACGTTGGCAAATAGAATGTGACGTTTGAATGCAGTTTACAGTGTCTATGAAGCGTATAGGCAAATATGTATGATGATGACTCCTCTTCTTCTTCTTCTTCTTCTTCTTCTTCTTCTTTCGTCGTCGTTCGTTCGAGGTTTTAATCGTCAAAATGCGAGGAGAAGAAGAGAAAAGAAGAAGAAAAACGTACGAGCCTGGTGTATAGATATAGATAGTGTACATACATATGTACGTGTCATTTCCATTACATTGAAAAATAAGAGAAGAAGAAAAAACAAATAGACAAGTAATTCTCGCATTTATTTTGAGATTATATCGTTCTAACAGCTCTATGTACATATCAAGTGAGACGTAAAGGTGTAGAGTTTAAATCGAAAATGTAGTTTTTTTTTTACAATTGCGATATCATCTCTCATTTTACATAATCTCTTAATGAAATATTATTTTTACTAATGCATTTTTGTTGATTTTTCATGCCTATTTCTCGATTAAGGAAACTCGACCTTGACCGTCTTAATTCATCAACTGATATCTATTTCAAATCGACTAAATCTTACTGCGCTCTATTGTATTGAATGTAACTCGAGAATGAATGTTACTCTGGCATGATCATTTTTTTTATGTATTTTTTTTCAAATAACAAATGTTCATGTCATCAGTATCTAATATTCCAAATAAATGTCGTATATTTTTACATATTTAGTCATTCTGTTTTATCATGAACACAGGAGAACAAATATCGAGTTTTATCATTACAAAAGAGAAAGAACGAGATAAGAATATTAATGAAAACAAATCTATCAAATAAAGTTCGTTTTTTTTTTGTTATGATTGATCTTTATTAATAAATTAAAGATTGTCGTATACAAGTGATTCATATGTATTTTTATCGACGATATCATAAATTTGCATTCTTATGTCAATATTATTATTTCTTCGGAGTTTTTTTTGTACCGAAGAAAAGATTTTTTTGAATACTGTAACACATTTTTGACGAGAAAAAAAGAAATTTTTTGTTTCGTTCTTCAAGTTGATGTTGTCGTCATACATACCCACCCGCACAAACGTGCGTCAAAAAGAGAGAAATAAGAGACGAATCAATAGAAAGTAAAGAAAAAAAATTAGTCAGCATTGTCGACAGAAAAATATTTAAAAGGGACCCCATTTTTTTATTTTCATATTTGCACTCGCTAAAGTCAAACTAATCGTAAAAGAATGAGTGGATATCCATATGGAAATCCTGGTGGAGGCTATCCACCATACGGAGGAGGAGGAGGAGGCTACGGTGGATATCAACAGCCACCACCACCTCCAATGCCACAATATGGCGATAATCAATCCTGTGCTTCACTCTATGGTACACAAGGACCCTATGATCAATACGGCGGAAATCAAATGCCACCCAATCCAGGTTATCCACCGCCACCACAACAACAACATGCACCATACGATTCCTACGGTTATGGTGGTGGAAATAATTACCAATCAGGACCACCACCACCACAACAACAACAACAACAATATGGAGGTAGAAATGCATGATGCATTGAAATTAAAACTTAAAGTTTCTTTTTAGGATATGGAAATCAATCATATCCAGCTCCGTATCCTTCGCAAGCTCCACCGCCCCAACCATCAGGACTAGGGGGTATGTATCCGAACATATCCGGAGGAGGATACCCACCACCACCCTCACAACCACAACAACAACCATTCTATCCTAGTCAACAACAACAACAACAACAAGGCTACTATCCAGAACCACCACAATCAGTTATTCTTGCTAGCCTTGAACAATATCAAGGCACAGTTTATCCGACACAAAATTTTAATCCCGAAGCTGATTGTCGTAGTCTCGGTCAAGCCATGAAAGGACTTGGAACGAACGAACAAGCTCTCATCGAAATTATTGCTAATCGATCGAACACTCAACGACAACAGATCAAACTTCATTACAAAACAATGTATGGAGTCGTACGTATAATAGAATTCAGAAAAACCAAAACATAATTAATTCTTAATTCAGGATCTCGTCAAAAAAATCGCTGGCGAAACAAGTGGTCGTTTCGAAGAAGTTCTTCTTGCACTGTTTGATGCACCAGCAAACTTCGAAGCTTGGTCATTGCACAATGCATTGAGTGTGAGAATTTCAGAAAGCAAAAAGAAAATCACACGCTTTGCTATTATTTTTAGTCAGGAAAAGAAGGACCTTTACGAGAAATTTTATTGACACGAACTAATGCTGAAATTCGTGCAATTGTTTTGGCTTATCAACAAAGTAACACAACAATGCAAACAAAAAACATGTTTTATCTTTCATTGTATTCGAATAGTGTTCAAGAAAGATCTCGAACATGAGATAAGTCATCGTGCTGGAGGTGGTACTGATTTTCGACGTATGCTTGTGTCAGCTGTACAAGCCAATCGAGAAGAATTAACGCCTCAACAAATTCAACAAGCCCGACAAATGGGTCTCGAAAGTGTTATAGATCGGTGAGTTTTCATCGTCATTTGAACGAAGAGAAGAAGAAAAAACAACCAAGAATTTTTGTAGCAATCGTGCTCGTCAAGATGCTGATGATTTGTACAAAGCTGGCGAAGGTAAATGGGGTACCGATGAGAAAACATTCAATGCCGTTTTTGCTCGACGAAGTTACTATCAACTTCGTGCAATATTCGAAGAATATCAACGAGTGAATTTCTTTCTTTCCTTTTCTCTCTCTCGTTCATTAACATCTTTCCGTTTTTTTTTAGAAATATCATAAAGATATTGCACAAGTTATTCGTTCGGAATTTTCAAGTGATGCTAAAGATGGTTATCTTACATTGATCACTTGTATTCGTGATCGTCCTGCATATTTTGCTGAACGTTTACATAAAGCAATTAGCGGAATAGGCACAAGAGATTCAACACTTATTCGTGTGATTGTTTCACGTTCAGAGGTAAAACAGTGAAAAAGAAAGAAAACGAACGAACTTTTCATTTTATCGATAGATTGATCTCGTACAAGTTAAACAACGTTATCAACAAATGTACAATCGTGCATTAGCACGTGATGTTGCCGGAGATACATCCGGTGATTACGAACGAATACTTTTGGCCATAGTCAAATAAAGTTCGAACTAAGAATGCAACTTTTTTTTCCCCGAGAATGTGTCATTCAGTTTGATATTTTCAAATAAATTCATTTCGTCTTACCTGACATCTATTATTTGTTGTCTGAGTAACCTATTTTTGATAAGCACACGAGAAAAAAAAGGGGCGAACAAAAAAAAAAGAAAGAAACTCATCGACTGATTTCTCTTGTCTCTTTTCGCTTTCTTTTTCTATTACTTTCATTAACAAAACAAAATGTTGTTCGGTAAGACTTCGTTCTGTTTGATTTGTTTTCTTTCTTGTTTGGATTCTTTTGCATGTTTTTTTCGGCTCTATTCGTTCTCAGGTGATGAGCCCGTTCCATCGAAAGTTGCGTTCGGCACATCAGCTCTCAATCGGCCGACATTTCCAACTGATATAGCACATGATTTTTTCGGCAACTATCAAACGCCAATTCGTGGCGTACCAACGATGTAATTCAAACTCAAGCACACTGTTCCTATTTTCATGCACCAATCAATGCGCACTTTCTCGTCTTTGCATGATCTTCTCTGTTTTTTGTTTGTGTGACAATCTAGTGGACCGGGTTCCTATGAGAATGAGGAGAAAACCTCATTTCGATATGTACTTGATCATCAGCCGATGAGTCGCCGTGGTTATTCGTTCAATGCACGAACAGGAAAACGTAAAGTTTTTGAACCAAAGGTGATTGAGTGTCTATAATAACGCTAATATCCGTGTGATTCGAACTAATATTTGAATGAATGATTGGTTACTCATTGAATTTATTCGATTAGACTGATGTACCGAGTCCTGATACGTATCAAATGGATTTAAACATGAAATCGAAAGTTAAACGAGCATTTCGACCGTTTAATTCTGCTTGTGAACGATTGCCGACTGTCTGTCAATCAATTAATATCCCCGGGTAATAAGACACGCTTTTTTCTCTCTCTTTCTCTTATTGATACTTTTGTTTTTCTTTCAGACCGGGCACTTATGAATGCGATGTAAAACAAAATCGACAAGTGCATATGCTTCATAGTTTTGGTGGACGAGCAAAATTAATTCCAGCTGTGAAAACAAAATGCATGCCCTTGAATCGAGATCAGGTTTGCAAAAAAACAACAAAAACAGTTTTTATTTTCTTCTTCATATTCTCAAGTGTGTCATCTGTTTAAAACAACCTGTGGGTGATTATTATCAATATCGAATGGAAGTACTTTGTTCACAATGTTTCAATTTCAATTGGTTATGGCAAGAGAAGTTCAAGCGAACGTTCGTATTTGATAAATAAAATAATTATTTAATAGTCAATATATTTGTGTTCTAGATATCTTCAAGCCTTTCAAAAAGTTCGTGATTGTTCGCAGATTCATGCACATGAAGGTACATCAGCTCGAATTCAAGTAAGTCGATTCTTTTTCTTTTTGCTGTTACAATTTCTTTTCTCTTTATGTTAGTTGATGGACGATCGTACAATGAAGAAATTACAACGTAAAGAAGCATATCTTAGTCTTTATTGGCCCTGAGAGAAGCTAGAAATACATTTTTTTTCTATTTGAAATAAAAATTATCTTGCTGATTATGATTTCGGTTGTGTTTGAGGAATAAATTGAACAAATTTTCGTTCGAATTCATCGATACGTCGGCCAACATTATCAACTAAACGAGAGGGAGAAAAAAAAAGATCAGTTCAAATTAAAAAAGAATCATTTGTGTACAAACTTCTTGTTAAAATTGTTTCACTCATTTGTTCGAATGTTTGCTCGATTTGATTAATACTCATCCGAATCTAAATCAGTTTTTTTTACATTCAAACAAAAACCTATATTCTCCTACAAATTCAGCCAATTCTTGAGCATTTGGAGTTGTTGCTTGTGGTGTTGAATTCATACTTTTGTTTCATCATTTTCAATAGATAAAAATCAAATCAACTACTTCTTCTCTAATTGTATACGTACGATGAGTCATGAGTGTGTTATGATGTCGGACTGATGCAATAACACGAAGTAACCATGTGTTGTGTTTTATTTCATCCATTCATTTTTTCTTTCATTTCACCAGTGAAATCTACCGATGTCGACTAATACAACACATCAAACGGCACTTTGTTTAATTCCACCCTCAAATTTTTGGGAACAAATTCAATCGATTCGATCTGTTCATGATAAGGCTTATCCACGATGGATGCCACATATTAATTTAGTCTATCCATTTGCACCTGAAACTGAATTCTCAACTTTAAAATCACGATTAGACTCAGTTCTTAATCAACGACAAGCATTTGAAATTGAATTCGATCAATCATCAATTCAATATTTTAAACAAAAAGGACAGGAATGTACATTTCATTTACGACCAAAAAGAAATAAAGATGTCGTTGAATTATATGAAGCTATTAAAAATCAACTTACCGATTATATCAAAGATACACGTTCATTTGAACCACATTTAACGCTTGGACAAGCGACAACATCGAGAATATCTGATGTTCTCTATGAAATAAAAGCAAAATGGAAACCAATTAAATTTACTATTGATCGTGTTTGCTTAATTAGCCGACAGAATGACTCCAATGATTTATTTTCAATTAAAAACCAAGTACTACTAGTAGGTTCAACATCTAGCGAAAGTATTTCTTATGAACAACCAGTTGTAATCAAAGAAAAACCGACTGTAAACAACAAAATCATACCATCTGCACCATTGAAAACTACTTTATGTATTGTTCCACCGATGGAATTTTCTAGCCGACTTTTACACCTATTCGAAGAGACTTCATTTCGACCTCAACAACCATTTCGAATTGTACTTGCTGAATATTCGACATATCCGAATGAAACAGAATTGCGAACACAAATCGAAGTTGTTCCTAAATTTACAGTCAATTTCGGTGCAAGATCGATTTGTTTCAATTATTCAACGACTCGACTCTTTCTCAAACCGATGGATATTGAGCCGATTGGGAAATTAAATTTGCTGAAAAATCAAGACTTTGATGGGTCGTTAACTTTAGGTGAACTCGACAAACAAGAATTGACTGATGTTGGTAATCGATTTACTGAACATTGGTCTTATAGCACTCACGAATTCGAAGTCGATCGAGTACATTTAATTGATTCTAACGGACGTTTTCAATGTTCTTTTCCTTTGAAGAATCAATGTTTTTCTTAATAAACTCAATTTTTCTCGAGATAAGGTGATTAATTTCAAGAATATGTAGTGTTTTATTTTATCATCCGATACAAAAAAGAAATGAATCAGGAGTAAATATTAGATTTAAAAAAAATAATAGAACTGTCATTTTGAGCAATTGAAATATAAATTTAAACCAAAATAAGAAGCAAACTAGTCAGAACACAGATAACCAGATTTCTTTGCTTTGAGAAGTTGACTAGAAATAAATGAGATGCTGATTTACTCGAATACAATCTTTCTATAAATTGACTTACGTATTCCAGTTGATATTGGTGGTGAGGTTATAACTGTGTTTGTTCTTGTTGTAAGTGTTGTTTGAGAATTTATAAGATTAAAATAAACTTGGCCAGGTCCCGTTGCAACTACCGAAAATGATGCCGTTACAAATGCACTGTATGTTGTAAATACTAATATATATCTTGTATTAGTTTGAAGATTATAGGAGATTAAGAACTGTGCATTTCCTGCACCATCATCGTTTAAGCCAACGAGATTAACTGTTGGATTTAATGGATCGAAAGAACTTGCATATAAGTAACCATATGTATCAACACTACTGACACTTCGTATACTATAATAACCATTTACTGATGCGTTTATTTGTATAGATTCATAGTAATAGTTATATAAACTTCTGCCTGTTCGATCATATCTCGGGCTGTTAGTTGTTAACGCACTCGAATATGTCGATGTTTGACCAGGTGAACTTGTTGTCAATGGCGCTAAATCAATTCAAATTCAATTAGACAACACATACTTAATTTGATAAAATTTATTTACCGAAAGTAGTTGCTGGAATACTGGTCATATTTGTGATGTTAATTTGATCGTATCCCGATGCTGTTATCGAATAAGATCCTGTGACATATGAGTTATATGTTGTTACTATCAATACATATGTCGTATTGGACTCAAGATAGACTTCAAGTCTAAATTGTCCACTTCCTTCAGCATCATCATCAAATGCAACTAAATTGTAACCTGGATATGTTGAATCAAATGGATCCGTATTTAAGTATCCGTAGGTATCTATAGGACTTGAACTTCGAATTAAATAGTGACCGTTACTGCGTACATTCAGTAAATATTGATCGTAGTAATAAAACGATGCGCCGAGTGGACGAGTAAATACTGGATTAGTTGATGTCAATGTAGACGATATTGTTACATTGTATTGATAGATATTAGCTAAATTAAATTAGATTAAATTAAATATGAAGCAAATAGAACCTAAACAAACCTGTTGTTGTTGTTGAAATCGGTGGAAGTGTTTGTCCAGATGCTGAACAATTATAAAGTATTCGCACTTCTTCAATATCAATTGTACTCATATTACGACGTTGTCCTATCTTAGCACCAGCTTGTAATGGTTCAATCGTTGGTAAGCCGTTAGAAGAAAATGCCCCTGGTTCATAATGCATCACTGATGTATAGTCATATGGTGTATTCAGTGTGTCGACGACCGTGTTGTTATATTTATCAAAATTACTTCCATAACCTGGCCAAATGTTCGCGTAATTAACTCGAACATATGAATCCCGATCAGGTCGAGATTGTTCATGAAAAAAACCCAATGTATGAAGTAATTCATGCATAATAATTGCTTCATAAAGGCATCCTGGATGTTGCAAACTGACTTCACGCACCATTGAAATACCGGTATTTTGCCCGACATATGAATAGCAACCATATCCATTGATAATTGTAATATAATAGATATCCGATGCGTTTTTCGGTCGAAATTGAATACATTTATGATTATTCATCGAAATGAGTCGTTCCATTTTTTGCATTGTTGCAACTATGAATGATCGTTCGGTCGGATCTTAACGAATATTTAGTTGGTGACACTGAGATATTCGAAAGAAGACAAAAACAACTCTTACCAAAACCCGTGGTTGAAATTTCATAGGGAACAATACCATCTGTCCAAGGTACACTTGCACCACGTCTTGCTACACCACGCTAAATTGTCAATGAACGCTAAATTCAAAGAATTATGATTGATCCAAGCGACTTACATCTGTTGGTGTAGGAAATAGCATATCACCTTCGGTCAGTTCAACTGAGAAAGTAAATTAATGATGTCTTATTTCTGCTAATGATTCACTTAAAGTTAAACTTACGATTTTCATATGGTTTTGTAAGGCCGCTGAATTCCTTTTGACAAACGAAAAGAAATCATTAAATTGGCATATTATATTTGAAATAGATTCATCTCACTTTTGATACTGGTAGTCCATTTACTGTATTGTAAGAGCTATCGATAAGTAGTATGGAAATGAACAAGAACTTGTTCATTGTTTGCATTTTAGGAAAGAAAAAATCAGAAGAAGTTTGCCAATGATTGAATTCGACTTAAAAAAACAACCCTATTTATATTCGAATCACGCCTAGTTGTTAACTGTCTGTTTGTAACAACGTAAACAATGAAACTTTTTACTTCCGTGGTGGGCAATATATTTTATTTAAAATAACACTTCAAATGTATAGCATTAAATGCATCAACCACTTGTGAACAATTTTGGTGAACAAAAATAGAGTTGATTTTATCCAATTCTTTTTTTGGCGAAATTATGAAAACAAACAACATGCAATGCGTCTACTTCCTTTCTTCAGTATTTCATATCTTAAAAAAATCACTTATAAGGTTCCCCGTAAAGACAACACAATGTGTCATCAAATGCACACGATTGCCATCGAATTTTATTTGAAAATTTCCATATATTGAATTTACGACGGATCGTTTGTTATTTCTGTGGAGTGACTTCTTTGATCTGTACAATATATTTTGACATAATTGACAAAAATATCATACAAAATGCAATAAACAAATAATAAGACAAAAAAATGAAAAACAACGTTCGAGAATGTGCTGCCTTTACATTCGATAAAGACTGCTCTTTTTTCCCAATTTACGATGACTCACACTAGTAATTGAGTAACGTCTTTTAAAACACGCATAATGATGAAATAATTGAGTCAGAATACTTTTGGGTTACAATAGAATAACTGATGTATTTATATAACAGTTTTTATCCCTTGACTCTAGAATAAAAATGATTGTGTTGATACACAGGAGGCGGTTTATTCCGTGTATTTTTTATCTGTTTCTTTTGTGAGATTGAAAAAATCCGCCTATCTATTACGTTTATGTACACGTGTACATGTGTGCGCGCGCTTTTGTTCTTTTCTCTTCTCGTCATATTAGTCACCCACTTCACTCGTCTAGTTATATAAATATCTCTCAAATCTTCACAAAAATAAAGATTTTTCTACCACACACGACGTGGTCGCAGACAAGAACCAATAGAATAACTGAGTTACTTGACTTTAATTTCAAATGTAAAATTCCCAATACAAGTATAGCACGTGTTATTTGTATGATTCATTTCGAGTTATTGCATAATACATCCATTAAACAAGACAAAATAGGTATTATATTAGTCATATAAAGATCCAGGTCTTTTTTTTTCTAGATTATTCTGGCAATAAAATGCCATCACATCCAGACAATAACGATACTCCTGACAATGGATTTTACAGTCTCTTCCAAGGACCAAAGTACTTGCTTCCTGTAAAAATACCAGCTATTATTATTGTTATTTTACTTTATTTGACGTATCACGTTATAAAATTCACTATCGAACAGTTAGTGAATATGCTTGTTACTCTAGTCTACTGTGTATTACATCTAGTTACGAACTTTTTTATGCGGATTAAAACTCAAATACCATTGTTCTGCATGTGGCTTTACCAACAAATTTTCGTGGGAACAGTTCAGTTTTGTTACTTAAATGTAATTTTACCGTTTCCTACTTGGATCAAAAAGCTGTTTATCGTATTTCGATCAACATGCTTACATATATGGGAAACAATTCTGTACCCATTATGGAGCTATACTTCTGTTCACATATTTTCGCCATTATTAATGAACCTTCTCAAGCTTATGTCATATACTTACGCTAATCTCTTAGCGCCACTCTATAGATGGATAAAAGATCTTACAGCAAGAATGATTTCACAAGTTAAACTCTTTGTGGTATACACAATACCTTTGTATTACTTTAAATGTCTAAACTTTTATGGATACATCCTATTATTGATTACTGTAATTGTAATCGAGATTATATCATATATTTACACTAAATTCTTCGTACCACTATGCAGGTATATAAAATTCATTATATCAATATTTTATCATTACATGACAAAATCGTGGTCATATATTTATACTTGCATAGTATGCACAATTGATTCTTTTTGTGAAGCATCTAGATTCTTCTGTGAACACGTTGCTAGAAGCATAGCATATATATACTCTGATCTTTTGGTGCCACTCCATGGATTCATCAGAAATATTACAGCAAAAATTATTTTTCAACTTAAAGTCTTCATAGTACATACGATACCGTTGTACTGGTGGAAATTCTGGTCTACATGTAGATTTATTCTTTTCTCGATTAATCGAATTGTTGGTAACATCATGACTTGCGTGTACACCAATCTCTTAACACCACTGTATAGATGTATAGAATACATTATATCAACATTTTACTATTACATGACAAAATCGTGGCCATATATTTATACCTGTATAGTATGCACAATTGATTCTTTTTGTGAAGCATCTAGATTCTTCTGTGAACACGTTGCTAGAAGCATAGCATATATATACTCTGATCTTTTGGTGCCACTCCATGGATTCATCAGAAATATTACAGCAAAAATTATTTTTCAACTTAAAGTCTTCATAGTACATACGATACCGTTGTACTGGTGGAAATTCTGGTCTACATGTAGATTTATTCTTTTCTCGATTAATCGAATTGTTGGTAACATCATGACTTGCGTGTACACCAATCTCTTAACACCACTGTATAGATGTATAGAATACATTATATCAACATTTTACTATTACATGACAAAATCGTGGCCATATATTTATACCTGTATCGTATGCACAATAGGCTCTTTTTGTGAAGCATCTACCTTCTGCTATGAATATGTTCTCAGAGTCATAGTATATATTCACAATCACCTCTTGGTACCACTTTATCGATGGATAAAGGATATTATAGGACAATTCATTTTTCAAGTGAAAGTCTTCATTATGCAAACAATACCCTTCTACTGTCATAAATGTTTGTTTATTTGTCGATATATTCTTTTATCCACTTGTCGAGCTGTTATCCTGATTGTGTCATATGTTTTCGCTAAATTCTTCGTTCCAGTATATAGGTATATAAAACGGATACTATCAGCACTTTATTATTATGCACAACAGTCATGGTCATATATTTATACTTGCATAGTATGTGTAATTGGCTCTTTTTGTGAAGCATCTACCTGGCTCTATGAATATGTTCTCAGACTCATTGCATATATACACACTAATATTTTCGTACCACTCTATGGATTAATCACAAATCTTACAACGAAAACTATTTCTCAAGTCAAAATCTTCATAGTATATACAATACCGTTGTGTTGGTCTATATGCAAATGTATTCTAGTCACGATTAGACAAACTGTTGTTAATACCATAACCACCATTTACAGTGATTTCTTAATGTCACTC
>ERZ778027.2787-NODE-2787-length-19890-cov-12.411747_pt1 | contig 19890 bp, 18 predicted proteins | sample MGYA00375757_ERZ778027 | MGnify/ENA primary metagenome ERZ778027 (study PRJEB29350, sample SAMN05389817) | bioreactor metagenome | isolation source: Ammonium sulfate bioreactor | place: South Africa: University of Cape Town | collected 2014-02-18 ...
CTTGTATTGTAGATGCTCGAACAAGTCGATATTTACCAAAAACTATCGCTCAAGCAAAACAAAATTTTGAAACTGACTCATTTCATTATGATCATATAACGAATTCTCTTAATTGTAAATTATTAACTCAAAATCCATTTTTATCGTATTTTCAACAAATTTATCCAACAGAAATCAATGAAAATCAATTAACTGATGATATGCTCGATGTTCTTAAATCATATACTGATAGTAAAAATAATGAATGTTATATGAAAACAAATCTTAATTTATTAAGTTCAAATTTCGATGAAATCGATTGGATCTATGTTAATAAACTCCGTTGTCTACTTCGAGGTTTAACTAAAACCAATTTTCAACATAGTTACTATCGTGGTTTAACATTAAGTGATCAAGAAATTACGTATTATCTTGAAAAACGAAATGAATGTTATTATACAAATTCATTTACTTCATTTACAACAGATCGTCAATTGATCTATGAAGGTAATGCGATATTAATCTTACGAATCGATAATTCAAGTGAAGAAGCAAAGAAAAATCTCGCAAACATTTGTCGATGGAGTCAATTTCGAGAAGAAAAAGAGGTTTTATTAGCTGTTGGAAGTAGACTGAAGATTTTGAGTGTTCATTTTTATGGTTGTAAATGGGAAATTGAAGTTGAATTAATTGATGACTAAAAATCATCGAAATTTGTATGTTTCTTTTCTTTTCATTCTTATCATTAGATAAGAATAAATTCTTTATTTATAATGTTAAAATTCGTGTGTATACTTTATATCAGTCGATTTAGAAAAAGAAAAGAGAATGAATGAAACTGAAGAGCGTAGATATTCGAAATGGAAACAACATGGAATCACTGTAGCAGGAGGAAATCAACAAGGTGATAATTTGAAACAACTTTTCTATCCATGGAGTATTTGCGTTGATAATAAACAAACGGTATACGTCGCTGATCAATTTAATCATCGAATTGTTGCATGGAAAACTGATGCAACTCAAGGACAGATTTTAATTGGTCAATATGGCCAAGGAAGTATGGATGAACAATTGAACTATCCAAGAAAAATGATCATCGATGAAAAGAATGATTCATTCGTTATTTGTGATAATGGTAATTGTCGAATAGTTTCTTGGTCACGAAAACGACAACATAATGGTATTATTGGTGAAATAATCATGACAAATATTGATGGTTGGGGTTTAGCTATGGATAAAGAAGGATATTTTTATGTGTCTGATTTAAGAAAACATGAAATTCGACGATGGAAAATAGGTGAGAAAAAAGAAACAGTAGTAGCTGGTGGCAATGGGCAAGGAGATCGACTTGATCAATTCCGAGGACCGTATCATATTTTTGTCGACGAAGAACAATCAATTTATGTGTCTGATAATGGAAATCATCGTGTGATGAAATGGACTAAAGGTGCGAAAGAAGGGATTGTTGTTGCTGGTGGTCATGGACAAGGAAATGATCTTACACAATTATCATATCCTCAAGGGATTGTTGTTGATGAATTAGGTTCTATTTATATAGCTGATTGTCATAATCATCGAATTGTACGTTGGTTGAAAGAGGCAACGGAAGGTAGTGTTGTTGTTGGTGGAGATATACGTGGTGAACTATCGAATCATTTAAATTTTCCGCATGATTTATGTTTTGATCAAGAAAATAATCTCTATGCTGTCGATAGTGCCAATCATCGTGTTCAAAAATTTTCCCATTTTTGAACTCAAAGTATATTTGTATACAAGTACATGCACACATTTGACATGCCTTTTTTAAAATGAAACGACGAAATTTTGTTTTGTAAGTTCTATCACATGAATATACTCACTTATAGTTTCTGCCTTATTCGATTAAAATTGCTTTCACATTTTATAACAAAAGGATGACTTTCTGGTAGTGATCTTTTGGAAATCTCGAGAGCTTTCTCATAAAGTGAATATGCTTTTGAATAGTCATTCATATTTTCATATACTGTGCCGATATTGTTATATGATATTGATAAATCGGGATGATTTACTGGTAAAGATTTTTTAAATATTTCAAGAGCTTTTTCATAATTTGAAAGCGCCTCTGCATATCTATCCATTTGAAAATATGTTGCACCAATATTGTTATATGATGTTGATAAACTTGGATGATCTGGTGGTAAAGATTTCTGATATATTTCCAAAGCTTTTTCGTAATTAGAAAGTGCTGTTGAATGATGATGCATGTCGCCGTCTACTGTGCCAATATTGTTATACAACGAAGCTAGGTCAGGATGAAGAATTTGTTGTCGAATTTTAAATATTACAAAAGTATCCATAACTACATAACTCAGAATAGCTGCTTTCTCTCCATTTTATTCAAACAGTTCGGCTTTAACATCATTAACTGACAATTCTCTAATATTTATTCAAGAATACATATCTTTTATATCTTCTCTTTAAAAGAATGTGTATAAACTCAGACGAGCTTTTATCAGCAATCAATAAAATCTTCTTATCGTTTTTTCTTTAAGTTGATCGATTTTTGTTTCGCTTATAGTAATTAACTCATCCCATGTCAAACAATACGATCCGTATACGATGCCGTATTACTGTGTCAAATATTTTTGGCAAATACTGACCGTTTACTTAATAGTGCAGCCCGTAAGCGGCAAAATTATGACCAAATACGGACAGTTTTATCGATAGATCTGGGATGTCTTTCTATATCAACCCCCTGCATTTTTAATAAACATTTGAAATCGAAGAGCTATTAGTATACACACCAACCCATTTCATCGCTCTTTACATATTACATTTTTCGTCAGGTCAGTCAACTATGACGAAGAAGAAAAATTGAATATAGTATACATATGAAAATTTAACACATACGCATATTCACTTTATAAAAGCTACATATTTAAAATAAGCTTATGACAAGACATATGCGATAACATTTTTCGTTATAGAAATCTTATCTTTGAAGTTGATAATAGAAAAAGAAACGAAACAGAATGTTACGAGTTCAGCGTGCGCATTCGTTTCTATATTATATTCCAATGAGGCAATGTAAAGTAAAAAAAAATAAATCCATCAGCTAAATAAAAAAAATGAAATTTATTTTCAATTAGAATGACATTTTATAAAGAAATTTGTACAGGAACATATTATTTATTGAAATTCAATTATCGATACCTTCGATCTTATTGTCGAATATGTATTCGTTTAATAATCTTTATAATTTTGTTCATTATTATATCTTTTATTTTCGCAAACATATACTATTCAATCTATTGTCAAAAACGTTTTCGTCAAGGTCTTCTCGAAGCTCAACAACGTCGATTATGGAATGTAAATCAAGGTGTTCGCGATGAATTTCTTCCAATTTTAATGCCAACTTGTGATCGACCGCATTATCTTGAACAAGTTCTCAATAGTTTGCAGAAAATCGATGGAATCAACCAAACACTCTTAGTTGTTTCACAAGATTGTGCACAACATACAATCAGTTCTTTATTACAGAACTATTCGATTTCAATTCGAATACTAATTCTTCCTCATAAACCTCCGTATTTTTCACTTCCACGTTTTGTTTACACGAATGAATATGCTACATCTGCTAACGTCAAATTTCTCTTAGAATTCGCATTCGAACATATGCTTGCCGATGGTGCCATTCTTCTCGAATCTGATTTAGTTCCATCCGTGGATTTCTATTGTTTTTATCAATGGACACATCGATATATTCTAAGCAGAAATTATTCAAATGTTCTTTCGATTCATTCGTTTAATATTGATTCAAAAAAAACATCCGATCCGTATACATTGTCATCGTCGAATGGTTTTGATTCATGGGGATGGTCGACCGAACGAACACGTTGGCCTTGGCTTAAAACTCATTGGACAAAATTTAAAAATTGGGACATAACTCTTAATCATGAAGGTAAACAAGATCAATGGATATTTCTTCGAGCAACATTAAGTCGAACACGAATGATCGGTTTTCAAGGTATTAATGTTAAAATTAGAAAAAAAGTTGACAAAGATATACATGAAAATGTGTATATAAGCGATAAACAAATAGATTATCGAGGAAAAATACCAAAGATTCGCAAATAAAGTCTCTTATCTTTGAATTTTTTTTATAGATTAATAACGTAGAAATTTTTGTATACGATAATTGTATCGATCCGAAACGTAGAGATTCAATTGATTATCTAGAGCAATCGAAGCTGGATAATAGAGTAAGGTAGAATTAATACCAAACATTCCTGTCATACCAGCAATAGTTCGTCCATTTCTTTGGCCAGAAGAAAAAAATTGAATACGATTATTCTCCATGTCAGCAACATAGATATTACCCATAGGATCTAATGTAACACCTACGGGACTCCAAAATCCTGTTGATGAAGAACTACTTGAACCGTTTGTATAACCAGCAATTAATTCCCATGTTAAACTACCTAATCTCCATCGAACGATATTATGACACAAAAAATTTGAAATAATAAAACTGTTCGATACACTATCGAAATAAATGTCTTGAGGGAAACATAATTGATTGGCACCAGTACCAAAACCATTACCTCCGGCAACGATCGTGCCGACTGTGTTGTTAAATGTATAAGACATAATACGTTGATTCTCACGATCAGCTACATAGAGTTTATTGGAACTAGATTCGAATGTAGCGGCATACGGTTGATTAAGTGTAGTGTTTGAACTTCCGATCACACCTTTGAATAAACGTGAACAAAACGATCGACTTTGATATTCACTTACCTGTGCCTGCGATTGTCGTTCCAGATGTTGCTCCTTTTGCCCAGAATTGAATTCGATTATTACCTCGATCTGTTATATACATATTACCGTTCGTATCTGCGAACACATCAGATGGATAACGAAGAGTATTTGCAGTCGAATTTGCAATTCCTGTTACTTGTCCAGCCACTGTAACTCCTGTTGATTGATCACGTAGAAATTTCTGAATACGATGATTATACTCATCGGCAACATACAATGTATAAGACCAATCGATGTATAGATCCAAGGGAAAATATAATTTATTCGATGCATTGCCATACAGACCAGCAACACCAGTTATTGTTATACCTTCTGGTTTCCATTGGAGAGTTTTATTTTCGATTTGTTGTGATTTTGATTTTGATTTTACTAATAATACAGGTAGAGTGATTGAAAGTGTTGCAATAATTATAATTAATAAAATTGAACTGACAATTATATATTTTTTGAATTGAAGTCTAATTATATATTCAGTCGAAATAAAAAAACAAGATATTTGAATAGAAATTCAACAAACTTTTTCTTTCTAACAGGACTTATGAAAATATTTTTTGCGTAATCCGTTGAATTAGCTAGAAAACTATTATCATCCTAAAACTCTAAAGTATTATTTTGAATCATTATTTTGAACGTCTACTTGAATATATGACGAATCATATTGATCGAATGTCTTTGAAGATATGATCGTTTTTGTTGATTTAATTGATCGATTTATAATTTTATTATTACGAAGTATAGTTGCACTAGCTGGTGTGATTCGAGTTGGTCGAATTGATACATGTATTTTGGGTCGAGATTGTTTACCCATCGCAATACTTATGCGAAAGAGAAAATGAAGAAAAAAAAAGTAATTCAAATCAAATTTTATTCGGTTTCCATATGTGCTCCTAATTAAAAAATTCTATTTCGTATAACTGAAAACCTTTATTATTATGATAATTACAATATATTTGAAAAAAAATCATCATAAAAATAAATTTTCACAGATTCTATTGAATTCAATTTGTCACATGCACACAAAACAGCTTGATAACGCGTAACAAATATGTGTGAATGAATAAACAGTTTATCAAGCTAAGAGATGGATGGTATATAAGATGAACGTCATTGTTGCATATTAACATCATTCAATTGAAAAAAAATGTCTTCTCGATCATTTGTTCTTCTTGCATTTCTTGTTGTTGTTATTTCATTGATTCATGGCAAAACAATTGATGATACTAATCATGAATTCGAAACTGATTCTCAACAAGCCAATGGTTTTCTTCATCAAGATCAAGGTGTTGTCGATGTTGATAAACGTGAATTTGGTATCGATTGTGTGCCATGTAAATTAGGTATCAATCCATGTTGTAAACCGAATCTTTGCAAAAAGAATCGATTTTGGTTTGATGAATGTATGGAAATCAAAACTGTCGAATCTCAACGACATAACTATCATTAATAAAATATTTGTGCTTATTCTTTGTTGTCAAAATAAAATATGTTCTCTCTGAAATATAATGGTGACTTTCATAATTATTTGTTTCAAAGAGTTACGCCCGTGCATTAATGAGCGCACCATCCTATTCTGTACCATGGACAGTTGAAAAAGCTTTTTTTAATTATAAAAAAGAATTTCAATCTTGATCGCTAACAGCCATATGGATTTGTTGTCATCTAAATAATTAAAAACTATTCTTATAGTACGTCAAAATGAAAGTCATTTGTTAAAAGGAAAAGGTTTGAGCAACAAAAAAAAACAGTGATCGATTCTAATAATATGATTCCATTTATCATAACTATTATTTCTCTTTATTTAATAACAATTGCATTTGTTGTATCCATCGTCGTTCTTTTCGTTCTTCTTAAACATTTCAGCCAACATCATTTACGACCAGATTCAAAAATAACTTTAATGTTTTCTATTGTTATTTATTTTCTTATATGTATTTATTCAATAAATTTATTTTCATTAAATATTCGAACAATATTAGGCGATACATATAGAATAGTATTCGATTCATCATTTAGTTGTCTTTTTCAAGGCTATTTTACGAATGTTGTTGGCACATCTATGTATAATATGTTTGTCCTACAGGCGTTCTTTTGTTTATGTCATCTGATCTATCCGAATTATCGAGTATTTCAATCCTATGGATTTTATCTATTGATTATATTCATTCAAATGATCTTGAATAGTGTTTTCTTGTCTCTACAATTTCTTCTACATCATCTTGTCTATTTACCAACAGAATCTTATTGTTATGTATCATTGAAAAATCTTTCTAGTTCATTATTAATGCTTTGTTTTTGTTATTTATTGCCATTAACATATCTTTTAATTATTTATATACGCATAACAAAATATATTCGACAGACATCTCATAATTCACGAGCTTCATTGAAATCAAGACAAAAACGAGATTTCATCGCGCTTCGACGGATTTTAATTAAATTAACTACATTAGTTTTTCTCGGTTGTCCAAGTATTATCATGTGGTTAATGGTTTTAATTACAAATAAAGAATATAATTTTACTTATCGAATATTTTGGTTGGGTATTGAAAGTACTTTTGCCATATTAAGTATGGAAATAATTGTAATCGATCCGCAAGTACGACATATTATACTCGAAAAATGGCGACAAAGATTTTCATCATCACGTGCAATTTGATAGTTTATGGTTTTGATTAAAAAAGACAATTTACTTCCTTGTTCATTTCTTGTCAAATATTGAAACGAGTAACACATGTTGAAAATGAAAGACAAATAAGACCAACAATAATTGTTCGATAGACGTGTCGAGAGCGAGAGAGAAAAAAAGAGGATTCAAGGCTATTCTATCATCGAATAAATGCACGTTTACCATATATGAGTAATCATACAATAATAATGAAGCATGATTGTAGTGTTGAAGATAATATCGATAATCATGTTGTTTTTACTCATATTGATCAATGGGAAAAACATTCAATTGAAATAATTAAATCAGTTGCTGAACAAACTCGAAATGATCTTAGACAGATTTATATGGAAAATTGTCGAACATTAGCTCATTTAGTCGGTCAAATAAGCGAGCAAATGAATAAAAGTACATTGGAATTAGATGATTTGCGTCGAAAAGAAAGATTGTTACGTCGACTTCAAAACGAATTAGCTGATTTACAATTCGATATTCATTTAATACATGACAAAAGCACACAGCCGATTTATATGATACAACTTTCACAAAAATCTAAACGATATTTTACTCAAGAATCACCAAGAATAGATTCGTTAGCATTAGACGTACAAAAACAAGTTTTAGGTGAAAAACTCTTTGGATTTGTACAACAGATTGAACCAAAATTAGCAGCTAAATTAACGGGAATGTTTCTTGAATTCGATATTGAACATATTTTACTATTAATTCGATCACCAGATGATCTTCTAATTAAAGTAATTTCATATTCATGAAGAAGATGCAAAAAAATTTCCATTTTTATATATTTTAGATCAAAGAAGCTATTCAAATTCTACAAGTTCATGAATATCGACAGAAACATGTTCATTAGCTATAAAACGGTGATTTTATTTTTTGTTCAGTAACGTTTAAATCTTTGTATTCGATGATTATCTTTGTCGGATACATACAAATTAAATTGACTGTCTAGTGCAACTGAAATAGGATTTTTGAGTAAGGTAGCATTTGAACCCGGTACGCCAGCTACACCGGCGATAGTTATACCAACGGTTGAACCCACTGGAAAAAATTGTATACGATGATTAAGTGTGTCTGCAATATAGATATTTCCTGCTGAGTCTATAGTAACATCATATGGGCCATACAATGTTGTGTCAGTACTACCACGAGTACCATTTGTATTGCCAGTTACTAACGACCAATTCGTAGCTCCTATCGGCCAACGAACAACATTATGAGCACCATAATTAGCGATAATAAGACTGTTTGTTGAAGCTTCAAAAGCAACACCAGCAGGTGTATGTAATCGTGTCGGTGATAGTCCAGCACCATTGCCACCAGCCACAATGTTCAACACAGATGTCGAAGGTGAGTAACTAAATACACGATGATTGTCTTTATCAACAACATAAACCATGCCACTATTGGGATCTATTGTGACTGCACGAGGTGCATCCAGTTGATTGATGCCATTTCCACCGGTGCCTTTAGTTTATTGAACAACATTAATGTTTTTTTTAGAACTAGAATTAGTTTAGATAACTAACCTGTACCAATGATTCTTATTCCAGTCGTAGCACTAGCATTCCAGAATTGAACACGATTATTATTTGAATCAGCTATGTACATACTACCAGTTGAATCCGTGTGCACATCAGTCGGATAATTTAATCGATTCATTAAATTAATTGCTGTGCCACCGGACGAACCTGCCACAGTAGTTATTGCAGTCGTATTAATAACGTATGCTTGAATTCGATTATTATTCGAATCAGCAATATATAGTACGTCGAATGGATCAATAAAAATTCTTGTCAGACCATTAAGTCTATCCGAAGTGTTACCCGCTAAATTAGTAGCGCCAACGACCGTTTCACCAGTTTTATTCCAACGAAAGAAATAAGCAGTAGTGGTTGTTGTACTGCTAGTAGAAGTTTGAGTTAGTAGAGATGCTGATACAACAAATGATCCACCAGAGCCATTTAAATTGGATTCTTCTGTAGAAGATTTTGATTTGCCAAGAGTTGGCAGATGAACTCCCAGTGCAATTAAGGCAGCTATTGTAATTGCAACACTAAAAACAACGAAACCAAAACCTAATTTTTTTATTATCCGTCGTGATGGTCTCGTAGTGTTTGATTTTTTAGTATCGAAGTCTAAACTATTCGAAGGTGTGACACGAGATGATGATAACCGTATAGTTTTTGTTACGTACATTTTTTGAAGGCGTATACAATCAAAGTAGTTACTTTTTCATAGCATCGAAAGAAAAACATTTTCTTCATGTTATTTTTTTTATTGAGAAAATAAAACGCAATTTTCGTGGTTATTAATCTACGACGACAAATAAAAACATCATCATTATGTTAATGGGATGTTTTTCTTCGTAAGTGGACGAACCTCATCTTGATTGCATATAGCTTTGCATGTGTACTGATCATACTACCAACTGATATAACAATATCTCCCAACATGTTTTATAATATAGTTATTGAGTACCTTGTTAGTTTTGATGAAAGTTCTTAAATCTTGAACTTCTTTTCCATTGAATGATGATAGTTGTAGGGAACATAGATAACGCGCATTCTTTCTTGCTTGGGTTAATAGATAATGAACTATTGCTGGAGACATATTTTGTTGTGAATAGTTGATAATCTGTTTGAGACTATTGAAATGCTCGACTAATAATGTTAAACATTCAATTGTACAGCAAGCATCTTGAATAATTAAATTTTTTAATCGCTGTGTATTGTTATTATTTTGAAACGGCAAAATTGATGTATTTTCATGATGAAGTGATTTTATTGTCAATGTGTGACAATTCGGAGTATAAGCAAAAAGTTCAAGTAACTGTTTAAACTCATAATTATTGCACATGATCGATATTGTATGAATTTGCGAAAGAGGTACGAGCCGAGCAATTAAATTAACTGGACAAATGACTGATATTTCGAGTACAACTACATTAGGAAAATAGATGGAACAGCTCTCAATTGCTTGTTTACTCTCTAGAATTAAACGATGTACATAAGTGTAATTGCTCTCTTTTTCAAATAAACATTTGTTCGAATCATCATAGATACCATCTAGTATATAAGTTGATTTCCTAGGAAAAAAGATATTTTACTGATTAACAAACGATTAATTTAAAAAAAGATACTTGTATGGTTTTGCTGAATAAAAAATTTCATTTGGTTTTTTCTCACAATGATGTCGATGAGTAAAGAACCATTGTCGTTCGATCCAAAATGAAGATTTAAAATCGTGCATTATATTCTGACATGAGATACTATTGTCATTTTGATCTTTAAACAATGTCGAATCTGCACATTTGATATCGAAAACACGTAAATACGGCATTGAAGAACGAATCAATTCTTCCCATTTGATTGCATTTATATATTGACGATTATAAACGGAAAGATGCAAGACTTGAAGGTTTGAAAAAAGTATTGTGCTAAGTTCGGAAAACTGATCAAATTCTATTGAAAACAAGCACAAGGACACTCGTATTAATTCATTTGGAACATTGAAAAATTCTTCAGCTTGATTGTGTGCATCTCCATGTAGACCATGAATGAATAAACGACGCAACCGAGGAACATAAGATAGTAGAGCTGCGAGAAATTGCCAAGTACAGTGACAATTGAGAACAAAATGTTCGATTGAACTAGGTTCTTCATCGGAGGATATTCGTAATAGATCCGTAAAAACACCGCTAACAAATGATAATTTACAATATTTTAATGTTGATAATTGAAAAATTGATTGATAGAATTCAGTCGTATTGGTAATACATTGTACATTAGTCGATTGAATCGCTAATGAACATAATGTTCGCGAGAAAACTAAACAATTGAGAGTATTTTTGACATAATTCAAATCAATATAAAAGAATGTAACAGATTTTAATTGTGCAAATTTCGAAGTATTCTGTAATAATAAAGGAATATAGAAGATATTCAATGGTTCTGCAAGAACAAGTGATGAAATACGATGCATATTCTTGAGTATAATATCATCGTAGAAACGATCAAATGTTGGTTTAGATATCGATACACGACCAATATGAAATGGTAGTGTCGATGCACAAATAAGATCTTGAAAACGAGTATTCAAAGGATAGAAACTTTCGTAAATATTATATTGATCGAGATACTCGAAGAATTCATACATTATATCATTGGAAAGATGTTCAAATTTAGTCGTAGTTCGATCATCGATACGTTGTCGTTTTATTCGGTTCATACTTCCCAAAAGTATTTTTATGATTTTTGTTTTCGTAACTCAAATACAGAAAAAAAAACGAAACAAGTAGATTGGCAATTCTGCAAACGTATAGAAAAAACAAGTTTATTCATGCGACACCTATGTATGTTTTTCGTTTGAAGACACACGTTGAATACTACTTTTGATTTCGCATACATATGGGTGTTGAGATGAGAACGAATGTTGATAGATAGCAAGTGCTTTTTCATAGAATTCCAATGCTTGTTTCGATTGGCGATTATTTTCATGTACACGAGCAATATTTGCATAACTCATACCAACATTAGGATGATCGCAAGGAAGTGATTTTAAACGTATTTTAAGTGATTCTTCATAATTTTCCATAGCAAGACTATAATCATGTAGATTTAAATAAACATTACCAATATTATTATGAGAAGCAGCAATATTTGGATGATCAGCTGGTAAATGTTGTCTATCAATAGTAATTGATTTTTTATGAAAATATAATGCTTCGGATTATTTTCGCTGATCATTACAAATAAGAGCAATACTATTGTAGAAATAGGCTACATTTCGATGATTTTCATCGTTTGCTTCTCGAAATAAATCGATAGCTCTATTGTAATAGTCTGATGCTTGTATCCAATCCTTTTGTCGACGATAAACATTGCCTATTGAATTATATAGATTACCGATTGTTATATAATTCGATAGGTCTCTTTGTTTTTGAACTAATAACGATTTTTGAAACCAGTGCAAACTAGAATCATAATTAGCTTTATCATATGTTACTAAACCAAGTGTAGAATACAAATCACCAAGTGAAGGATCGTTTGATGGTAATTCTTTCAATAAACGACAAAACATCTTCTCTGCTAAATCATATTTACCCATACAACGTAGAACTTTACCAAATCGAAGAAGATTAACTTCACTATCACCTCCACCATAATGATTTTTCATATGATCGAAAAGTTTCTTGAGATCATGTTCATTATCATCACATAATTGTAAATGAATTACTGAAATTTGTTCATTCGTCATAGATTCAATTTGAATCAAACGAAAAATACGTCCAATCATAAATAAAATTTCACATTCATTACCGAATTCACTCAATGAACTAATATCAGCAAATGATTTTGATTTAACAACATTCGCATCCTCAGCATTAATTATAAACAGTACACGACATAAATCATTTGTAATTTCAGTATTATACAAAAAATTCAATGCTTCCTGACGAATTGTACTCATTGAAAAAAATGAATTTATTGAAATAAAATTACCAATTGATTGCCGAAGTGTATTCAATTCATCAATCGACATAACTTGACCACGATAAACACAAATCGATGATTGATATTGATATTGTTTCAACTGTCGATATATATCACTAATAACAAATCGAAGTAGAAATAAAAGATCAATATTTTGTACTCGTAATGCTTTATTCAATATTCGATAGAGAAATGAATCACGACTATACCACCAGAGAGCTCGATCTGCTTGATATTCATTTTCAAATTCATGAATAAGTGTTAATTCAGCATTATTATTTTGATATTCGTTTTTACATAATTGAATTAGATCTTGCTTATCATTTTCAATAGATTTCATTCGAATAAGAACATCGATAAGAAGAAGAGAATGCACAAAATTACCATTCAATCCAGTTGTCGATTGATCTGTATAGTTGCTACCATTGAATATGTTTAAAGATAGTGGTTCTTCATGTTTTATTCGACCTTTTTGATCCGTTTTAATTACATGAATAAGATCATCTAATCGAACGATGACATTTTTCACTTTAATGAAATTTTTTGCCCATTGTTCATTTGCTTTCTTATCCATACAGTGACGTAAATCGATGAAAGTTGTCGAAGACAATGTATTTGAGGAACTAATTGTCGACCACATCGGCCACTTACAATGAGAACTAGTCGATCTTGTGCAGAAAGTGAAAGAATTTGTCGATGACATCGATATAGATTATCGAATGTTTTCAAATGATTGATAATTTCTCGAAGTTTCAATTGAGTATGTCGATTGTCTTCGGTAATATTCACTTGTTCATCTAGCCAAAAAATCGAAAATGTTTCAAGATTTTCATTGACGTCGAATGTTTGAAACGATTTGCTATTTACGCCAGTCATACGTTAAATAAATTTTTTTCATACTTCCTTTGGTCGATATTAATAGAGAAGCAAATATTCCTGCAGGATACAAAACCACTTTACATATTTTCGTTTTTATTTAAGCAAAAAAATATTGACATAAACTTTATAATTTCTAGCTTTTAAAAGACACGCAATCAGTTTGATAAAAGTGAGTTATTTTTTTTAAGATAATTAATAAACCGTGTTCGATGAGCAGGATGAATCATCATAGCAAATAGACAAGACACAAAACTTCGAGAAAATCTTGAACATATCATACTGGGCGAATCTGATAAATTAGTAGCTAGATTACTACGACCAATATTGCGTTTACAACACATTTGAGTTTCCATTACTGAATCATGTACAAGATCATATCCCAATGATAATCTAGCAATTCTCCGTGAATTTTCATGAATATCAACAGACATAAATTCTGTACGTGAGATGTCATGAGCGGTTCCGTGTTCGTCCGCAATTAATTCTACATCTGCAATTAATTTTGATTGTCGATGATAAAATCCAATTAGAACTATTCTTGCTGAATATCTGTTGTTGACTTCTTTTAAATTGGCATAGTAAGAATGAGAGAGAATATAATCAATATCTAATAAAATATTCAAATCTACTGATTGATTTTGCTGAGATAAATGCTCAGACAATCGTATAACATCATGTGCTGTTGTTTGCCGCAAATAACGAGTAGCATCAATAAGTTCATCGAAACGAACTTGATTATTTACATCTTTGTATGTTAACTTCATAAAATACGTCATTTTCCAATTATCTCGATGTTCAGAAGAAGAATTATAACGTAATCGATATAAATTCTGCCAAAATGATTCTTGATTAAGTATAGTATACCATCGTTTGCATACTAACTTCATTGAATGAAAATCTAATGGATCTGTTATATAGAATAGAATGTTTTGCATAACAAGTTCAGGTAATTCTTCGAAAAGACGATAATTTTCAATGTTATATTCGATATTCGATGAATATGGTAAACGAATAATCTCTTTGAATTCTTCGTTTTGTATATCAATCCAATGATCAAGAAGAAAATCAGCTAACCAAAGTGGACTTTTCGTACAAATATGTTCGAAACCAACGAGAATATCTCCATTACTACTTGACAATTGTTTTGCTATTCGATAAACATACGCTAATTGTTCGCTTTTTGTTTGTGAAAAAAATTCATCTTTGCTATATTCTTGATCTGTATCAGATTGTCGTCGGCCATGTAATTTCTCATTGTATTGAATAAATAAATTGCAAAATACTTTTTCTTGATCAGTAATTGGACTAGTGATTGTTATCAATAGACGATAATCTCGAGCTGTTTTTTGCCATTGACATGAATAATAGAGCATATATTTCTTTAAAATAAGGAGAAGTTTCTCTGAAGCATATCGAGGTACTGTATTCCGATAGATTGACAGTTCACAGCTCCACATTTTGATATTATTTAGCAGATAAGCAGCAAAAGATATTGATGATCGTGGTACAAAAAAATTATATTTACGTTCGTTTGTGCCACCGTATGTGACAAACAGAATATCCAATGATTTATCATTACAAGTTGGAATAGTTATTTCAATTGTATTATACGAAGTCAGTTTCTTATTCTGTAACCATTTGATCAAAAATGTCGCTGAACAAATAATATCCACAGCAAGAGAGCCAGAATCTGTACGAATCTCTTTCAAAAATCGCGAAGCAGCTGTGGAACCAATTACTATAGCTGCCGATGCCGATGGATCTCGGATGACGGTAGAAATTTTTCGCAAAGTAGAGATGACTTTCGACACATTCGATTGTGACATGTTGCTGTGTTTTACAGCAGTGAATGTGCGTTTTCGAGATAAAGATCGAATTCATTGATAAGAGTGTTTGTTGTGACGTAAATGGGCAAAATCTTAAACTTACGTCTCTAAACTTTTATTATTTTTTTTTCGTCATTCAATCAGTACTCTTGATCGTAAAATTAAGTATGACGTTGAAGGAGAAGGAACTAATTACATTCGCCCCCCAGTATACATATAAACATGTACAGAACGAAATAAACTTATATTTTTTTTTAATTTTCGCTCAGTTTATACATGATGCAGCTAAGATACGATCTCATTGAAGGTTATCACGTGTAATTAATTTATATTTATTTGTTTTCCCCATAGTCATATAAAAGTAGTCATTTATTCCGCATATCTCGTAATTTACAATATGTTTTACGACGATTTCGAATATCTATTAAATTATTCATCACGTAAATTACGTTATAAACAAAAACGTTCAGATCGTTATGTTCGTCGATGTAATGATTTACTTGATAAATTAAATAGCTTTCCAACAACTAGTCTTTCGAAAATACCAACACATCCATTTTATATAACTCTTCGTAATTTAATTCGTGATCTATTTATTGATTGGTTTTTTGCCAAAGACTTGACTGACAATGAAATATTATTTCTTAAAAAATCGATTTATTTCTTTCATTCAATTGTTTATGCAATCTCAGATATCAATCAAATTAATTCATGGCTTCTCGATAGTCTATTTATCAATTCTATAGCTGATTGTTTTAGTCATATTGATCGATTGTTGTATCAATATCGAAGTAAAACAATATTCAAACAATTAATACATCTGTTCGATATATTTCAACAATATATTGATCGAATTCAGCTAGTACCATCACCAAAATTCGATCGTTTCATTGAATCCATAATGGATTGTTTACTTTCATCGTCATACGATCGAACTTTTCGAAAACTTAAATCAACGTGTCAAAAAATGAATACTGAACAAACATTTTTTCTTATCAAATGTCCTTCATTGATCAATTCCTATCATGGTTTACAATCGAATAAAATCATCGAACAAATTCTTAGCACAATGATACCTCGTTACGCTTTACTACTCGATCCACACATGAATTCTATTTCTCACTGGTCATCAATATTCATTCATATTGTTCATCATCTTCTTTTAACTGTTATCTATGCAAAAGATTTCTATACACCCTATGCTAACGGTCAACCATTACAATGGTTAATCGATCATATCGTTCATATTCTCAATGAAGAATCATTTCGTTCGAAAGTCGACAAGAAATCTGTATCACCTGAAACCATGCTTATCGATTCATCGATTCGTAGTCTAACAGCTTTCGTTCACGAACCTGATCTATTAGTTTATATAAAAAGTTTAAAAATCACTTCAATTTTTCGTTCATTAATTCAACTGCCCAATGAAACAATTGTTCTACATGCTTATGTCATGCTGGCTTATACACTCAAGGAAGACGATATTAAAGCATCAGAAAAAGAAGCCGGTCGATTACTATCGAAAATTTTAGATACATTAAGAAAGAAGATAAAATCACTTGTGAATCCACATAAAAACGCCCAAGTTATCGAAAAACAAATGTCACTTCTTGTCGAAGCTTTTCGAGGACTTGTTCAACATGATCAAATAAAAAGTGAAATTTTAAAACAAAATGCGTTAACATTATTCTTCGAAGGTTACGAACGATTTAATCATCATTCGAAACGGCTCGTACTTGAATCACTCGGTTCGATTACATTCGATCAAGAGGCAGCTCGATTATTACGACACAATCCAGATTTTATGAAATCAATTGAAAATATTCAATCAACATCGGACAATGGTATCAAAAAAGCAGCAGAAAAAATTCTTTGGAATATAGAACCAGACAGACAGAATAAGAAAAAAATCGATGAACAAAAAAATATTGATTCAAAAGAGAAAAACAGTGAAATGCCAACGAAAACTGAATATTTATATGATATTATGATTTCGTATTGTCATGCTGATAAAGAATTAGTCTATCGTTTGCATAAACATCTTTCCAATAAAGGTTTTAAAATATGGTTCGATCGAGATAATATCTATGGACCAGGTACGTATACGTATATGTTTTGTTGAACAATTATTTAAAATATTCTATCAATCGATCGTTTTTAGCTATGCAAGCGATGGCAGATGCAGTGGAAAATTCCGAATTCGTTCTTCTCTGTATGTCAGATTCGTACAAACGAAGTGTTTATTGTCAAGCTGAAGCTGAATATGCATTTCATTGTAAACGACATTTATTACCGTGTATTGTTCGACAAGGTTATCGAGCTGATGGTTGGCTAGGTTTAGTCATTGGCAGTCGAATTTATGTGGATTTTGGTCGTGTTGATTTTCAACATGGTTGTGATTTGATTGTTAAAGAAATTACATTACAACGTGACAATAAATTAATCGAGAAAAAAGATGAAATTCAGATAGATAATAGATATAAACGACGTGATACAAGAAATGCAATGTATCATTCGATGTCAATTCATCAATGGACAACGAAAGATGTTCTCGATTTTCTCTATGATCATCATCTTCAACCGATGATGCCTATTTGTGAATTGATGACAGGCTATGGCTTATTGAAATTATTTCGTCTTTGTCAACGAAAACCAAGTGATTTATATAGTCAATTGAATGAAGAATTTAAAATGAGATTTAATGATTTATTTCTATCGATTGGAATTTATACGCAATTTCTTAGTGAAATGGATCAATTAATTAATTCATCATCGATACATGAAATTGGAGAAGATGTTCATCAAGAATCGAAATCATCATCATCATCATCATCATCATCATCTAGTTCGTCATCGACTCCAGTACAAAACAATGTTATTGTTGAGTCAATTCCTCAACAAATTAGTTCACCATCATCATCAGCTATGACAACAACTCAAACTTCACTTAATGTTCACATAACTGAACAAACAACTGCCGTTCGAACAGAAGCATTAGTCGTTCAAACTTCTCAAGATATTGCTGCTATTCATTCGCAACAAATTCAACAAAAGACAGTTTATTCTTGAAAATTTAAATATAATTACAGTATAGGGACATCATTGGGAAAAGAAACGCTTCATTGCTCTTATCTCTACCAACACAACTTTAGTATGATAGTTATGATAGTTGAAAATAAATGAAGCGTATAATAAACGTAGACTGTACGAAATATGATTGGTTGAAAAAAGGAAAAAATCCATCGAGCGATGATATATACCTATGTATACACAACGAAATAAATATTTTTTGCATTCATTCGTAAATGATTTTATTTTCGTTATAAATATGAAACATTGAGAATCTTATAGTATTCATGTTAATAGGAAAATTATTTTTTTAAATTATATTTTAGAAGGAATCTATTTACGTTAATAAGAATGGCTTCGAATTATTCGGAAAATGATGACAAATATCTGTATAATCAGCGAGTGGCAGATATGGCAGCAGAATCTGGTAAAATATTAACTCCGATCAAAGGTTACGAGAAAAAGTCTCTCGTAACCTTAGAAGAAGCTATTGAACCAATAGTATCATTGGTGCCTGATGTTCAGCATATGGCACATGTTGCTAAAATGCGCTGCGCACATCCTCCAGCGGATGGACTTTCATTAGACGAATCAGCATCAATTATGCTTTATACCATGGAATGGAATCCTTCAAAAGCGTCTTTTTACTATATATTAAATGATACTCTTCGATCAGAAAATCGACAACAACTCATTCCATGGTTTCTATTTTTGAAACTGATTCTTACTGCATTTGCACGTCTTCCACCAAGTAATCGTCCGGTTATCTATCGTGGTGTTCGACAAGACATGACCGAAAAATATTTGAAAGGTAAGACGATGATTTGGTGGGGATTTGGTTCTTGCACAGACACTATGGATGTACTCAATAATAACCAATATTTTGGATCAAGTGGAATTCGAACATTTTTTGCAATTGAAACAACAAGTGGAAAAAATGTTCAACGACATTCATACTTTGCGCGTGAAAATGAAATTTTATTGCCACCAGGAAGACAATTTGAGGTTGTTTCGTGTTTAAAACAATCTGGTGATCTATATATGATACAACTTAGAGAAACTGAACCCAAATATCCACATTTGGAGCCATTGCGAAAAGGTAAATTAAACATACTACTTTGTTTATTCTCAATCTTTTGAGCGGAGCGGGTATTTCTCT
>ERZ778027.2793-NODE-2793-length-19859-cov-3.855989_pt1 | contig 19859 bp, 23 predicted proteins | sample MGYA00375757_ERZ778027 | MGnify/ENA primary metagenome ERZ778027 (study PRJEB29350, sample SAMN05389817) | bioreactor metagenome | isolation source: Ammonium sulfate bioreactor | place: South Africa: University of Cape Town | collected 2014-02-18 ...
TCGGGGCATTCGCCTCTCTGCGCAATCTCACGGCGCCGATCCGCGCGCTCGGACTGTCGCCCTCGCTGCCGACGCTGACGGCCGCATCTTTCTGCTTCGCCATCGCGCAGGGCGTGCTGCTGGCCTTCTTCGTCACCTACATGGTCGTCGACATCGGGCTGTCGCTGTCGATCGCCGCCGGGCTGTTCGCGATCAATCAAGCGGTCAGCGTCTTCGGCCGCGTCCTGATGGGCTGGATCGTCGATCGCGCCGGCTCGGCGATCACGCCGCTGCGCATTCTCAGCGTCGCATCGGCCGCAACCACCGCGCTGCTGGCGCTGTGCGATGCAAGCTGGCCCCTCTGGACGATCGCCCTGCTCGCGGCTGTTTCGGGAATCACCATCGTGAGCTGGAACGGAATCTTCCTTGCCGAAGTGGCGCGGCTGACGCCGCCCGCGCATGTCGGCGAAGCCTCGGCCGGATCGACGCTTCTCACCTTCGTCGGCTATGTGATCGGGCCGGCCGCCTTCGCGGCGCTGGTGGACCTGTCCGGCAGCTACCGCATCGGCTTTTTCGTGGTGATCCTGTTTTCGCTGTCGGCGCTGATCTTTCTCGCGTCGCTGTCGCGCCGAAACGCGTAAGCCGACGACGCTTCACTTCGCCAGCAGCACCTGACGGCATTCTGCGGGCAGGTCGTCCATGGTCAGGAAGCGCTCGGGCCTGGGTTTTCCCGGCGGCTTCTTCGGGCCGAAGATCGCCTTGCGCTGGAGCGCGAGCCAGTCGGACAATTCCTTGCCGCAGCCGTCGCCGCCCGCCGGCGGAGTCTGATCCCTGCATTCGGCGTCGCCGGCCGGACAGGCGATGCGGATGTGGAAATGATAATTGTGGCCCCACATCGGCCTGACCTTCGACAGCCAGCCGCGATCGGCGCCGGCCTCGCGGCAGAGCGCGGTCTTGATCGCCGGATTGACGAAGATGCGCGTCACCTCCTGCTGCCGCGCAGCCGCGCGGATGATCGCCAGATGCTGCGGCGTCCACACCGACGGATCGACGTCCATCCAGGCCGAATTGACCATGTTGATCGCGGACATCGTCTCGCGCTCGTCGCGCGACAGGCGACGACCGGGCATCGGCGTCAGCCAGACGTCGGCGTCGAGCCCGAGTTGATGCGAGGCGTGGCCCGTGAGCATCGGGCCGCCGCGCGGCTGCGACATGTCGCCGACGAGAAGACCGCTCCAGCCCAGCGCCGGCGCGCCTTTCGCCAGACGCTCGAGCAGCGACACCATTTGCGGCTGAGCCCAGTTGCGATTGCGCGACAGGCGCATCACCTGCCATGTCGCGCCATCGACCGGCAGCGCCTGTCCGCCCGCCATGCAGCCGCGCGCAAAGCTGCCGATGGCGCGCGGCGACAGCGGCGCGGCGGTCTGCTGTCTGCCGAACAGAACCTTCGCGGCGTCAGCCGGCGCTGTGGCGAGAATCCTCGTGCGCCGCGCCATCTCCTCGGTCTGCGTCTCCTGCGCGCGCGGCGCCGTCGCGCCCGCAAGCTGAACAGCGCAAACCGCAGCAAGAACAAGGGCGGCTCGAATCATCGCAATCCCGGATATGACGCGCCCCGCCGGCATGCTGCGGCGGCCGCGCGGCATCGTCAATCCGAAGGGTTACAGAAGCGTTCCGGCCGCGAGTTTCGCGCCGCGCAGGAATTCGCGGGCCGGCATCGGCTTCGATCCCGCGCGCTGAATCTCGATCAGCCGCACCGCGCCGTCGCCGCAGGCGATCGTCAGTTCGTCGTCGATGATTTCGCCCGGACGGCCGCCGCCATCGGCAAGCCGGCTGCGCAACGCCTTCACGCGCTCCACGCCCCGGCCGAGATCGGCCTCGAAGAACGCGCCGGGAAAAGGCGACAGGCCGCGAATGAGATTGTGCGTCTCGGCCGCCGGACGACGCCAGTCGATGCGCGCCTCGTCGTTCGTGATCTTCTTCGCATAGGCGACGCCATGCTCGCCCTGCGGCGTGAAGGACAGCGAGCCGCGCTCGAGCGCCGCGAGCGCGCGCAGCATGAGATCGGCGCCGAGAATTTTCAGCCGGTCATGCAACTGGCCCGTGGTCTCGTCCGCATCGATCGCGACGCGATCGACAAGCGCCACAGGCCCGGTGTCCAGCCCCTCCTCCATGCGCATCACCATCACGCCGGTTTCCCCATCGCCGGCGATCACCGCGCGGTGGATCGGCGCCGCGCCGCGCCAGCGCGGCAGCAGCGAGGCGTGCAGGTTGAGGCAGCCCTCGCGCGGCGCGTCGAGAACCGCCTTCGGCAGCAGAAGCCCGTAGGCGACGACGACCGCCGCATCGGCGTTGAGCGAACGAAACTGCTCGGCCGCCTCCTCGCCGCGCAACGATTGCGGCGTGAACACCGGAACGCCGAACGACTCCGCCATCGCATGAACCGGCGACGGCTTCAGCGCCATGCCGCGTCCCGCCTTCGCCGGCGCCCGGGTGAAGACCGCGGCCAGATCATGGCCCTGCCCGACGATGCCGGCGAGCGTCGGCACGGCGAAATCGGGCGTGCCCATGAAGACGATGCGAAGGGGCATGACTGCGCTCGCTGAGAGATCGAAGCCGTCAGATCGAACGGCCCCGCCGAAACGTCAACACGCGCCTACACTTCCTCGGCGTCGCGCGCCTTCTCCTTGGCGAGCTTGGCGAATTTTTTCACCACGCGGTCGCGCTTGAGCTTCGACAGATAGTCGATGAACAGCTTGCCATCGAGATGGTCGATCTCGTGCTGCAGGCAGGTGGCGAGCAGCCCTTCGGCTTCGATCGTCTTCTCCTGTCCGCGCTCGTCCTGAAAGCGCACGGTGACGCGCGAGGGGCGCTCGACCTCCTCGTAATAATCCGGAATCGAGAGGCACCCCTCCTCGTAGATCGCCTTCTCCTCCGACGCTTCGACGATCTCGGGGTTGACGATCACCATGGGCTGCCTCGGCTCGTCCTTCTTGGCGAGATCGATCACGAGCAGCCGCTTCGGCACGCCGATCTGGATCGCGGCGAGGCCGATGCCGGGCGCGGCGTACATCGTGTCCAGCATGTCGGACGCCAGCGCGCGCAATTCGTCATCGAACGCCGAAACGGAGGACGATTTCTCGCGCAGCGCGGGATCGGGAATCGAGAGGATCGGGCGGAGGGCCATGGCGCGTCGCACATAGGGATGCGGCCGCTGAGGGTCAATCGGCGGCGCGAGCGCTTGACCAATCAATAAGCATTGGCTTATTGATTTCGCATGCTCGAAGCCGCGATCTTCAAGGCTCTCGCCGATCCGACCCGCCGGGCCGTCTTCGAGCGGCTGGCGGAGCGGGAAATGACGGTGGCGGAGCTGACCGCCGGCGCCGCCATCTCCCAGCCGGCGGTGTCGCAACATCTGGCGTCGCTGCGGGCGGCGGGGCTGGTGCGGGAGCGGCGCCAGGGCCGCAACGCCTATTACCGGCAGGAGCCGGAGGGCCTGCGCCCGCTCGCCGCCTGGGTCGACCGCTATCGCGGCTTTTGGCCCGACCGCATCGAGAAGCTGAAAGAAACGCTGAAGGACATGGATTCATGACCGACGATTGCGACCCGACGCGGCTGTCCTTCGCCTGCGTCCTCGACCATCCGCCGGAAAAGGTGTGGCGCGCGCTGACCCGTCCGGACATCGTCGCGACCTGGCTGGCGCCGAACGATCTTCGCGCGACAGAAGGCGCGCGCTTCACGCTGACGGGCGCGGGCGAGGACAAAAGCGACATCGCCTGCGAGGTGATCGACGCCGAGCCGCAACGGATGCTGCGCTGCCGCTGGAGCGAGACCGACCGCAGCGGCGACGTGATCGGCAGCACCGTCACCTTCACGCTGGAGGAAAAGGACGGCGGCACGCTGCTGCGCGTGACGCATGACGGCTTCGCCCGGACGCAGGCGCGAGCGCGCCAGACGCCGCCGCTGCGCGCCGTCGCGCGAAACGCCTCGCGGACGCGCGTTTCCGCCGCTCCGAAACGGCGCGCGCCCGGCGCGAAGCCTGTGATGCGTCTGGCCGCATGACCGATCCATATCCATCGACACATGGGAATTGACTGATGAATCTCGTTCCGGTCGTCATCGAGCAATCCAACCGCGGCGAGCGCTCGTTCGACATTTTCTCGCGGCTGCTGCGGGAACGCATCGTGTTCCTCAACGGGCCGATCGACGACAATGTCTCGGCGCTGATCTGCGCGCAGCTTCTCTTCATGGAGTCGGAAAATCCGAAAAAAGAGATCGCGATGTACATCAACTCGCCGGGCGGCGTGGTGACCAGCGGGTTCGCGATCTACGACACGATGCAGTTCATCAAATGCCCGGTCTCGACGGTCTGCATGGGAACGGCCTGCTCGGCCGCGTCGTTCCTGCTCATGGCCGGCGCTCCCGGCCAGCGCATCGCGCTGCCCAACGCCAGCGTGATGCTGCACCAGCCCTCCGGCGGGTTTCAGGGACAGGCGTCCGACATCCAGCGGCACGCCGACAACATCCAGAAGACGAAGCGGCGGCTCAACGAGCTCTACGCGAAACATTGCGGCCGCACGATCGAGGAGGTGGAGCAGGCGCTCGACCGCGACCATTTCATGAGCGCGGACGAGGCGAAGGCGTGGGGAATCGTCGATCACGTCTATGAGACCCGCGAGGCGATGGCCGCCTGACCTGTTGACGGCGTTCTAGCTTCGTTCCCATCCGGCGCCGAATCGGTCTAGGATGGGCCATGAACGACATTCTCTTCCGGGCGTTCGATCATCCCGTGACCGTCGGCGAGGCCGCGATCGGCTTCGGCGCGGCGCTCCTGTGCCTCGTGCTGGCGCTCGTCATCGTCGCGGCCCGCGGCGGCCGGGCGCGGGCGGAGGCTGACGCCGGCGCTGCGGAGCGCTCCCGCGAACTCGACGACAAGCTCGCCGATCTCAACCGCCTTCAGGCGGAGATGACCGGCCGCATGCAGACAATGGCCGAGATCTTCGGCGCGCGGCAGGGCGATCTCGTCAAGAATCTCTCCGATCGCCTCGACGGGTTGCAGCACCGCGTCGGGCAGGGGCTGGAATCGGCCAACGAGAAAACCGGCGAGCAACTCGGCAAGCTCAACGAGCGGCTCGCGGTGATCGACGCCGCGCAGAAAAACCTCACCACGCTGACCAGCGAAGTCGTCGGGCTGAAGGATGTTCTCGCCAACAAGCAGTCGCGCGGCGCCTTCGGGCAGGCGCGCATGGAGGCGATCGTGAAAGACGGGCTGCCCGGCGGCGCCTATGAATTCCAGTACACGCTGCCGAACGGCAAGCGGCCGGACTGCATCATCCGCCTGCCGGGCGATCCGCGACCGCTGGTGGTCGATGCGAAATTCCCGCTCGAAGGCTTCACCGCCTTTCGCGACGCCACGGGCGAGGAGGCGCGCAAACCCGCGCTGGCGCGGGTGCGCGGCGACGTGCTGCATCATGTGAAAGACATCGCCGAGAAATATCTCGCCGGCGGCGAGACGCAGGACATGGCCCTGCTGTTCGTGCCGTCGGAAGCGGTCTACGCCGATCTCGTGGAGCATCTGGACGACGTGGTGCAGCGGGCGCATCGCGCGCGCGTCATCATCGTGTCCCCCTCGCTGCTGATGATGGCGATCCAGGTCATGCAGACCATCATGCGCGACCACCGCATGCGCGAGGAAGCGCAGGTGATCCAGGCGGAAGTCGGCAAGCTGATGGACGATGTGCGCCGCATTCTCGAGCGGGTCGGCAAGCTGGAGACGCATTTCCGGCAGGCGAACGACGACGTCGCGGCCATCCGCACATCCGCCGACAAGATCGCGCGGCGCAGCGACAGGATCGAGCAGCTCGATTTCGAGGAGAGCGCCGGCGCAGCGCCGGCGGCGATCGCGAGGCCTGGCCTGCGGGCGGCGGAGTAGAGCGCTTCTTTCTTTCGCTCGCCGCTCGCATTGTTTCGCAAAGGGCTGTGGATCGCGGCGACAACATCGGTCCAGGCCGTGCGCCGCATTGTGACGGAATGCGGACTGTGATTGGTCGCTCAGGCGTCAGAATCACGCCATGAGCAAATCAGCCGCCCGCCCCGTCCTCGCCGCCTCCATCGCCGTGTTCCGCGACGACGGCCTCGTGCTGCTCGCCCGCCGGGGCGCCGCGCCGATGGCCGAACTCTGGTCGCTGCCCGGCGGCAAGGTGGAGGCGGGCGAGACGATGGCGGACGCCGCCCTGCGCGAACTGCGAGAGGAGGTCGGCGTCGAGGCCGAGATGATCGGCTTCAACGACCATGTGGAATATATCCAGCGCGACGCCGCCGGCGCGGTCGCGGCCCATTTCGTCATCGCGTCCTTCGTCGGTCGCTGGCGCGCGGGAGAGCCGACGCCCGGACCCGAGGCGAGCGCCGTCGCCTGGGTCGATCCATTCGAACCGGGCGATCTCGCCATGACGCGCGGCCTCCCCGCCATCCTGCGGCGGGCGGCGGTGATCGCCGCCAAAGCAACCGCGCCGGAGGGGCCCGATTCGGGCTGAAGCGGAGCGCATTTTGTCGCACGCGCTGTCGAATCTGCGCTAAACCTCTCAGCGGAAACGGCTATCGTCGCCGTTAACCTTCGTAAATCTTTCGTATCGCGCGATCATCGTATTTGGTTAGATTGCCGCCGAAACAAGCAGTTCAGGCATGGATCATCAGGACCAGACCGACCAGCAGGCCTATGCGGACCCGGCCGCCGACGAGGCGCGACTGGCTGCGCTCGGCTATATCGGCGAAGCCTTCGCCGAAGCCAGCCATGACGGGCTCGATTCCGAATCGATGGCCCGCGCCGCCATCGCCGCCGGCCTGCGGGAGCTGGTGAAAATCTATGGCGAGGAGCCGGTCGCGGCCTTCGTGGAAGGCTTTTCCGAAAAAATCCGCAACGGCGATTATTCCCAGCCGATGAGGCATTGACGCCTTGCTTCCGCCGCGCTCGCGCGCGCAGATTTTTTCATGTCGTCGCATCCATCGTCCAGACGCGCGGCGCTCGCCCTCGGCGCGGCGTTCATCCCCTTCGCGGCCGGCCGCCAGAGCGCGCTCGCCCAGCCCGCCCGCACCGCTCCGGCAGCGCCCGCAAAACCCGCTGCGCGCCCCTCGGTCATCGCCGAATCCGACGCCTCGAAACTCCCGCCGCGCGTCGCCGACATGCGGGAGCGGATTCTCGACGCGGCGCGATCGGGCGACATCGAGAAGCTGCGCATTCCCCTTGAGCGCAACGAGACGCCGCCGGTGCTGCAGCGCGGCGGCAAGGGCGATCTCATCGCGCTGCTGCGCGGCAAATCCTTCGACCCGGAGGGGCGCGAGGCGATGGCGCGCCTCGTCAATCTGCTCGAAGCGCCCTATGCGCGCATCGAAGCGGGCAGGCCGCAGGAGATGTATGTCTGGCCGGCCTACGCCGAGATGATGTGGGAGAGCCTCTCGCCGGAGGACTGGGTGTCGCTCTATCGCGTCGTTCCCGCCGGGGTGATCAAAGAATCGCTGGAGAAGCGCAAATATCTTGGCGACCGCGTCGGCGTCGGCCCCGACGGGACATGGCATTATTTTCTCACGGGCGAGTGAGGGCGCGCCGCCGCATGGGAGCGCCCCTGCCGCTGCGCGATCCAGCCGGACGCATGGGCGCAAACGCGGACATGCGGCGGACCTTATTGTCCCGGACGGTTTGCGCCAGGCCGTCCCAGGCCGTCCCCTGCGACGATGAGGCGGCCACGCAAGCGAGCGGATAAGGGGCCTGCTGCGGCGGCGCTACGGCTTGGAGACGACGACCTCCAGATATTCGCTCGGCACGATCAGGCTGGAGTCGCCGCCTCGGTTGAGATCCTTGAGAAGCTTGCGGATGTCCGCTTCGAGCGCGGCTTGGCCGTCCGGAGCCAGCGCCGCGAAGGCCCTGTTGGTCGGGCCGTAGTAGGTCTTGAACACGTCGAGCCAATGATCCGCCGACCGGTAGCGGAAATTGAACGTCTTGCTCGCGGCCGCGACCCGGTGGCCGGGAAACAGCTCCTTCAGCCGGGACCCGGTTCCCCACAGCGCCGGCGAGCGCAGGCCCGCCGGGGGCGGAACATGCGATCCGATGGTCTTGAAGAGCTGACCGATGAAACCGTCCGGCGTCCAGTTGGCGAGACCGATGCGTCCGCCGCGCCGGCACACGCGGCTGAGCTCGCTCGCGGCCTTCTCCTGATTGGGCGTGAACATCACGCCGAACGTCGACAGCGCCACGTCGAAGCCGCTGTCGGCAAAGGGCAGCGCTTCGGCGTCGGCCTCCCGAAAAGCGACGGTGAGACGCTCGGCGGCGGCGCGCTCCTTGCCGCGCTCGAGCAACTGAGAAACATAGTCCGTCGACGTGACGTCGGCCCACCGGCGGGCGGCGGCGAGAGTCGCATTGCCGTTTCCGGCGGCCACATCAAGCACGCTCTCGCCCGCGGTGAGATCGACGGCCTCGCACAGGCTTTCGCCCACGATCTGAAGCGTGGTTCCGACAACCGCATAGTCGCCAGCCGCCCAGGTGTTCTGCTGCTTCTGCTTGATCGCGCTGTAGTCCGGCTGTTGAGATGCTGTCGTCATCCAAGCGCTCCTGTTTGCTCGTCTCGCAGCGTCGAAACCCCGACGACGCGGATCGGCCCGCGACGAGGCGCTGCGGCCCCGCTGGCGCCGGCGTCATTGTTAGTCGGGCGGCGGAAGCGGCTCATCACTGGAATCAATGACGCGCCGACAATTTTCTCCTGCCTCTCCGCATGCCGCCGCAACGCGCATTCTCACCCCGCCGCAGCCGCGCCGCCTTCATTGGCAGGCTTCGCGGCGTCCTCCGGACAACCGGACCTGAGCCTGCGGCGATGGCCTGCGCGCGGGCGTCGGGAGCGCGGCGATTTCGTCGTTGCGCGAAGTCTGCTATCGTCCGCCCGCCGCGCGGGGCGAGGCGCATCAGGCATAGCGATCAAACACCCAGCAAAGCGCGCCTGCGCGGCCTGCCCCCGCCGCCTGGAATGCCAAGGATGGTGCGAGACTTCCGGCCCGACGCAATCGTCGGCGACATCTATGATGCGGCGCTCGACCCGGACGGGCTGCAACGGCTCGCGGCCAGCATGATGAAGGTTGGCGCCGGCGTCAGCGCCAACGTCATCATCCATCATGAGAACGGCGCGTCCGACGCGGCCACTCATGGCCTGCCCGATGAAGCGCTGCGGCGCTACGCCGAGTATTATGGTCGAATAAACCCGGCGATATCCGCCGCGGCCGCCTGGGACCGGACGCGGATCGGGCGTTACAGCGACGCGCTCGCCGCGCGGCGTTTTCGCCAGACCGAATTCTATGCGGATTTCGCGCGCGTCTTCGACACGGTCCATGTCATGGGAATGCATCAGCTTGCGATCGGCCGCGGCAGCCGCGCGGAAATCGGCGTGCACCGGGGCGACCGGTGTCGGGATTTCACGGACGGCGATGTCAGACGGTTTCAGAGCATCGTGCCGCATCTGCAGCGCGCGCTGCACCTGCGCCGCAGGCTCGCGCCGCGCTTGCAGCCGCATATCGGCCTTGCTGTCCTTGAGACGCTCGCCTTCGGTTGCGTGATCTGCGACGCGGCCGGCCGCGTTCTGCTCGCGAACCAGGCGGCCCACGCCCTGGAGCGCGCTGGCGCGATCACGCTCGCCGCATCGCGGCAAGGCCTCGGCGCGCGGAGCCCGACCGAGCGCGCCGAGTTCGCCGCGCTGATCCGCGCCGCCGCGACAGGCGGCGGTGGAGGCATGCTCATCAACGCCGTCCACGGCGCGCGGCTGTTCGTCCTGGCGACGCCGCTGCCCGGACGCCTCAACGGACGGCCGGGACAGGCGCTGGTGACCTTCAGGTCAGAGGCCGCCAATCCGACGGTCGACGCGGCTCTGCTCTCGCGTCTCTTTCAACTCACGCCGGCGGAAGCGCGGCTGGCGGTCGCGCTTGCGGCCGGCCGCTCGCTTGCCGAGATCGGCGCCGAGTCACGCGTCACCGAGAACACGCTGCGCACGCAGGTCGCCAGCGCGCTGCGCAAGACCGGCGCCGCCAACCAGCGGGAGCTGGTGCGCATGCTCAATCTCATGCCGCCCGTCAACCAGCCCGCCGCACGGGAGCAGACCTATCGGCGCCGCGCGAGCGACAGCGCGGGCCGCGAGGGATGAATTCCAGTCACCGTTGCGGCGCAAGGGTTTCAGCGAACCGCACCGCGCGTCCGCACGACGGCGCGAGAATCTCCGCCTCCCACATCACGCGCCGGCCGCGCACCACCGTTCCGACGGGCCAGCCCGTCACGTCGACGCCGTCATAAGGCGTCCAGCCGCAGCGCGATCCGATCCATTCGTTGCGGATCGTCTCGCGTCGCTTCATGTCGACGATGGTGAGATCGGCGTCGTAGCCGACGGCGATGCGGCCCTTGCCGGCGATGTTGAACAGACGCTGCGGGCCGGCGCTCGTCATGTCGACGAAGCGCTCCAGCGTCATGCGGCCGGCGTTCACATGATCGAGCATGATCGGCACGAGCGTCTGCACGCCGGTCATCCCGGAATGCGTGTCGGGATAGCCATGCTCCTTCTCCTCGCGCGCGTGCGGCGCATGGTCGGAGCCAAGAATGTCCGCGACGCCGAGGCGCACGCCTTCCCATATGCCCGCGCGATGCGTTTCGTCGCGCACGGGCGGATTCATCTGCGCATAGGCGCCAAGGCGCTCATAGCAATCGGGCGCGACGAGCGTGAGGTGATGCGGCGTCGCCTCGCAGGACGCGACATCCTTGTGGTGAGCGAGAAAACGCATCTCGTCGGCGGTCGAGATGTGCAGCACATGGATGCGCGCGCCGGTTTCGCGCGCGATGCGCACGAGCCGCTCGGTGCAGCGCATCGCGACCTCGGCCGAGCGCCACACCGGATGGGAGGACGGATCGCCCTTCACGCGCAGATGCGCGCGCTCGCGCAGCATCCGCTCATCCTCGGAATGAAACGCCGCGCGGCGCCGGACCTGCGCGAGAATCGCGCGCACGCCCGGATCATCCTCGACCAGCAGCGTTCCGGTCGACGAACCCATGAAGACCTTGATCCCGGCGGCGCCCGGAAGACGCTCAAGCTCGCGCAGATCCTTCACATTCTCATGCGTGCCGCCGACCCAGAAGGCGAAGTCGCAATGCATGCGGTCGGTCGCCCGCGCCATCTTGTCGGCGAGCGTTTCGGCGGAGACCGTCAGCGGATTGGTGTTCGGCATCTCGAACACGGCGGTCACGCCGCCGAGAACCGCCGCGCGCGAGCCGGTTTCGAGATCCTCCTTGTGGGTCAGCCCGGGTTCGCGGAAATGCACCTGCGTGTCGATCACGCCGGGGAGGATGTGCAGACCCCCGCAGTCCACCCGCTCGCCGGCGGACGCCATGGACAGGTCGCCGATGAAGGCGATGCGGTCGCCCGTCACGCCGATGTCGGAGCGATGACGGCCGTCCTGATTGACGACGGTTCCGCCAGAGAAAATCAGATCGTAGGTTTCGGGCATGGCGGCGGGGTTGTGAGGAGCGCTTGCGGCGCATACGTAGCCCCCTGACCCTTGGCAAGCCAGCGACGGATCATGCCGACCGCCCTTCTCACCGACCGCAGCGTCATCCGCGTCAGCGGCGAGGACGCGCGCAACTGGCTCAACAATCTCGTCACCTGCGACGTCGCGGGCCTCAAACCCGGCGCCGGGCGCTGGGGCGCGCTGCTGACGCCGCAGGGCAAGATCATCGTCGATTTCCTCGTCACCCAGGCCGCCGACGACGCCGAAGGCTTCCTGCTCGACGCGCCGCGCGCGCTCGCGGCCGATCTGGTGAAACGGCTGACCCTCTATCGCCTGCGCGCCAAGATCACGATCGAGGATCTGGCCGATTCGCGGGCCGTGATCGCGGCGTGGGACGAGGCGGAGGCGCCGGCCGGAACCGCGTTCGACGATCCGCGCGACGCGGCGCTCGGGCGACGCCTGATCGTTCCAGCCGGCGGCGCGGCGGCGACCGCCGATGCGAGCGCCTATCACGCCCGCCGCATCGCGCTCGGCGTCCCGGAGGGCGGCAAGGATTTCATCTATGGCGACACGTTCCCGCACGAGGCTGACATGGACCAACTCGGCGGAGTCGACTTCAAGAAGGGCTGCTATGTCGGCCAGGAGGTCGTGAGCCGCATGCAGCATCGCGGCTCCGGCGGCCGCACGCGCATCGTGCCGGTGGTCTATGAGGGCGGCTTCTCGGCGACCGAAGGCGTCGAGATCATGGCGGGCGAGAAAATCATCGGCGCGACAGGCTCGAACGCGAACGGCCGCGGGCTCGCGAAGCTCAGGCTCGATCGTGTCGAGGACGCGCTCGCAGCGGGCGTCGCGATCACCGCCGGCGGCCTTGCGCTCAGGCTGGAGAAGCCCGCCTGGGCGACATTCGCTTTTCCGGGCGAAGCGCGATCCTCCTGACAAGAGCGGCCGCCAGCGGACTTGACCCGGCGATCCGGCCGAAACAACTCTGCCTGAACAACCCGGACACCGGATCGATTTCGAGACCGGCGACGATATCTGGACGCGCTTCAATCATGGCACCGCCCCGCGAGAATCTGATCACGCATCCTGATGGAAAAGTCCGCTGCGGCTGGCCGGGCGTCGATCCGCTCTATGTCGCCTATCACGACGAGGAATGGGGCGCGCCCGAACGCGATTCCCGCGCCCTGTTCGAGAAGCTGCTGCTCGACGGCTTTCAGGCCGGCCTCTCCTGGATCACCATCCTGCGCAAGCGCGATAATTTCCGGACGGCGTTCAGCGGATTCGATCCGGAAAAGATGGCGCGCTTCACGCCGAAGAAGCTCGACGCGCTGATGCAGGACGCAGGCATCGTGCGCAACCGCGCCAAGATCGAAAGCTCCGTCGCCAGCGCGCGCGCCTATCTCAGGATCGAGGAGCGCGAGGGCTTCTCGCATTATCTCTGGAAGCATCTCGACGGCCGCGCGCAGCAGAACCGCTTCACGACGCTGAAACAGGTTCCCGCGGAAACGCCTCTGTCGCAGCGCGTTTCGAAAGACCTGAAAAAAGAGGGATTCAACTTCGTCGGACCGACGATCGTCTACGCCTTCATGCAGGCGACCGGTCTCGTCAACGATCATCTCGTCGGCTGCTTCCGCCATGACGAGGTGGCGACGCTGGCGGAGCCGTGAATGTCCGCGCTTGCGCATGACGGCGGCATGAAAACCGGCGCGCCATGAAAAGCGCGACGAAAAGCGCGCCGCGCGCCTGGCAGCGCATGCTGTCGGGCCGGCGGCTCGACCTCATCGACCCGTCGCCGCTCGATATCGAGATCGAGGACATCGCGCACGGCCTCGCGCGCGTGGCGCGCTGGAACGGCCAGACGCAAGGCCCGCACATCTACTCCGTCGCGCAGCATTCGCTGCTGGTGGAAGCGATCGCGCACACGCTGGCGCCCGACATGCCGGACCGCTGGCGGCTGACGATCCTCCTGCACGACGCGCCGGAATATGTGATCGGCGACATGATCTCACCGTTCAAGACCGTGCTCGGCGACGGCTATCGCACGTTCGAACAGCGTCTGCTGGCGGCCATCCATCTGCGCTTCGGCCTGAAGCCGCAGACGCCGAAGGTGATTCACACGCTCGCGAAGCGCGCGGATTCGATGGCGGCTTTTCTCGAGGCGACGCGGCTTGCGGGCTTCTCCATCGATGAGGCCGACAGTTTCTTCGTGCGGCCCGCGGCGCTGCCGTCATCCGTCTTCGCGCTGCTCGAGTCATGGACCGCCGACGAGGCGAAGGCGCGGTTCCTGGCGCGCTTCGCGGAGGTCTCGGGCGCGGCCAAGACCTGACCGCCCTCGCGGCCGGGCGACGGAATCAGAAGAAGACCGCCATCCCCCGCGCCACGACATAACAGCCGACGAGCGCGACTACGCCGCTGAAGATGAAACTGAGCTGACGGCGGCTTCCTCCGAACCGGCGCGCGAGCCGGACGCCGGCAAGTCCGCCCACGGCGCCGCCCGCGATGAAAAGCCCCGCCAGCGGCCAATCGACGAGTCCTGACAGAGCGTAGCTGACCGCCGTCGTCGCGCCGAACGCCGCGACCGATACGAGCGACGAACCGACGGCGCTCAGCAGCGGCATGGCCGTCGCCGCCACGAGACCGGGCACGATGACGAAGCCGCCGCCGATGCCGAAGAAGCCTGACAGCGCGCCGACGGCTCCGCCGGCGAGCCCCAGCCTCGGAACGAGCCGGCGCGCCGAACTCCGATCGAGCCTCACGTCCGGATCATCGCCTCCCCTTCTCGGACGGAGCATCAGCGCCGCGACGGCGATCATCAGCAGGCCGAAGGCCGCAAGCAGCTTGCCGCCATCCACCGCCTTGCCCAGTTGCGCCCCGAGCGCCGCTCCGGCGACGCCGAACAGCGCAAAGACGATGGCGCAGCCCCATTTCACGTTTCCGGCCCGGGCGTGGGCCAGCAGGTTCATCAGCGCGTTGGCGGACACCGCGACGGCGCTCGTGCCGATGGCGAGATGCGGCGACGGAACGCCGACCAAATAGACGAGAAGGGGCGTCGCCAGAATCGAGCCGCCGCCGCCGATCATGCCGAGGGACAGGCCGACGAGGCCGCCGGAGAAGAGGGAAAGGACGATCTCGGCGGAAGTCATGGGTGATCAGGCGCGGAAAGGACGGCGGATTTATTTCATCTATTATATTGCAATAAAATGCAATCGTTATTATGATATTGTTGTGACGAGATAACGCGGGCCATCGCCCCCAGCGAGAGGAGAAGGCCATGAAAACAGTTCGAATCAACGAGCGGCTGTCGGTGGCCGGCCAGATGTCGACGGCCGATGTGGCGAAGGCGGTGACGGCCGGCTTCCGGACGATCATCAACAACCGCCCCGATGGCGAGGAGCCAGGCCAGCCACCATCGGATGTCATCGAGGCCGCCGCTCAACGCGACGGGCTGTCCTATGTTCGCCTGCCGGTTCGCGGCCCGGATATCACCGAAGACAAGGTTCGCGCTTTCCAGGCGGCGATCGCCAACAGCGACGGCCCCGTGCTGGCGCATTGCCGGAGCGGAACCCGCTCGCTGACCCTGTTCGTCATCGGCGAGGCGCTCGACGGGCGCATGCGCGTCCAAGAGATCGAAGCGTTCGGCGCGCGAAACGGGTTCGACCTGCGCGGAGCCGTCGCCTGGCTGCGCGCGCACGGCCAATGACGGCTCGATCAGCCAACCAAAGGAGCAGTTCGATGGCGCTGAAGAAGCCTGAAGTCACCGCCTTTTTCGACCCGCGCACGTTCTCCGTGCAGTATGTCGTCGCCGATCCAGCCGCAAAGACATGTGCGATCATCGATCCGGTCTACGACTTCGACGAAAAGTCGGGTCAGACGGCTTCGACAAACGCTGACCGCGTCCTCTCCTTCATCAAGGAGAAGGGCTACGCGATCGCGTGGATTCTCGACACGCATCCGCATGCGGATCATTTCTCGGCGGCCGACTATCTCAAGCGCAGGACCGGCGCCCCCACCGCGATCGGCGAGAAGGTCAAAGGCGTTCAAACTCTCTGGAAGGGCTTCTACAACTGGCCCGACTTTCCCGCGGACGGCTCGCAGTGGGACAGGCTTTTCGCCGACGGCGACAGATTCAAGATCGGCGACATCGACGCGCGCGCGGTGTTCTCGCCGGGACACACGCTGGCCTCGATCACCTATGTCATCGGCGACGCCGCCTTCGTGCACGACACCCTGTTCATGCCGGACAGCGGCACCGCGCGCGCCGATTTTCCCGGCGGCGACGCCAAGGCGCTGTGGGCCTCGATCCAGGCCATTCTCGCGCTGCCGGACGAGACGCGGATTTTCACCGGGCACGACTATCAGCCGGGCGGACGCGAGCCGCGATGGGAATCGACAGTCGGCGAGCAAAAAGCCACAAATACGCACATGGCAACATACAGGACCGAGGCGGAGTTCGTCGCGGCGCGCGAGGCGCGGGACCGGACGCTGGCGATGCCCAAGCTCATCCTGCACGCCTTGCAGATCAACATGAATGGCGGCCGCCTGCCCGAGCCGGAAGCGAACGGCGTGCGCTACCTCAAGACGCCGCTCGATCTTCTCCGCGGCGCATCATGGGACTGACGCGATGAAAGACGTTCTGTCCTGCGAAGCCGTCAACATGAAAGCGCATGTGGACGACGCCTCGACATTCCTCAAGAAGCTGGCGAATCCCGATCGCCTTCTCGTTTGCTGCGCGCTTGTCGACGGCGAACTCTCCGTGCGCAAGCTCGAGGACCTTCTCGGCATCCGCCAGCCGGGGCTATCCCAGCAACTGGGAGAGCTTCGCGAGGCGGGACTGATCGCCGGGCGCAAGGACGGCAAGCAGGTTTTCTACAGCCTCGCCGATGCGCGCGTGAGCGTCTTCATCAGGACCATGCATCAGCTTTTCTGCGAAGCCGGCGCGGCGCGGCCGACGCAGGCCGCCTGACAGATCGGCTCGCTCGCCGAAGATTCAGGAAGACGTCGAGGAGAAATTTGGTGGAGCCGAGGGGGATCGAACCCCTGACCTCGTGAATGCCATTCACGCGCTCTCCCAGCTGAGCTACGGCCCCACTCGCATCCATCGCCTGGGTTGCGATGGAGATTGTTTTCATCAGCGGATCAGTTGCTAGAACCCACTGGACGACGCCCGCCTCTGACAGCACGGCGCGCCTCTATAGACGCGCCGTTGCGAAGGCTCAAGCCTCCTCGTCGGATTCAATGTCGCCGTCAATGAGGTCCGACACGTCGTCGTCGCTTTCCTCTTCCTCTTCGAGAAAAGTGTCGTCCTCTTCGCCGTCGTCCTCGACCTCGACCTCGTCGGCGACGACATCCTTGCTCTCCTCCTCACTGGCCGCCTCTTCAAGCGACACAGTGTCCGGCGCGCCGGCTTCGCCCTCGACCTCTTCTTCCTCTTCGTCATCCGCCGGCTTGGGCGCGGCGCGCGAGACAGGCTCGAAAGCCGAACGCGGATAGGACTGGCCCGTATAGGGAGAAACGATCGGATCCTTGTTCAGATCGTAGAATTTGCGGCCCGTGACCGGGCAAACGCGCTTGGTTCCAAGTTCGAGATTGGCCACGGACGTAACCTGACTGCATTCGGGAGGTGGGTCGCGTTAGTCTCTCGCGGAGCGGGTGTCAAACGACTTTTGCCTGAGGCGCAGCGGATGCCCGCGCCCCGCCGCCATGCTACGCCCCGCGCCTCCGATCGCCCCGATTCCGCCGCATCGTGCCGCAGCCTTCCGCTTCACCCTCCCGCCGCCGCCGCGACGCCCTGATCCTTTCGTCGGACGTCATGACGCCATGGCCTCCCGTTCCGGCGCGCGCCGGAGCCCGGCCGGCATGATCATCGCCATCGACGGTCCCGCCGCGTCCGGCAAGGGCACGCTGGCGAAGAAGCTCGCCGCGCATTTCCACCTGCCGCTGCTCGACACCGGGCTTCTCTATCGCGCGACGGCGCGGGCGCTGACGGCGGCGGGCGCGCCGCTCTCGGACGCCGCCGAGGCGACGAAAGCCGCCCAGTCGCTCGATGTCGCGCGGATCGACGAGGAGGCCCTGCGCGGCGCGGCGATGGGCGACGCCGCGTCCGTCGTCGCGGCGATCCCGGCCGTGCGCGCGGCGCTGATCGAGGCGCAACAGCGCTTCGCCAATCAGCCGGGCGGGGCGGTCCTCGACGGCCGCGACATCGGCACGGTGATCGCGCCGCATGCGGACGTCAAAATCTTCATCACCGCCGCGCCCGAGGTGCGCGCGGAGCGCCGCTACAGGGAAGCGCTGGCGCGGGGCGAGGCCGTCGACGCCGCAACGATCCTCGCCGACATCCGCCGACGCGACGCGCGCGATTCAAGCCGCGCGACGGCGCCCCTCAAAGCCGCCCAGGACGCGCTGACGCTTGACACCAGCGGCATGAGCGTCGCGGAGGTTCTCGCGGCCGCGATCGCGTTCGTCGAGCGCCGGCGCGACGCGCGGCATGCTACGGCATAGCGGCCCGCGCCCGCGCTTGCTGGCGCCTTGCCGCGAAAAATGCATAGTTTCGGGCGCTCGCCCGGCAGGCGGAACTCTCCCATCCCGGGCGGCGGAGAGGACCAATGACGCTCAAGCAATTTTCCTGGCGCGCGCCCATGGCCGCAAGCGCCGTGATCGCGGCTCTGTTCGGCGCTCCGATGGCGATGGCGCAGCAGACGGAGCTGAACATCGGCCTGCAGGACGATCCGGATTCGCTCGACCCGGCCGAGAACTGGAGCTTCGTCGGACGGCATGTGCTGCAGTCGATGTGCGACAAGCTGGTCGAACTCGATCAGCAGGGAAACATCGCCCCGATGCTCGCGACGAAATGGGAGTGGGCGGACGAGGGCAAGACGCTGACGCTGACGCTGCGCCCCAACGTCGTTTTCCATGATGGAACGCCGTTCGACGCCGAGGCTGTGAAATTCAACATCGAGCGCGACCTGACGCTGAAGACGTCGCGCCGTCGCGCGGAAATCAGCGCGGTGGACCGGGCCGAGGTTGTCAATCCGACCACGATCCGCATCCATCTCAAGGCGGCGTCGGTCGCGGTGCTCGCGGCCTTCACCGACCGCGCCGGCATGATGGTCAGCCCCACGGCGGCGAAAGCGGCGGGCGACAGCCTCTCGAAGAAGCCGATCTGCGCAGGGCCCTACCGTTTCGTCGAGCATCGCGCGCAGGACCGCGTCGTGCTGGAGAAATTCCCGCAGCATTACCGCGCGAAGGATTACTCTTTCGACCGCCTGATCTTCCGCGGCATCCCCGATTCGAATGTGCGGCTCGTGAATCTCCGCTCGAATCAGCTTCAGCTCATCGAGCGCCTGTCGCCGACCGACGTCGGCGCGATCGAGAAGGACAAGTCGCTGCAGATCGTCGACGGCGCGACGCTCGGCTATTACGGCGTGACCTTCAACATGGCGAACGGCGAAGGCGCGGCCTCGAGCGAGTTCTCGAAGAACCGCGCGCTGCGCCAGGCGTTCAATCTCGCCATCGACCGCAACGCGATCAATCAGGTGGCGTTCGAGGGCCGCTACGACGCAGGCAATCAGCCCTTCCCGCCGCAGAGCCCCTGGTACGACAAGAATTTCCCGGTGAAGCCGCGCGATCTCGACGCGGCGAAAGCGAAGCTGAAAGATGCCGGCGTCAAGGATCCCAAGATCGAGCTCCTCGTGCCGACCGATCCGCAGCGGCAGCAGGTTGCGCAGATCATCCAGGCGATGGTGGCGGAGGCCGGCATTACCATGACGATCCGCTCGGTCGAGCTGATGAGCCTGCTCGCCGCCGGACGCGACGGAAAATTCCAGGCGCATCTCGTCGGCTGGTCGGGCCGCGCCGACCCTGACCTCAACATCACGCCGCTGCTCGGCTGCGGCGTCGCCGGCAATGACGGCCATTACTGCAACAAGGAGATGGACGCGACGCTGGCCAAGGCGCGCGCCGTCGCCGATCCGGCGCTGCGCAAGCCTCTCTACAGCGAGGTCGAGAAGACGCTGCTCGACGACCTTCCGGTGGCGTACATCTATCACGGCCGCTGGACCTTCGCCGCGCGCGCCAACGTGAAGGGCCTCAAGGCCTATCCCGACGGCATCATCCGCGTCGACGGCGTGACCGCGCAGTAGCAGAGCGACGGCGGCGCGCTCACTGCGCCGCCGCCGATCCCTGAGCCGCCTGCGTCCGCGCTCTTTCCGCGATTTGCGCGGGCGCGCTCTTTCATCCGCGTCACATCCGAGAGCGCATGATGGACCGTCGTCTCAAAAACCTCTGCGCGTCCGTTGCGGTTTTTTGCGCCTCGTCCGCCGCCGTGGCGCAGGAGCCGTCGCATCCAGCCGATCTTCTGAAGC
>ERZ778027.2803-NODE-2803-length-19801-cov-6.261724_pt1 | contig 19801 bp, 20 predicted proteins | sample MGYA00375757_ERZ778027 | MGnify/ENA primary metagenome ERZ778027 (study PRJEB29350, sample SAMN05389817) | bioreactor metagenome | isolation source: Ammonium sulfate bioreactor | place: South Africa: University of Cape Town | collected 2014-02-18 ...
CTGAACCTCGCATCGAGCGTGGCGTCCGCCCAGGCGACGATCGGGTTCCAGTCGCGTGACTGCAGCGCTACCAATTCATCCGGCGTCTCAGCGCGATAGCAAACGAGATCGCTGCCGGCATAGGCGACGATGTCGGCCGCAACGGCATCCAGGGTTTCGCTGACGGCATCGATCGCTGTATTGGCGAAGCGCGTCAGCGGCATACGCGACGGATCGATGGTATCCACCTGCGCCTGCCATTCGTCGGCGATAGCGAGGGCCAACGCCTTTGTCGGAACGGCGAGCGCCCGCTTCTTCGGCGTCTTGACGGCGCGTCCATCGAGCAAAATTTGAAACGGCGCGACATCGCCTATGCTGGCTTCCTTATAGAAGCGGCGTGCGAGCGGCTTTGCGAGACTGTCGCTGATCGCGCCGCGCGGGCCGCCCGATGCACGCTCAAGATCGGCGCGATGATCGCCCTTACCTTCACCGTTGCCGTTTCCGTTGGAAGACGAGCCGCTCATGCCGCGCAGCTTTTCGTGCCAAGCGCGACGTCGATCGCGGCGGGAAGATCGGTGAAGCTCTCGATGATCCGGTGCGCGCCTGCGGTCGTGAGTTCCGCGACGCTGTGATAACCCCACGCGACGCCGATCGCCGAAACGCCAGCGGCGTGCGCCATGTCGATGTCATACGTCGTGTCGCCGATCATCACCGTATCGCCAGGCTCGACGCCCGCTTCCCGCATCGCCTGCAGCAGCATTGACGGATGCGGTTTCGACGGATGATCGTCAGATGTCTGAATGGTCACGAAGCTCGACTGCCAACCTTCGCGCTCGCACATGCGCTCGACACCACGGCGCGACTTGCCGGTTGCGATTGCAAGCAGATGATCGTCGCGCGCTGCCAGATGCGCGATCGTCTCCTTCGCCAGCGGGAAGAGGACATCGGCGTCCGACGGATTTCGGTCGAGATCGCGAAACGCCGACTTGTAGGCTTCGCTCAATTCCACGCACGTCCCGTACTCCGCTTCCGGGGCCAGCGCCGAACACGCTTCGAGCAGCGACAGGCCGACGACGGCGAGAGTCTGTTCGCGCGTCGGCGGGATCATGCGCAGCGATTTGAAGGCGTGCTCCATCGACAGGACGATACTGGCCTGGCTGTCGACGATGGTGCCGTCGCAATCGAAAACGATGAGTTTCATGACTGCGTTCTAGCACGCACCGATATCGCCGCAAATTCCGTGCGATGCTCGATTTCGTCGAGCGACGCCACGTCGCGGCGGGTGGCAGGCGGCAGGCGGTCTAGCCGGGCATCTCCTGCCGGCCGGAGCGGTGACGCAGCCAAAGCAGACCGAACCCGATGAGCGGAATGGCGATGTCCATATAGAAAACCACGCCTGCATTGCCCGGCGCGAAATTCCGGTGCTCGACCATCTGGTAGACATGGCCCGCCGCCGCGCCGAGCATGAACAGCGCCGGGCCGACAACCGCGGCAAGCCTCAGATCGAAACTTCGGAAGGCTGCAAGAAATCCGACGGCGGAAAAGCCGAGGCTCGCTGTGGCAACTTCGAACTGGAACGGGCTATCGGGCCAGCCGATGAATGAGGCGACCATCTCTCCAAAGAAAGCGTGCATCACAAAATTATAGAAATAGCCGACGCCGATCGACCAGAACACGTACCAGGACAGTAGCTTTTCGACGACGGTTGCGCTGGAGACGGGCTTCTCCGCGCGAGCAATGGCAAACAATGCGAACGCAAACCCGACGACAAGAAACGTCAGCGAATAATTCGACAGCACGAAGCGGATGATGGACGCAATCAGGTCAGCCATGTCTCACCTCCGCGCGTTGCGAGAGCCCGGCCAGCGGGCGTCAGTCCTCGAACATGTTTACATCAAAACCGAGCAGGTCCCACGACGCGAGCATGTGCGCGGGCAGCGGCGCGGTAACGTCGATTGTCTTGCCGCCCTTGGGATGCGGAATGACGAGACGACGCGCATGCAGGTGCAGCTTCTTTTCGATGTTCTCCGCCGGCATGTGAACGTCGCCTTCGTACTTGTTGTCGCCGACGATCGGATGCCCGATGAGGTGCATGTGCGCGCGGAGCTGGTGCTGCCGTCCGGTCACCGGCTTCAACGAGACCCACGCAGCCTTGTGCGCGGCGCGGTCGACGACCGAATAGTGCGTTGTCGCATGCATCGCCGCGTCCTGCTCACCGGGGCGCGCTTTGCGAACGCGGTCGCCATCGGGTCCCGACGCCTTGACCAGCGCGGCTTCGACCTTGCCCTGCGGCGGCTTCGGAACGCCTTTGACCAGCGCCCAATAGGTCTTGGCCGCAGAACGCGTCTGGAACGTCCGGCCGAGCTTTGCAGCCGCCTCACGCGTTTTCGCAACGAGAAGCACGCCCGTCGTGTCGCGGTCGAGCCGATGCACGAGGCGCGGCCGCTCGCCGCCGAAACGGTCGGCCATGCCTTCGAGCATGCCGTCGATGTGCTTCTTGGTCCCCGTCCCGCCCTGCACCGCAAGTCCGAACGGCTTGTTCAGGACGAGCACATGATCGTCCTCGAAAAGGATCACCTCCTCGATGGCATCGCGATCGCCCTTCGAGACACCAAGCGCCGGCCGTCCTGTTGGGCTTAGCTTTTTCGGCTCGCGCACGATGGCCGGGACGCGGATTTCGGCTCCGGCGCTCAGCCGGTCGTTGGCCTGCGCCCGCTTGGAATTGACCCGCACCTGCCCCGAACGCAGGAGCTTCTGAAGGTACGTGTAGCCGACCTCCGGAAAATGCACCCGGAACCAGCGATCGAGGCGCATATCCGCCTCGCCATCAGCAACTGTAATCGTCTCGACGCTCATGGATATGGGAGAGCCCGGAATTCGCCTTGAGGTCAAGCGTGGCATCCTCGACCGCACCGGCGATCAACGTCTTTTTGCTGCGGTCCGCTGCAGCGGTGCGTGCCACCGGAGCTTGCATAGGGTTAACGCCGGCGCCCGTCACGGTCGAGACAAAATCCTGGTCGAAGTTCGACGCTTGTATTGCGTGTGTGAGGGAGTTTGCGCCGATGGCCGATACGCGAGGCGTCTTGATCCTCGGCGAAGGCGCCGTGCTGAAAGGCGAAGTCAAGCAAGGCCGCCGCGTCGAAGTCTGGGGTTACGTCGAAGGCGGCGTGACGGCCTCCGAACTCGTGGTCCAGGAAGGCGGCAAGGTCTTCGGCAACGTCAAAACCGACACCGCCGAAGTTTACGGCACGCTTCAGGGCGACGTCCGCGTTCAGCAGCTCATCACTCTGAAAAGCACCGGCACCGCGGCGGGCAAGATCAAATATGGCCGCCTCGCGATGGAGGAAGGTGCCGAGCTTTCCGCTCACGTCCGCAACATCCCGCCGGCAATCGCGGGCGACCTCGATCTCTCCGTCGACAAGGGCCGCTCGGTCCGCGTCACGCTCGCCGACTTGAACGCCGTCGATCCGGACGACAAGCCCGAGGATCTGACGTTCTCCGTCTCGAACGCCAACGGCGGCTTCGTGGCGTTCGCCGCGGCCCAGAAGACACCGGTCACCACCTTCTCGCAGGCTGACCTCGAAGGCGGCCAAGTTTATTTCTCCCACGACGGCTCCGACGCCACCAAAGCCCAGTTCGACGTGTCCGTGGCCGATGCATCGGGCGCCAGTTCCGGTCCTGCCATGACCGTTCACGTCGCGGTCCGGCCGTAGGACCGCCTACGCGTCATAATCCGGGATATGGGGATGGCCGATAAAGGCCGAACCTTCGCGTTTGGATCGGCGCGCGCCCGGCTCTATATAAGCGCGTCATGACCAATCTCTTTGAAGCCGCAGGACTGGAAAAAAGCGCGCCGCGTCCGCTTGCCGATCGCCTGCGTCCGAAAACGCTCCCCGAGGTCGCCGGCCAGGACCACATCGTCGGTCCCGACGGAACGCTGACCCGCATGCTGAAAAGCGGCCGCGTGCCGAGCCTCATCTTCTGGGGACCGCCGGGCTCCGGCAAGACGACGATCGCGCGCCTGCTCGCCAACGAAACGAACCTCAACTTCGAGCAACTCTCGGCGATCTTTTCCGGCGTCGCCGATCTGAGGAAAGCCTTCGAGCGCGCCAAGATCATGCGCGAACAGGGTAAAGGCACGCTGCTCTTCATCGACGAGATCCATCGCTTCAACCGCTCGCAGCAGGATTCCTTCCTGCCGTACATGGAAGACGGCACGATCACGCTCGTCGGCGCGACGACCGAGAACCCGTCGTTCGAACTCAACGCCGCCGTTCTTTCGCGCGCCAGCGTGCTCGTCCTCAATCGTCTCGACGATGCGACGCTCGAAACGCTGCTGCAGCGCGCCGAAGCTGATGTCGGACGCCCGCTCCCACTCGATGCGGATGCGCGCGAAGCCTTGAAAGGCATGGCAGATGGCGATGGCCGCGCCATTCTCAATCTTGCGGAAGACGTCTTCGCGGCGGTTGCGCCGTCAGGAAAAGCGCTCACGCGCGATGCGCTCGTCAAGCTCGTGCAGCGGCGTGCGCCGCTCTACGACAAGTCGCGCGAAGGCCATTACAATCTGATCTCGGCTCTGCATAAAGCCGTGCGCGGCTCCGATCCCGACGCCGCGCTTTATTATTTCTGCCGCATGCTCGACGGCGGCGAAGATCGCCTGTTCGTTGCCCGCCGCCTTGTCCGCATGGCCGTCGAAGACATCGGCCTCGCCGACCCACAGGCCCTCGTCGTCGCCAACGCCGCGAAGGAAGCCTTCGATTTTCTGGGCTCACCGGAAGGCGAACTCGCACTTGCCGAAGCGGTCATCTACTTGGCGACCGCGCCGAAATCGAACGCCAACTACGTCGCCTTCAAAGCCGCGATGCGCGCCGCCAAGGAGCATGGCTCGCTGTCGCCGCCGAAGACGATTTTGAACGCACCGACGAAACTGATGGAGGAAGAAGGTTACGGCTCCGATTACCTTTACGATCACGATCAGCCGGAAGCCTTTTCCGGCCAGAATTATTTTCCCGACGAATTCAAGAAGCGTCCGAAATATTACGATCCACCCGAGCGCGGCTTTGAACGCGACTTAAAAAAACGCCTCGATTATTGGGCCAAGCTCCGCGCCGAACGCAACCGCCGATCCTAGTCATTTGTAAAAGGATGGTCATCATGGCTGAGCCTCAAGCACACGCCCCGTCGCCGGCACTGCACACGGTTTCGATCACCGATCTTCGCCCGACACAAATGACTGTCGGCATGCGCGAGGTCGAGGAAAAGCGGAAGGCATGGCGCGGCCTCGACATCAAGAAATCTGCGGGCTTCCTCGGTCGTCATATGATCCCCGTCGTGCGCGGACCCAAAGACAGGCTGTACGTCGTCGATCACCATCATCTCGCGCGCGCCCTGCACGATGAAGGCGTCGAAGAGGTTCTGACATCGACGCTCGCGGACCTGCGGACGCTCGACAAGGACGAGTTCTGGCGCTTTCTCGACAACCGCGGCTGGATGCATCCCTTCGATGCCGATGGCGTCCGGCAATCGCGCTCCGAGTTGCCCAAGACCGTCGCCGACTTGGAAGACGATCCCTATCGCAGCCTCGCAGGCGAACTGCGTTTCGCAGGCGGCTACGCTAAGGACGCGACGCCCTTCAGCGAATTCCTCTGGGCTGATGCGCTGCGCCGCCGCGTCGATTCAAAAATCGCGAAAAGCGATCCGGAAACGGCACTCGAAAAAGCCCTCGCATTCGCCAAGAGCGCTGCCGCATCATACCTGCCCGGCTGGTGCGGCCCTCATCAACGCTCGTAAGACAACGGCGGAGGCTCGGCGATCGAGCCTCCGCGATCTCAAGCCAGCTTCACGTCGTTATGGAACTGGTTGCTGACGAGGGTCGGCTTCACGTAACCGGCGCGGATCGTGAAATCGCCGAAGTGCTCGCCCTTCTCGCGGTCCTTCGCGTAATGCTGCACGATCGGCTCGAGCAGCTTCAACGCTTTCTCTTCGTCCACGTCCTGCGCGTAGAGCTTGTTCATGCGCGCGCCATCGAACGCCGCGCCGAGATAGAGATTGTAGAGGCCGGGCGACCGGCCGACGAAACCGATTTCGCCGAGGTACGGACGTCCGCAGCCGTTCGGGCATCCCGTCATCCGCACGACGATTTCTTCGTCCTTGAGTCCTGCCTTGTCGAGAATGCTTTCGAACTTCGTTAGGAAGTGCGGCAGGTAGCGTTCGCTTTCGGCCAGCGCCAGCGCGCACGTCGGCAGCGCGACGCACGCGATGCTGTTTCGCCGCGCGCCGGAGAGCGACTTCGGCGCAACTCCGTGATCTGCCAGAACCTTCTCGACTTTGGCTTTGTTGCGCGCACTGAGGTTCGCGAGAATGAGGTTCTGGTTCGCCGTCATTACGAAATCGCAGACATCGAGATCGGCGATGGCGCGCATGGCGCTCCGGAGACGATGGCCCGGCACGTCCTTGATGCGTCCGCTTTCGACGTAAAGCGTCAGATGCCACTTCTTGTCTTCGCCCTGGCGCCAGCCGATGTGATCGCCGTTGCGCGTGAAGGTGTAGGGCCGCGCGGGCGCCAGATCGTAGCCGAGGCGCTTGTTGATCTCGGCCTTGAAATTCTCGAGCCCGTGATCCTCGATCGTATACTTGAGGCGCGCGCGCGCGCGGTTCGAACGGTTGCCCCAGTCGCGCTGGATCGTGAGGATGGCTTCCGCAACCTCGATCGCTCTTTCGTTGCTGCAATAGCCGAGCACGTCGCCGAGGCGCGGAAACGTTTCCGCTACGCCATGCGTCATGCCCATGCCGCCGCCTGCCGTCACGTTCCAGCCGACGATCTCGCCGTTCTCGACGATGGCGATGAAGCCGCAATCATGCGCGAAGACATCGACGTCGTTGTCCGGCGGCACCGCGAAAACGAACTTGAATTTACGCGGCAGATACGTCTGCCCGTAAATCGTTTCCTTCTCCGGCGTCGTCGTCTCCTTGCCGGGGATGCGTTCGCCGTTGAGCCAGATATCGCTGTAGGCTTCCGTCTTCGGCAGAAAATGCATGCTGGTGCGCTTGGCGAGTTCGTAGGCTTCGCGGTGCGCTTTCGAAAGGTACGGATTGGCGATCGACATGACACCACGCGTCACGTCTCCGCACGCCGCGATGGAATCCAGGCCCGACGCATAGATGGCCTGCATGGCGCGCTTCAGGTTCGACTTGATGATGCCGTGGAATTGGAACGTCGCGCGCGTCGTGATGCGCAGCGTATTGTTGCCGTAAGTCACCGCGATGTCGTCGAGCTGACGCCACTGCGAAGACGTGACCAGGCCGCCCGCGATCCGCAAGCGCACCATGAACGAGTAAGCTTTATCGAGCTTCTTCTTCCCTCGCTCGCCGCGCACGTCCCGGTCATCCTGCATGTAGGAGCCGTGGAATTTGATGAGCTGCGTGTCGTCGTCAGAAATCGCGCCGGTTTCGACGTGAACCAGCCCTTCGCGGATCGTGCCGCGAAGAAAGTCGCTGGCTTCCTTGATATGTTCGGTCTTCGATGGCTTGCCGTCTGTCATTTGATCCCCGCGGAACAAAGTTTGCCGCGCACAGTCCTCTGATGCAGTGTGATCGCCGTCTCAATAAACGTCGCGCTGATAGCGCCCGGCTTTCGTCAATTCCTTGAGCTTGGCGCGACCGGCGTCTTCGTCGCCCTTCGCGGCTTCGGCGAGAATTTTGACGAGCGTCTGGTCGACGTCCTTCGCCATGCCCTTCTCGTCGCCGCAGACGTAAAGATGCGCGCCGTCCGCGAGCCATCCGGCGATATCGTCCCGGCGCTCCCACAAACGATGCTGGACGTAGATTTTCTCCGGCTGGTCACGCGAGAACGCGACGTCGATCCGGGTCAGATCGCCGGACGAGAGATAATCCTGCCACTCGAGCTGATAGAGGAAATCGTTCGTGAAGTTGCGCTCTCCGAAGAACAGCCAGCTCTTGCCTTTCGCGCCGGTTGCAACCCGCTCCTCGACAAATCCGCGGTAGGGCGCGACGCCCGTACCCGCTCCGATCATGATGATCGGCGTGTGCCCGTCCGGCGGCAGACGATAGTGCCGGTTCGGCTTGACATAGATCCTCGCCGTCGATCCGACCTTGCGACGCTCGCCGAGATACGTCGACGACACGCCCTTGCGCTCCTTGCCATGCGACGTCCAGCGCACGGCGCCGACCAGAAGATGCGCTTCGCCAGGATGCGCCTTGAGGCTCGACGCCACCGAATAGAGCCGTCCCGGCAGCGGACGGAGCAGCCCGACGAGTTGTTCCGCCGTCAGCTTTTCCGGGTACGCTTCGAACAGATCGACGAGTTGCCGGTCGGCCGCGAACTTCGGATACGCTTCGCCTTCGAGCAGAGCCTTGACGTCGCTGCGCCCCGTGAGCTTGGCGTAATTTTCAACCGTGCCGCGCGACAGCGTGGTCACGTCGTACGACTTCTGCAGCTTGAGCAGCAGCGCAGCATCCGACGATAGACCAACCACTTTCAGCAACTCATCGACGAGAATCGGATCGTTCTCGGGAATGATGCCGATGGCGTCGCCGGGCTGATAGCTGAATGCGGGATCTTCGAAGGCAAACTCCGCATGCCATGTTTCGCGCGACGATCCCGTGCCGTTGAGATTGACGAGGGCAGTGATCTCGGTTTCGAGCGGATTTTCAGCCGTATAGCGCGGCTCGTCGTCATCGCCCGCCGGCGCAATCGCGCCACCGAAATCGACATGAACGACCGTGCCGCCCGCAGCCGCATCAGGCGGCGCAAACTTGGCTAAGGACTTTTCAGTCCAGTCAGCGGCCTGCTTTGCGTAATCGAGGTCGAGGTCCGAGCGATCAGCGACGCGCACGCCGCCGAGTTCCTCCAACCGCGCATCGATCGCCTTCCCGGTCGCGCAGAACTGCGTGTACGCCGTATCGCCGAGCGCCAGTACCGCGAAGCGAACACCATCGATACGCGGCGCGGCATCGCTCATCAAAGCCTGATAGAAATCGACGGCCCGGCTCGGCGGGTCGCCCTCGCCCCAGGTTGCCGCATAAACGACGATGTTTTTCGCCTTTGGCAGCAACGCCAGATCGGCATCCGCCATATCGAAAACCTTGGCGTCGAGACCGTGCTTCTGGGCAAGCTTTTTCGCCTTGCCGGCGAGCGCCTCGGTATTCCCGCTCTCGCTCGCATAAAGGATCGTCAGGGGCTGCCGTGGCTTGGCGGCCGGAATGCCTGCCTGAACGGCGCCGCTGCCCTGGGCTGCTTCAAACCCCGCAAAGAACCCGGAAAGCCACGCACGCTGCTGCGGAGTTGTCTTTGCAACGACCTTGTTCAGCGTGTCGATGTCTTCCGGCGCAAACGGAGCGTTATGCGGAAGCAGTGGAATGGCAGTCACCGAAGGCTCTCCTCGTAACACTTGGCCGATCCACCGACGCCGCCGCAGCGCGCATTCGAGCGATCGGAAAACCCTTTGCCAGCAAGACTTAATGAGGCTTACCGGCGGGATAGAAAAACAAACCGTTGGCGGTGAGGTTGCGGATGCCTTTGGCTTATGGTTGCCAGGAAGCCTCCGCGCATCCGTATAAGCTTATTTTACGTCCTGTTGGAAGAATTTTCTACACCGATGCGGCATTCAACCCCAAATATAAGAATAATTTTCTAACATGCCAGCCATTTCTCGGGCGGAGCGCAGCCGTTCCAACCCCGCCCGAACCGCGCACCCTGGCAGCTCGGAGCAACATGCCTTGCGAACCCCATTGCCGTGCGATCGCGGTGGCTCAAGAAAAAATCCAACACCAGCACCGGCCAACCGCATTGCGCCGCGAAAGCACTCACACGCAGACGTGATAGACATTGATTTGAAAAGTTCTATCGCGAGGTGATGTTGATACTACGAACCCGGACGATCTTGACTTTGGTCGATCGATCCGCAGATTGGGCGCGCACAAGAAACGTGCCTGCACCAATCGGGTGGGCCCTCGGCGGGGCTTGCAGGAATGGAAAGCAGTTACCGCTTTGGAGGAACCACAATGAAAATCTGGACGAAGCCCGCTGTGCGCGAGCAGGAAGTTGGTCTCGAAGTGACGAGCTACCTGCCGGCTGAGATCGACCTCATCTGAGGATTGATTTCTTCGGTCTCACAACACTGGTGAGATAACGGCGCGGCGGTCGGTGCGATTCATCGGCCGCCGTAGTCTTATCCTTGCAAACTTTTCTGCGCAGCCTCTTCGGCGAGACGGCGGGCGCAAGACACCGGTATCCATGATCATAAAAGTGCTCGGGTCCTCCGCTGGGGGTGGATTCCCGCAGTGGAACTGCAATGGCATGCAGTCGGCAAAGGTTCGCTCAGGCGCGGCCGGGTTTAAGGCGCGCTTGCAATCGTCCCTTGCCGCTTCGAGCGACGGCAGGAATTGGGTGTTGCTCAACGCCTCTCCCGACATTCGCCAGCAGATCAACGAGACGCCTGAGTTGCACCCTGAAGCAAAGGGCGCAAAACGCAATTCGCCGATCAAAGCCGTCGTCGTCACCAACGCCGACGTCGATCACATCATCGGACTGATCGGCCTCCGCGAAGGCCAGCCGTTTTCGATCTACGGCTCCGATCTCGTCCTCGCGACGCTGAAAGCAAATTCGGTTTTCAACGTCTGCAACCCCGAGATCGTACCGCGCTTGGAACTGCCCTTCGACAGACCGACCGAACTGCATGGCGCCGGCGTCGATCTCGGACTGACGGTCGAAGCCTTCCCCGTCCCAGGCAAGGTTGCGCTCTTTTTGGAGAAGGGCGGCGCTAACGAAAATTACGGCAGCCGCGACGGCGACACCATCGGCTTGAAAGTGACGGATCGTAAAGCCGGCAAGTCATTTTTCTACATTCCGGGCTGCGCCGAAGTCGACGCGCCGCTCGCCGATCGCATCCGCGGAGCCGATGTCATTTTCTTCGACGGCACGCTTTACGAAGACGGCGAAATGATCGCTCAAGGATTGTTGAACAAGACCGGCAAGCGAATGGGCCATATTTCGGTCTCCGGTCACGAAGGCTCTATCGCGGCTTTGAGCCATCTCAACGTTCGCCGAAAAATTTACGTTCACATCAACAATTCAAACCCGATCCTGGATGAAAATTCGGAAGCTCGAAAAGCTGTTGAAACAGCCGGGTGGGAGGTTGGTTTTGATGGAATGGAGGTCCGCTTATGAACCCGGTCAGCGTTGGAAAGAAAATGGCAGAGCTTCGCGGTGACGAGGCGCCGATGCCGGTCGCCGAATTCGAAGCAGCCATTCGCGCGGTCGGACCCGAGCGCTATCATGACCTGCATCCCTTCCATCACATGCTTCACGGCGGCAAGCTGAACAAGGGACAGGTGCAGGCCTGGGCACTCAATCGCTTCTGTTATCAGTCTGCCGTTCCGCGCAAGGACGCCGCACTCATCAGCCGGGTTTACGATCGCGAGCTTCGCCGCGAGTGGACGCACCGCATTCTCGATCATGATGGTCTGCTTCCTGATGAGGAAGGCGGCATCGAGCGCTGGCTCGTGCTGACGGACGGCCTTGGACTCGATCGCGAGTACGTCATCTCGCGGCGCGGCGCGCTTCCGGCGACCGTCTTCGCCGTCGAGGCTTACGTCACGTTCGTGCGCGAGCAGCCGCTGACGATCGCCGTCGCCTCCTCGCTGACCGAGCTGTTCGCGCCGAAGATTCACAAAGAACGCATCGCCGGCATGCTCGAGAACTACAACTTCATCGACGACAAGGTGATGGCGTATTTCAAACGCCGTCTGACGCAGGCTCCGCGCGACGCCGATTTCGCACTGAACTACATACTCGAGAACGCCCGCACGCGCGACGAACAGCAAGCCTGCATCGACGCGGTGCGCTTCAAATGCAATGTTCTCTGGGTGCAGCTCGACGCGCTCTACCACGCTTACGTCGACGGACACATTCCTCCGGGAGCCTTCCGGCCGGAGAATTAACGAGGCTTACGTATGAACGCAGACGCACCGCGTACGAGAACGATGGTCGTCCCGGATTCCAAGCCGGGACTGCCGACGCACATCAAGCTGCGCCACGACGCCGGCCGCGGCCGATGGCACGTGCTTGCTCCCGAACGCGTGTTCGAGCCTGACCCTATCGCTGTCGAGATTTTGAAGCGCTGTGATGGCGCGACGAGTGTTGAGGAAATCGCCACCGCACTCGCAAAAGAGTACAATGCACCGCTGCAAGAGATCCTCGCCGACACCATATCCATGTTGCAGGAACTCTCGGACAAGGGCGTGGTCAAAGCCTAGGACGCGTGAAACAGAACGGAGCCGATGTCATGAACGAAATCGCACCGTTGGAGCAGTTTTCGCCAGACCCAGTGGCGGAAGTCTGCGCACGCGCCCCGGTCGGCTTACTTGCGGAGCTGACGCATCGCTGCCCGCTTCAGTGTCCTTACTGCTCGAACCCGCTCGAGCTTGATCGCGTCAACACGGAATTGACGACGGCCGAGTGGCAGGACGTCATGCGTCAGGCAGCCGAACTCGGCATTCTCCAAATCCACCTTTCGGGTGGCGAGCCGACGCTTCGCAAGGATCTCGAGGATATCGTCGATGTGGCGGCGAAGGCTGGCCTCTACACCAACCTCATCACCGCGGGCGTGACGCTGACCGAAGATCGCCTGAAGAAGCTTCAGGACCTCGGCCTCGACCACGTTCAGCTGTCGATCCAGGACGTCGACGACGCCAACGCCGAGCGCATGTCAGCCTACAAAGGCGGCCTCGCGAAAAAGCGCGAAGTCGGCAAGTGGGTGCGCAAGCTCGGCATGCCGCTCACCATCAATGCGCCGATCCATCGCTTCAATATCGAGAATCTGCCGAACATCATCGACTTCGCGGTCGAGATGGGCGCCGGTCGCATTGAGGTTGCGAACATTCAGTACTACGCCTGGGCATTGAAGAACCGGGCGAGCCTCATGCCGACCCGCGCGCAAGTCATCAAGAGCGCGGAGATCGTCGAGGAGGCCAAGGAACGCCTGAAGGGCATTCTCGTCTTCGACTTCGTCGTTCCCGACTACTACGCAAAAACACCCAAACCGTGCATGGGCGGATGGGGCCGCGGCGTCATGAACGTCACCCCACAGGGCAAGGTGCTTCCCTGCCACGCCTCCGAAACGATTCCCGGATTGATTTTCGATAACGTCAAGGATCGGCGCTTGGCCGACATCTGGCTCAACGGGCAGGCATTCCAGAAGTATCGTGGTACGAGCTGGATGAAAGAGCCCTGCCGCAGCTGCCCCCGCGCCGAAATCGACTTTGGCGGCTGCCGCTGCCAAGCGATGGCCTTCACGGGCGATGCGGACAACACCGATCCGGCGTGCAAGTTCTCGCCATATCACGCCGCTTTCGTGTCAGCCGCCGAGCAGGAGAGCGCCGAAGCCGCGCCCCCGCCCTTCGTCTACCGCCGCATGGGGCCGACCAAGGCTGCATCGGATAACTAGCGGCCAAGTTTTTGGCCCTGCAAGCAATTAATCGCTTCCGTGCGTCAATTCTGTTCGTCTTCCATTCAGAAAAAAAATGCCATTCTTCCTGCACTCAGTTATGAGTTGCAGAGTTGTCGTTGCTAAAAGGCGAAACGGGAAGGAACCTCAAGATGCGCAAGTGGATTTTGGCCGCCGCCATGATCACCGCAGTGCCAGTCGCAGCCGTCGCTGCTGACGCGGACGCGGGCAAAACAGTCTTTAACAAGTGCAAAGCATGCCACCAGGTCGACAAGAATGCTGTCGGTCCGCACCTTGGCAGCCTCATCGGCCGCAAGGCTGGCTCGCTCGAAGACTACAAGTATTCGGATGCTCTGAAGAATTCGGGCATCACCTGGGATGACGCGTCGCTCGACAAGTGGCTGCAGGGTCCGGCCAAGGACGTTCCTGGCACGAAAATGATTTTCGCAGGCATCAAGGACGAAGGCGATCGCGCCAACCTGATCGAATATCTCAAGACGCTGAAGTAGGCTTCGACCTACTCGATCGATATAAGCGCCGCAGAGGGGTTCTGCGGCGCTTTCTTTTTGCGCTCACGAAGAATAATTATATCCCAACAGGAAACAGATCGCCGTTCGATCGTCAGGGCCCAGCAAGCGGCTGCACGTCGCTGGCGTCAAGACGCGACAGCATCTCGTCGATCGACGCACCATCGATCCTGACGTCCGGAGCGACGTCCCTGAGCGGCACGAGCACGAACGCTCGCTCGGCGATCCGCGGATGCGGAACGACAAGATCAGGCTCAACGATTTTCTTGTCGCGGAAGGTTAGGACGTCCACGTCGATATTGCGCGGTCCCCAGCGCTGCGTGCGAACACGCGCCATGCCGTTTTCAACCGCCTGACATCGCGCCAGCAGCTCTCGCGCTGAAACGTCAGCTTTAACCGCGATGCACGCATTGACGAACCAATCCTGGTCCGTCACGCCCCACGGCGCGGTTCGATAATATCGCGAACGCGCAACGAGCTTGACGACGCCGTCCGCCGTCAAACGCGCGATCGCATCTTCGATATTGCCGACCCTGTCGCCGATGTTCGAACCCAGCCCCAGCACAGCGTCGAACGGCAGGCTGCGTGGAACTTCCGTCGCCGGGCCCGAATGACTTTGCGGCATCTGGCGTGGCGCTCAGTCGTACTTGATATATGCAAACCGCTGATCGTTATGCGGCGTGCCTTCGAGACCCTTGCCTTCCTTGCCCGGCTGCCAATGCACCACGTCCTCGATCTTCTTCGCCAGTTCGAGATCCTTCGACGTAATGCCCTTTGCCGAATGCGTCACCAAACGCACTTCAACCCAGGCGTAAGACGCGGTGATATCCGGATGGTGCCATGCTGCTTCGGCCAGATGCCCGACCGTGTTGACGACCATCAGCGTACCCTTCCAGCTCGCCGTCTTGTAGGTGCGCCGGATCCAGCCGTCCTCAAGCTTCCACGCCGGTAGATTGGCCTCCAACCAGGCCTTAACGTCGGCTTCAGACATCGCTTTTTCACGTTCCGCACTCATCTTGCCCTTAATCTCCTTTTGTCGGACAACTCGACTAGGAGCCTAGCGCTCCTTCCCCCGCCAACGCAAACCCGATGCAGCTGCTTGGACAACACCAAGGAAAGGAATTCCGCTTCGTGAGTCTCTCATCCGCGTCTTCGGCAACGATCCGCGTCAGGGCTCCGGCTCGGCTGCACCTCGGTTTTCTCGACTTGAACGGCGCCATCGGCCGGCGCTTCGGCAGCATCGGACTGGCCGTTGATCACCCGGAGACGGAACTGACGCTGAAACGTTCCGCGCGGCACGAGGCCCACGGATTCGAAAGCGCACGCGCACTGGCGCTCGTCAAAAAATTTGCAGGCGACACGAAAGGCGCGGGTTATTCCGTCGACGTGCAAAAAGCCATTCCCGCCCATGCGGGCTTGGGCTCCGGCACACAACTCGCGCTCGCGATCGGCGCTGCGATCGCGCGGATGGAAGGCCGGACGCTCACCCCCGACGACCTCGCGCAACTCGGCGAACGCGGCGCTCGATCCGGCATCGGCCTCGCGGCGTTTGCGTCGGGCGGGTTCATCGTCGACGGCGGCAAGGGCGCCGACGACCGTCCCCCTCCCCTGACGGTGCGCTGCGACTTCCCTGACGCCTGGCGCGTCATGTTGATCATTGAACGGGATAGCGCCGGCGTTTCCGGTGAGGCCGAGACGACCGCTTTCGCCGACCTGCCCGAATTTTCGCAAAGCTCGGCAGCGCACATCTGCCACCTCGTCCTGATGAAACTTATTCCGGGACTGAAGGAAGCTGACCTCGCCGCGTTCGGCTCAGCGCTGACGGAAATACAAGAGATCGTCGGCGGTTATTTCGCGAGCAAGCAGGGCGGCAGCGTCTGGACGAGCCCCGCCGTTGGACGGCTCGCCCACCGCATGCGCGACCTCGGCGCACGGGGCATCGGACAGAGTTCATGGGGTCCCACAGGGTTCGCGTTTGTCGACAGCCCCGATGCAGCACAACGCCTCTATGATTCTTTAGTCGAAGAGGCTAAAGGCGACGGTCTCAGCATTCTCGTTGCGCAAGGCCGAAACACCGGCGCCAGCATCGAAGCCAGCTAAAGCCAAAGAAACGGAGCTTGAAAGATCCATGAGCGAGGCAACCCCTATTCTGCACATGCTCGCGCCGCAGAAGCACATGAGCCCCTTCGACGTGAACATGGCCGCGGATGCCGGCTACAAGGTCATCGTCCCCTACATTAACGTTGAGCTGAACGAAGTCGCTGGCCTCATCCAAGACGCTATCTTCTCGCGTCCCCCGAACTACGGCGTGCGCACCGGCTTCTTCATGGGCGGAAAGGACGCGATCCTGGCGCTCGACATGATCGAAGCTGCGAAGAGGGCGATGGTGCCGCCGTTCGAATGCTCGGTCTTCGCTGATCCGGCCGGATCGTTCACGACCGCCGCCGCGATGGTTGCCTGCGTTGAAAAAGTTCTGAAGGACAAGTTCAACACCGGCTGGAAGGGCGTGAAAGTCGCCGTGTTCGGCGCAACGGGCGTCGTCGGCTTCGCGTCCTCGATCATCTCTGCCCTCGAAGGCGCGGATGTCCGTCTCGTCGCGCATCGCGGCGTTGATCGCGTCATCAAGAGCGCCAAGGTTTCGAAAGAACGCTTCGGCGTCGATCTCGAAGCCGTCGCCGGTGAAACGCCGGAGCAGAAAGCCGACATCATCGCCAACGCCGATGTCATCTTCGCCGCTGCTGCTGCAGGCGTGCAGGTCGTCTCCGGCGAGCACAAGAAGCTTGCCAAGCATCTGAAGGTCATCGCCGACGTCAACGCCGTGCCGCCTGCGGGCGTCGAAGGCATGGAGCTGTTCATGAACGGCGACAAGCTTCCGGGCTGCGATGCACTCGGCGTCGGCCCGCTCGCGATTGGCGACATTAAGTACAAGTGCGAGTCCGGCCTCTTCAAAGAGATGCTCGCTTCCGACAAACCGCTGGCGCTCGACTTCCGCCACGCCTACGCGAAAGCCAAAGAACTCGTCGGCATCTAAGAATGTGACCGACGAACCGGTCCTCATCGCAGCGTTTTCCGGGCGGGCTCTCGCACAGTCCGCCCGACGCGCTGGCTACCGGCCACTGGTCGCCGATGCATTCGGCGATCTCGACACACGCAACGCTGCTGCCTCCGTTCACGTCATCGAGGGCGCGATGGCGACAGGCTTTCGAACCAAGCCGCTGATTCAAGCCCTCGACGCGCTGTCAGCATCCTCCGAAACCAAGCCGGTCGGACTCATTCTCGGCTCAGGCTTTGAAGATAAGCCGCGCCTCATCACGGCGCTCGCCAGCCGCTATCCTTTGCTCGGCAACGACGCCGCGACCTACAAAGCCTGCAAAGACCCAGCCGTCTTTTTCGCAAAACTGGACGCATTGGGCATCGCGCACCCCGAGACGCATTCAAATCCGCCGACAGATCCCGAAGGCTGGCTGACGAAACGCATCGGCGGTAGCGGCGGACGTCACATCCGCATTTGCGACACGCCGACCTCCGAGCGCCGCCGCCGTTATTTCCAGAAACAGATTTCCGGCGATCGCCTGTCGGTCGGCGGCGTATTTGGAACGGAACGCACGCATCTCGCACTGTCGCGCCAGTGGATCGCGCCGTCGCCGGAACAAGCATTCCGCTTCGGCGGTGCAGTCTCGATGCCGGATGTCACTCCCGAGCTTCGCATCAAACTCGAAAGCGCCGCGCGCGACGTCGCGTCAGCATTCCGCATCGTCGGCATGGCATCGTTTGACTTCATCGTATCGGATGGGACACCGCACCTGCTCGAAGTCAATCCACGGCCCGGCGCATCCCTGGATGTGCTCGACGATGATATAGGCTCGCTGTTTCGCGCGCACGTCGCGGCATGTCTCGGCGTCGCTGAAACCGGTGCCACGCCAGACGCGCCGACATCTGCTCGGGCGATGGCGATCCTTCACGCCGATCGCGGCGCGTTAACTCTCAGAGCAACACAGTGGCCGGTGTGGAGCGCCGATCGCGGCCCGCCCGGAACGTACATCCCTAAAGGCGCGCCGCTTGCCAGCGTTTTCGCCGACGCAGCAACTGCGGATGCGGCAGAAGCGCTCGCCAGGGCGCGCTTGGCTGAACTCGAAGACCTGATATACGAACACTCCTAATTCTTACGCCGACCGGAGCATCCCGATAATGCAACATGCTAAACAACCGAGCGTGTCCGCGCGCGCCGCCAAGCTCGTAGACGCGATGGTCGCCGACGCCGACGCGCTCCGCATTTCCGTTTCAACCGGAAGCCACGGCGAACGCATCATCGATCTCGGCGCCAACGTTGTCGGCGGCCTCGAAGCCGGACGTCGTCTCGGCGAAGTCTGCATGGGCGGACTCGGCACCGTCGCCTTCACGCAATCCTCCGGTCTGACGAATTGGCCGCTCGGCGTCGTCGTCAGTTCCAATCATCCGGTCATCGCCTGCCTCGGAAGCCAGTACGCAGGCTGGACGATCACGGATGAAGCGTCGGGTTTCTTCGCACTTGGCTCCGGTCCTGCGCGCGCTCTTTCGCGTGTCGAGGAACTCTACAAAGAACTCGGTTACGTCGACAGCAATCCTCAGACGGCGCTCGTCATCGAAGGCGACAAGGCTCCGCCAGCAGCGGCCATCGAACATATCTCGAAGCACTGCGGCATCGATCCGAAGGGCCTGTCGATCCTCTACGCAACGACGTGGAGCCTCGCAGGCACCGTGCAGATCGCCGCGCGCGTGCTCGAAGTTGCGATCCACAAGGCGCATGCTCTGCACTTCCCGCTCGAGAACATTCTCGACGGCACAGGCACCACCCCGATCGCCCCTCCCTTCCCCGATTTCGTCAAGGCGATGGGCCGCACGAACGACGCCATCATCTACGGTGGCCGCATTCATCTCTTCGTCAAAGGCCCGGACAGCGACGCCAAGCGCCTCGCCGACAATCTGCCGTCGAACACCTGCAGCGCCTACGGCAAGCCGTTCGCCGAGATCTTCGCAGACGTCAACGGCGACTTCTACAAGATCGATCCGATGCTGTTCTCGCCGGCCCAGGTCATCGTCTCGAACGTCGAAACCGGTAACTCCTTCCACGCGGGCAAGCTGGCGCCGGAGATCGTCGATGCGAGCTTCCGCTGAGATAAAGCCTGATCCTTCGGGAGGTCCAGGTGATGGTCTCCACCTCGCCCTTCTGATCGAGGAAGGGCGGGGCGAATGGCACGCGCGCCGCATCGTGCGCTCGCTCGAAACCATGGGCGCGCGCGTCACCGTTTCCTCGCTTCCCCATTGCGCGTTCGACACCGGGCTCGAAAGCGGCATCGATATTCCGGGCTTCAAAGGCCGCTTGCCCGACGGCGTGTTCGTCCGCTCGATTTCAGCCGGAACGCTGGAGCAGATCACGTTCCGCTTGGGACTTCTGCACGCGCTGCGCGAAAGCGGTGTCCGCGTTTGGAATGACGCCCGTGCCATCGAACGTTGCGTCGACAAATCCCAGACGACATTTCTGCTGCACAAGCACGGCGTCGCGACGCCCAGAACGCGCGTCTGCGAAACGCTTCCTCATGCGCTCGAATATACCGAAGGTCTCGATCGCCCGCTGGTCATGAAGCCGTTGTTCGGCAGCCAGGGCAAAGGCATCGGCATGATCTCCTCGCAGAGCGAATTGCCGGCGCCCGAAGCCGTCGACCAGATGTACTACATGCAGGACTACATCGCGCCGAAGGACGGCATCTTCGAAGATTGGCGCGTTCTCGCCAGCCGTCATCGCATCATCGCGGCAATGACCCGTCGCGGCACGAACTGGGTGACGAACAT
>ERZ778027.2809-NODE-2809-length-19751-cov-12.490455_pt1 | contig 19751 bp, 20 predicted proteins | sample MGYA00375757_ERZ778027 | MGnify/ENA primary metagenome ERZ778027 (study PRJEB29350, sample SAMN05389817) | bioreactor metagenome | isolation source: Ammonium sulfate bioreactor | place: South Africa: University of Cape Town | collected 2014-02-18 ...
TCTTCGGTAAGAAATTTCATCATTTCAATTTATTTTATTATTTTTAATCTTTTAGGTCAACTCGAAATTCGTAAAACGGTATTCATCATTTTTCTTTTTTTTTGTAAATAAATAAAAATAAAGTAGAGAAAAAGTAAAAAACAAGTTCGAGTTCTGATTAACTGCAAAATTTTACAAAAAAAGAATTTAGAAAAGTTTTTCGACGAACTTTCAAACCAATTTTAAAATAAAAATGAATCGATTTAATTAGGTGATATTTGTGAATGATTTCTCATTTTACATTTATGAATACAATAGAAAATAAATGTAACTACTCGAGGTACAATCAACGGAAGAACAGTAACAATACCACCAATGATACCCATTAATTTTGTGACTATATAAAGTGCATCATTTCTTGTCTGAATATCGTAAAAGCATTCTATCGGTTGACATGAATTGTAATATTGATCATACATTCGTGTGACATTCCATTGTTCAATCATTAAATTATTTAGTAATTCTTCAAAAGTTGAATTAGGTAAATATTCACTCGGAAGTGAATCGTCAAGTGCTGTTATATTAATAGCTAATTCTTTGAATAAGTATCTTTCTAGATGATCTATACATGATTGATTATAAAAACAGCGAAGATCCGATTGTAATAAAGCTTCAATTATATAACATCCATCACGAAATCCTGGAACACTAAATAACATGCTTCTTACAGAAGAATTATAAATGCCCATTTCTCCGGTACATGTAGCTGATTGTGAACACATACAATCACCAAATTTTCGAGGGTCGATAACATTTCCAAATATACTAATAAACATGCGGTAGTTAGTTCGTTGTGCAGATAGGAAAGCATTCGCTTGATTTGTATTTCGAATCAATGCAAACGATAATGAAAAACTATTTGTTGTTGACGAACGAAAGTTATCGATAAATGACTTCATTTGTGAATTAAATATATCGATTGGTAACGCAGAATGAGTTACATATTGGTTGGAATAGAATTGTTTTCTACTATGATCAAGTGTTTTCTCTATTAATTCACAGATTGTACGTATTCCTTGAAATAAGAGTGGACCCAGTAATCGAAAATCATTCGCCCAAAACTCAAACTCTTCTGCAGAGCCAAGATAAATAAGCCATTCTTCAGTCATAAACGTGCTATTGCATATTTGATGTAATGTATAATTAATATTTATAAATTGACCATAATTGATCGAAAGCTTCTTACAGGGACAAGTTAAAGTCGATGAATGTTGAGAATATAATTTTGTATATTGTTCTAATGTTGGTGTATTGACACGAACAGTCTTTGGCTTGATTTCAATCGAGAGATAACAGAGAAGAATGATTATTGAACATAGAAAGAGAATGATAAAGATTCGTGTTGAAATTATTTGAGATAGAAGTTTTCGGTGATCAGTTGAAGGTGGAGTTGATGGAAATAAATTGAAATTTTTCGTTTGTTGACGAAGTAATACGAAATGTTCTCGAAATGACTTCTTCGTTTTCGATTTTCGTCTTATTAAATTTACAAATTTTGGCACAATGAATTCGAGAACAGTTGTTAAACCACCAATTATACCAAATAGCGTTGTAACAATATAAAGTACATCATTTCTCGTTCGAATACTATATGTACATTCTGTTGGTTGACATGAATTATAATATTGATCATACATTTGTGTCACATTCCATTGTTCAATCATTAGTTTGTCAAGTAATTGTTCAAAAGTTGAATTGGGTAAATATTCACTTGGAAGTGAAGCATCAAGTGCTGTTATATTAATAGCTAATTCTTTTAGTAGATATCTTTCAAGATGATTTATACATGATTGATTGAAAAAACAACGGAGATCCGATTGTAGTAAAGCTTCGATTACATAGCATCCTTCATAAAATCCCGGGACATTAAACATCAAATAGGCGTAATTACCAGAGACATTGTAAATGCTAATTGGACTACTACATAAAGCCGAAGTGGAGCAAACGCAGTTATCATAGTCTGCTGGTGTTATATTCACAGTTCCGAGATATTCTATTCGCAGAATATAATTTGATTGATATGCAGATAATATAGGATTTGCATGCGTTGTACTTCGAATGAGTTGAAGTGCTAATAAAAAACTAGTGATTGTTTCGGATCGAAATCGATCGATAGCAGATCGAATTTGAGATTCGAAAACATCGACTGATACTGTACTACCGGTTACATATTGATTCGAATAGAATTGATTTAAACTTTGCTCAATTGTTTTATTGGTCAATTCACAAAATGTGCGTATTGCTCGAAAGGCGTCTGGAGCTAATGCTCGAAAATCACTTGTGTATCTCGTCTGATTATCGTTTGATGTAAGATATGTAAACCATTGATCAGTCAGAAAGACACTATTGCATACTTGATGAAATGTATAATCAATCCGAAGAAAATCATTGTAATTATTCGAGATTTTTTTACATGGACACCAGAGAGTTTGCGAATGTTTAGAATATAAGTAGAAATATTGATGAATGTCTGGTGTATCTATGCGATTAAGCGTTGTAGTTGTGTCGAATGAGAGATAAAAGAGAAGAATGAGAAAGGAAGAAATCAAAAGAATAATGAATAAGACTGTTGATATTCGTTGTGATCGATGTTCATGTTGATCAGTTGTTGGAGGTACTGAGGGAAATAGATTAAAAGTTTTGATGAATTCTTTCAGTTTTTGCTTGAGTAATAGAAAATGTTCTCGAAATGACTTTTTTCCTTCCGGTTTTCGTCTTATTAAATTCACAAATTTTGGCACAATGAATTCGAGGACTGTTGTTAAACCACCAATTATACCAAATAGCGTTGTAACAATATAAAGTACATCATTTCTCGTTCGAATACTATATGTACATTCTGTTGGTTGACATGAATTATAATATTGATCATACATTTGTGTCACATTCCATTGTTCAATCATTAGTTTGTCAAGTAATTGTTCAAAAGTTGAATTGGGTAAATATTCACTTGGAAGTGAAGCATCAAGTGCTGTTATATTAATAGCTAATTCTTTTAGTAGATATCTTTCAAGATGATTTATACATGATTGATTGAAAAAACAACGGAGATCCGATTGTAGTAAAGCTTCGATTACATAGCATCCTTCATAAAATCCTGGAATACGGAATAGCACGTTCACACTTGGAGCATAATCGTAAATGGCGACTTGACTAGTACACATAGCTGAATAACGACACTCACAATTTCCATATATTCTTGAGTGCATGTTCAAAAAAGGACCACCACTGTTGATTATCGCATGATTTGTTTGAAATGCGGATAGTAAAGCATTATGATCAGTTATTTTTCGGATTAATAATAATGATTGTAGAAAACTATTTGTTGTTGCCGATCGAAATTGATCGACAAATGAATTGACTTGTGATTTGAAGACGTCTGCTGATGTAACAACACCAGTTATGTATTGTCTCGAATAGAACTGTTTGATACTTTGATTTAGTTTATCATTGACTAGTTCACAAAATGAACGTATGCCTTGGAATGCATTGGCTCCTAACGGACGAAAATCGTACATATTATACGATTTATTACCTTCCGAACCAAGATAGGAAAGCCATTGATCCGTCAGAAAGACACTATTGCATACTTGATGAAATGTATAATTAATTCGAAGAAAATCATTGTAATTATTCGAGATTTTCTTACATTGACACGATAGAGTTTGTGAATATTTTGAATATAATTTTGTATATTGTTCAAATGTTGGCGTATTCTCATGTTTAATTATCGGCTGTTGTTCAAAGAAAAGATAAAAGACAAGAATAAAAAACGAGCAAATCAGAAGAAGAACGAATAATCTTGTTGAAATTCGTTGAGATTTCAATTCATGTTCGTCAGTCGAAGGTGGTATCGATTCAAACAAATTAAAATTCTTGCATAAACGCTTGAATTTCTCGCATATCGATGGTAATTTCATCGTTAATTATTCAAAATAGAATGCAATATGCCGAGTTCTCTCTTTTATTGTATTAAATACAAAGAACGTGATAAGATCTATATTGACAATATGTGATAAATTTATTCAAATATTTACAAATCATTTTTGTGTTCTTTTCTTAATCAATTGTCGAGAAAGTTTTTTCCTTCGTATTCGATTTACTTCATTCTGTGTTACGTCAATGCCAAAACAATATTTTAAAATATCCAAAATCAAAATAAATAGAACAACACTGACTAGAAATAGAATTGCAACATATGAAACTGATTTTGAAACGACTTGATGAACGATGAATTCTGTCGATGCTATTTCACAGTATCGACCTGAATAACCTGTGCCAATACAATTACAAGTAAAATTTAGAAATAATGACACACATCGACCATTATTTAAACATTTAATTTTCTCACAATAATCGACGCGTTTTTGACAATATCCCCCTGTCCATCCGAAATAACAAATGCAAACAGATGTTGTCGATGATGTTTCATTGCAACGACCTGTAAGTTATAGGAAAAAAAATGAATAAGAGGATTTTATTGAGCAGAAAAGAGAAAACCATTCTTTGAACAGGTATATGGTTTACAAGGTCGAACGTCAATCTCACAATTAACACCACGGTAACCAGCTGAACAATTACATGAATACTGATACGAAGTTGTATTCGTCAGAAGACAAGTTCCGTTGTTTCGGCAAGGTTTTGTATCACAAATACTTGTCAGATTTCTCGGTTTAGATACATCTGAAAAAGAATGTCGATAAAAGTTGAATGGGTTTAGCTTCAGACCTGTAGTAGTAGCAGTAGTTGATTCGACTAAACATGTTGAACATTGTGACGTTGTTTGATCTGAATGAATGAGAGAAACTTTAATGTTATAATAATAGGTTTTACTGGAATTACCAATTAAATCAAATTTTTTGATTCGAGCATTTTTACCCAGCATTTCAACAACGAAGATATTGCCATGACTGTCAAACCTCATTGTGATTGGATTGTAGGATTTGTCCGGTTTTCCTCCACTACGTTGTTGACCCTTTTTTAGATATCTTTGATAACATCCGATTATACATTGAAAATTCGTTGAGTTTGCTCTAATTATGCGTTTATTAAATTGATCAACAATGAATAAATATCCATCACCATCAAGAACCACACCAGTCGGTTTATTAAGTTTAAAATATTGACCTATTTTGGTTTTTCCTTGTTTGGATCCTTTCGTAAAAAGTTGAATTCTATTATTTCGACTATCTGCGACGTACAAGTCAAAATTGATGTCAACAAAAATCCCGATAGGATGATGAAGACTATATTCAGACTTTCCATTCTTCTTTCTATCATTACCAGCAATAACTGCATAAGCTGTATTCGTTTCATTGAGTGATTTCATAACGACTTGATGATGATCCATTATCGAACAGTAAAGATTATTCGAAATATCAACAAATAGACTAGCACATGTACGATCACAATTCATTACCGATGTTTCATTTGTACCATTCAATGTCCATTTATCCACTGTATTTTTCTTCCAACCGTTAGCAATATAAACATCTCCAGTAACAGTAACAAATAAACTATATGGATGGTCCATACTCTTATACTCTATCTTATTTTCAAAATTCTTTCCAATAGATCCGAACAAAATACGATTATTATTTGAATCAGCAACATATATTGTATCATTAGTATCGATGAAGATGTCATAAATCCTTTTAAAATCTTTGATCGTTCTACCTTCCCAATTCCAAATAGGATCAAAACTAAACCTTGGTCGATTGTATGATACAACTGCGAAAACGAGTCCTTCTAATATCTATATTCTCATTTAAATAATCATACCTGTCGTATTATTATCGACAAATGGCAGCAGACACACTATCCAACAGATGCGAAACATGATGAATGAACAAAATCCTCGAGTTTAAGAAAAAACAAAAGTAATTGATACATTTCTTTTTGTTTGCTGTATGTAATTCAATCAACAGATGGCAGCGATTGACGAATCGTCACACCGAACAAAAACCTTAGCCAATGAAAACATTGTCAGTTTGAAAAAAATAGTATCTGTTGTTTTTTCCTGTTGATATAATATTCTTTTCTCTCTAATTAATAACAAACGAATCTTATTACTGATCTCTCTTTATTTTCTAGGACTTCATGTTACAAAATCCTATTTTTTTTCTCGTTCGAGTAAATTCCTATTGGCATCGTTTTTTGCTTGTCTTGAATAGTAAATGACCTCTAGAACGATTGACAAGAAAGAGAAGGGACGGTCGGTCGGGCGCAGTTCTTTTTCTTTCTTCGCTTCGCTTATCAGAATGCCGGTCAATCATCACGCACTCGACTGACCGATCAGTAGAATTTATGTTTTATTTCTTCTCTCATTTTTAGCATTCTTTTTTTTTTTTCTTTTTCGTTCTTCTCCTATCGGCATCAAATGATAACAACATATCAAAGAAAACCTACGAACGAACGAACGTCGATAGGCTATTTTAACCTCACATTATGATACAGTAGCAAGACAACATGTGGCATCCGAATTTATTCGTTATCGCCTGGATTTTTCTATTCAAATTCATGTTAATAGAAATGGTAATGCGAAAGACTCGAATTTTCTTTCGATTTGTTTTTTGTTCTCCTAGACTCATCATCAACATATGTCATCAACATCGTTAATCAAAACGGTAGAATAGAAAAGAAGAAGAAGAAGAAGAAAAACTAATTCTTTTTCTCGTTCGATAGACTTTCAGTGCACATACAGTTTATAATAAACTCTACGAACGATCGTTGAATTTAACGTATGCATCGATTAATTCGATTGAACCGAGAAATAAACTCTGGTTTGGTATTGAAAATGCGACGATCTTTGCATTGCCGTTGTTTGGCGATTATCCAGGACCGTTTCATGTTCAATTTCTTTCGAATCAAATCATTGAAATGAATTTAAAATTTCATTTTACACCATCGAAATCACTTTTTTCACCATCGAATCATCTACTTCTTGCACGTTTCAATATTTCATCGACGAATTTTCAACGTTCAACAATGAATCGTTATCATCTTGTGCAAACACTTTCAATTGCTTTGAATCTTTCGACAAATCTCTTAACTATACATAAAATCAATGGTACAATGATAAAAGTGTATTTTTCATGTGATTTCTACGATTCATCCGTGCAAAATCTAACAAATCAAATCGAAAATTTAATTCAATTCTATTACACAAATCGATTGGATCTATTCAAACAATTTGCTTATCCATTAATCGAAATTTCGATTGTTCGTCTAGCGAAATCATCGACGACAAGCAGTACAACACCGATGATGTTCGAGTTACGTAAAGCTGCAATGACGATTCGATCACGTCTATCGAAATCATCGTCATCGCCAGCAACCATTCATTTTCAACAATTCTATCAGCCTCTCGTACTCGTACCATTAGTTATCATTCTTCTCGGTTTAATTCTTTGCACAATTATTGCATTTTGTCTTTGTTGTAATCGAAATTCTTCATCGACATCAACACTTCTACTTCCAGCCAATGCTCAACGTTCGTCAACAAACAAACATCTATATCAAAATTATAATTATCATCAATATCGTCAACAGGACGCGTATTTCAAACGAAATTACTCGTTACAAGATCAACGACAGTTTATATCGAAAGGTTTTTATGATATTTCGAAATAAAAAATCGATCTTTTCTTTTTTTTTTATGATTAGGTATACCTGTCGTATTTGCTGAAGAATTGGAAGAAAAATTGGAACAGACTCATACACCGTTAGTGATGCGAATTGAAAAGGCTCCATTTTGATAAAATCATATGCGTGTGTGCGTCTGTGTGTTTTAGAAAATAAAATTATTCAGGATTTAGTGTTTTTCTTTTTGGTGCTTTGAATAAAAAGAAAAAATGTCGTTATTTTAGATATGAAACGGATTGTATTGAATCTCATTCGACAGGTATCTCTGTTCGAACAAAAACGAACTATGCAAACATCGTTTCCTCGTTTACAAAGTGTTGAAGAAGTAAAACAAAAGAAAAAACAAGGATTTAAATTTGGAATATTGTTCGTTTTTAGCAAGTAAAACAACAACAAAAACGAAACGAAGAAGTTAAAGATATGCCGGAATTAGTTCGAGATTTTCTCGATCCAGCTGACTTCTATCAACAAGTGAAAGCTGTCTGTGGTATTGATTTTTACTGTGGTGTTCCTGATTCATTGCTCAAAGGTAAACCGAAAGAGAGAGAGAGAGAGAGAAAAAAACCCTCATTGAACTTGCCAATTCGATTCAGATTTCTGTGCTTATGTTACACAAAACGTTCCGTCGACTCATCATATCATTACAGCGAATGAAGGTTCAGCTGTTGGACTTGCCTGTGGTTCGTACATGGCCACAGGTCGACCCTCGTTAGTTTATCTCCAAAATTCCGGCTTAGGCAATATCGTCAATCCGATCATGTCTCTTGCGGTACCTGGCGTTTACAGCCTTCCGATGCTTTTATTAATCGGTTGGCGAGGCGAACCAGGCAAACGTGATGAGCCACAGCATCGCATTCAAGGACCGGCTACACCAGGAATTTTAGGTATAATCTCGAATTCGAAATGTTCTCCAAGGGCAAACTGTTGTTTTTGTTGTTTCAGCGGCACTCGGCATTCCGTTTCAAACATTACCTGATTATCTCGAAGGTGCTACTCAAGCTCTCGAAACTGCTAAACGCTACATGGAAACAGCGAAAGGTCCCTATGCTTTGCTTGTCAAACGACAAACATTTCTGCCCTATTCATTGCCGAAAAAGGCCAATGGTGACTCCGAGTAATTGATTTTCAATATGTCAAATCAGTCAATCGATTGAATATCTTCGTATTTAGCGTACCTTTGTCTCGAGAAAGTGCTTTGGATGTTGTTCTCAAGCATTTTCAACATCGTGATGTAGTCGTCGGCACAACCGGCATGTTAAGTCGAGAATTATTCGAACTACGTGCACAACGTAGCGACGGACATGAACGTGACTTTCTAACGGTCGGAGGCATGGGTCATGCATCGTCGATTGCACTTGGCATTGCTCTACAAAAACCACATCGAAATGTAAACGCCAAAAAAAAACAAACAATTTTATAATCTCGTAAATTATCTCTTTAGGTTTTCTGTTTGGATGGTGATGGTGCTGTTCTAATGCACATGGGCTTTCTAGCTAATATAGCTGCTTGTAAGCCATCGAACTTTCGACATATTATTTTCAATAATGGTACTCATGACAGTGTGGGCGGACAGCCGACTGTTGCCGGCGAAAATAAACAATTTTCATTTAGTAAAATAGCTCAAGGTTGCGGTTATAAACATGTGATGATTGCATCGAATGAAAACGAAATCAACGACGCAATGATAAAAATGCTACAAATTCAGAATGATGGACCTGTTCTACTTGAATTACGAGTTAAAACAGGTCACCGAAAGAATCTCGGCCGACCGACACGATCAACAAACGAGAATCGAAAAGATTTCATGCATTTTTTGCAACTCAGTTAATCATCTATTTACCTGTTATCTTATCTCTCATTTTTCTTTTGCTTTTATTATAATCAGTTTCAGTTTTTTTTTCTTTCGACAAAACAAAAAACAATACTAATAAAATCTAAATGTTAAATTTCAGATGGGCACGCCTATAGACGATAAAGAAATAACACGTGAACTCTGGCAATCACGTTTGCCTGTGTGTTTCATTCTATCCGATGAAGATATTAGCCGAGCGAGACGATCTGAATCGCCCGAACCATTCTATTTAATGGTTGCTCGATACAATTATTTTCCTTGTATTATCGACAAAATTGACACTTATTATTCAACTTATTTCAATGAAAATTCAAACGATACAACGAATAAAATCAATTTTCCCAATATCTGGCTTGAATATGAAAATGTATCATTGAAATGGCATTATCCCATTGGAGTTCTCTACGATCTTTATACATCATCATTTCAATCATCATCATCGAATTTACCTTGGCAAATAACGGTTCATCTAAATAATTTTCCTGAAAATGAAATCATACGTTTTCCGGATAAAGATTCAATCAAAGCACATTTTATGCACACATTGAAAGAAGCCGATGCATTGAAACATAAAGGACAAATTATCGGTGATATGCAAGAACGTGATCATAAACAATTGTGGACATCGTTACTTCAAGATCGTTATGATCAATTCTGGACTTTGAATACGAAATTAATGAGTTACACAGATAATCTGCAATATTTTCGGTACATTCCATTTCGTATTTATATATTAGATAAACCGTTTATTCAAAAATTATTTACACCATTCAATTCTGATGAAGATAAAAGTCTGACACTCAATGATTTACTTCAATTTGCTTTAAACGACGAAGCACAATGCGAACAAAAAGCAAACGAACGACGAATTCTAAATACGAACATTCATGATTATCAAATTCTTATTCATGGCATTCAACCAGCACTTCAAACGCCTGTTCAATGGTTGAGCGAGTTTTTTTCCTATCCGGACAATTTTCTTCATATTTGTCTCGTCAAAAAATGTTCTTAAACCAAATAAATTCGATTTGCTTTCTATTCTTCCAATCATTTCTTCTTTTTTTTCTGTATTTATTTATTCAAGATACATAAACAACATGCCCTGTCTAACAGTTCAAACGAATGTTGCCGATGCGAATTTTACCGATGATCTTGTCAAACAATTGAGCGCTAAAGTTGCTCAAGCAACTGGCAAACCCGAACAGTACGTTGTCGTTCACGTTTCAGCCGGTCAAAAGCTGTTCTTCGGCGGTTCGAACGAGCCAGCTGCCTACATGGAATTAGTTTCAATTGGTCTTCAAGCATCTCAAACAGCCAACATCAGCAATCAACTAATGAGCTTTTTCGACGAAAAATTTCATGTTAATCCTAGTAGAATTTATATTAAATTTACTCAGTCCGCAGGAAATATGTTCGGTTGGAATAAAGGCACATTTTAAAAGACTTGTTCTAGATTTTTTTTGCAAATAAAAAATTAAATAAAAAAAAAGAAAGAATAATCATGATTCTTCGATCAGTTCGGTATGCTTCGACTAAAGTTCCCGTAGATGATTATACTTATTGCATAAATCATGTTCGTAAAGTTGACTACGAGAATTTTCTCTGTACGGCAATGTTGAAACCGTCGACACTTCAACGGCCCGGCATGACACTTCGAGCATTGAATGTTGAACTTTCGTTAATACGCGATCAAGTATCCAATGGTCAATTGGGTAGAATGAGATTAGAATTTTGGAATGAAACAATTGAATCAATTTACGCATCGAAAAACTCGAATCTACCGCGAAAAATCCATCATCCCGTTGCACGTGAATTGGATCTTCTTATTCGTTTGAATTCGTTGACAAAAATTTGGTTTCAACGGCTAATTAAAAGTCGAGAAATCACACTCGATGACATGCCATTTCACGATCTCGAACAGCTCGAAACCTATCTCGAACAATCGATCACTCCAACGTATTATCTTCTCCTTGAATTAGCTCAACAACGTTCGTTAAACACCGATCATATCGCGTCGCATCTCGGTCGTGCACAAGGTCTAATCAATATCGTTCGAGGCGTTGTCTACAATGCACAGAAACGTCGATGTTTTCTTCCGTTATCAATACTCGTCGAACATCGAGTCTCTCAACAAGACATTTTCAATGGTCAACTATCGACTGAATCCGTTCGACACGTGATCTACGATCTTTGTGCTCGTTCGGCATTTCATTTAAAGAAAACTATTGAATTATATGAAAAACAAACCGACAAATCATCATCGAATCGAACATTATTTCTTCCGATTATTCTCGTTTACGATTATTTAAAACGAATCAAACACATCGACTTCGATCTTACAAATCAACAAATTCAACAACGTAATCCGTGGTTACATTGGAATCTTTGGCGACGGAAATATCCGACATCGAACGATCTTTCGTCATTCTAGTTGCATGTGTTTTGTTTTCGTCGATAGTTTTTTTTTTGTTTTGTTGTGTATAATCAATCCCTAGATCGAGACATTGTTTTCACGAACGAATACACACACGCACATATATATAAACATGTCGTAATCGAGAAGAAAAGTCATTTCGCGTTTTGTTTTTGTTTTTTTCTTACACATAAAGACTATGAATAAGTAAGGACAAAAGATATTCTCGCAATGTAATCATTGTATTTAAAAGTGCGCTCTTGCATTATTCTTTTGCCTCTCCTAGTCTCGATGTTCTTGCCGAATTAGCATCAAATCAAAAGCCAATTAAACAAGAAACTGATCTATTGAATTCGACATTTATTTTAAAAACGACACAAAAAGGCAAACCATGTATTATTCTCGATGGCCATCGATATAAACATCGACGAGATAATCTCGATGGTTCAATGTCATGGACGTGTACACATGAATTGTGTAGTGCAAGTGTACGAACATATGGCGATCGTGTTGTACGTCGTAACGATGGTCATCTACATGGTCGAACGTTACGTGTCGATCCACAACAAGAATTTTTGTCACGTTTAAAGAAACGTGCTGCTGAAGATACGATAACTATACCGAGAATCTACGATGAAGAATTGGCACGTTCAATGAATGAACATTCAAATGAAATACGTGAACATTTACCATCGTTTGCATCGGTGAAATCGACACTCTATCGACATCGACAACGTAGTCAAAAAATCAAATTAATCAATCCTATTGATTGTAATAAATCATCGGAATGGAATAGTTTACCACCGAAAAAACGGCCATTTACATTGGATACGGAGAATCACGATGAGAAACGACGAAAACTTTCGTCATCGACTGCATCATCACCACCGCCATCATCATCATCATCGTCGTATCATCCGTATAATTTCTTTTTAGCACAAAATTATATGTTTATGTACATGTATGCGTCAGTCCTTTCGACTCTTCAACAACAAATGTGATCGTGATTTGGCTGAATGCGTTGGAATGTCTAAACCACGTAGATGTTTTGATTCTTTTCTATCCTTTTTTTTCTTCTTTTTGTTTAATTTATTCTCGACATATTTATTTTGTTGTTGTTTTTGCTTCTTGTCTGATATTTATTTTCCAGATAACACAAAAAAAAAAATAAACATACATGAGAGATTCAATAGTTTTATTGGTTTTTCTTTGCATGAATACGAACAACAGGAAATAATTGTTATTTCTTCAAAAGTTTCGTCGTGTCGACGGAAACAAAGAAGAAGAAGAAAAACTTAGGCCCGAACAATACTCGTACGTTTGTTCTATTCAAAAACTAGAACATGACGAACTCAATCGAGAATTTTGTTTGATATTCCTATATCATCATCATCATCATCTAGTCGACATAATTCTTTTTTCTCTTCTGACAAGTGCTGAGATTCGAGTTGTTTTTCCGGTCTTAGATAATAATGTCTTCGTTTCCTATCGATGTACATTACGTCAATGGTTTTTCTAGTTCCGATCTAATCAGATATTGATGAGTAAGCAAATTGTAACAAACAAACGAGAAAAAGAAAAAGCATGTTAACCATCGACCAATTACGCATGAAGAGATGCTACGACAACGATTGAATGATGATGAAGATTTGTTTTCTCTTTCGTTTAGAACCGATTGTCAATTGGATCACTGCAAAATAAGAAGAAGAAGAAGAAGAAGAAAGAATTGTTCGGAGTTTTACACATCGATATAATAATGGTCACCAGACAAAAGAACAGAGCGAGAGAGAGAGCGAGAAAAAGAAGAAGAAGAAGATGGGTTTATTGATTATATATTCATGAGAACAAGTTCAAATAGAAAACGAGATGAGAAAGAGACAGCTAACTAAAAACCTCGTCACATCGAACGAGACGAGAGAAGAGAGAAGAAAAAGATAAAATTGACTGATGCATGCGTGTCTGATGATAAGAACAATTATCATGCACATGCGTGTCTCTAACAGTCTGATTTAAAATAAATTTTTTATTAGTATGTCACATCTCGTTTAGATAGTAAAAGATAGGTTAGTTCGTTCTCGATCGATCACCGGAAATGAAACAACTTAGGTTTTTCTTTTCTGAGATAGTTATGTTCGATTTTCTCTTTTCAATAGGCCAAACGAGCTTTTTCTTTCTTCTTTTCTCTATTTTGTCTCTTGACAAACGATAGCAACAGTCGAATGCAAATGTGATACTCGAGTGTCGGTTTAAATGATTTGTGGTCTCTTCAAACGTCGTCAAGTTTTCACCGAATCGTAATGGTTCGATTCGCGTTCGTCTCGAGTGTGTTAATTCAATTTTTGATCCGCTAGAAAATCTACATTTACGAATAACAACAACAACAACCATCATTCGATTTCTTCTTCGTTTTTTTATTTCTTTCAATCTAGGACTATTTATTGACAATAACGAACAGGACTGTCGTCACTTAAGTTAATCTCCACCTTTCCTCGTCTTTTATTGACAACAGAAAAAAAGAAAATTAATAATATTGTTTTGTCATTCTTCGAAACCTAATTGTCTATTGACAAGTCTTAAGTTCGACAATGATTATTTCCTCTGCTTACAAAGATAGACAGCTGTCAAACACTTACATTGAGATATATTAAACAAAAATATCAGATGACCGTCTATTCATTTAAGTCTAGTGTAAGAAATAGATTATATTCATGATATCGACTTTTGAAACTATTCATTGAGATTGATCGCCTCGAGTCTTATTAATCTATTTTGATCTCATTAGTTTTCTTTTCTGCTCAGATAACATCGGAATCTCCTCCTCTCCTCTCTCTTTTTTTCTCTCTCTCTCTAGATAGTTCTCTCTCTCTCTCTATCTTGCCAATCATCGGGCATTCGATTCATGATGGCATGGCTCAAACATCAACATTTAAATCGTCAATTCATTATCAACTTTGTAATTCGAATATCGATAATAAGATTATAAAATCTTCTCAAATCAATACCGATGATGACGATGATCTTCATGAAGTAACGATTACATCGCCGAATTGTCATCATAATCTTACACCGAGCAGACTTTCAATCGTATCAGCTCATAAACAACAAACATTGTCAACAAATCATCATCGACCATCGATTATTGGCACACTTGCCACAACACTATCGGCCGTACGAAAAAGTTCAACATCAGCATTAGCTCTCGCCCAACAACGATTATCAACCGATAATGGAAATCTTTTTTCTGGCTACCAGGGTAATCGTCATCGAAAAGAACGATAAGAGCTCATAATGCATCTACGAGTTTCGAGAGTCTCGATTGATTTATTCCTTGAGGACATGAGAGAAATATAAAGAGAAAAAATACGCTTGAGGACAATTTTTTGATAAATGTTCTCTTGTTTTTTAAGGTGATTTTATTCGTCAATCAAGACAATTACGTAAAGCACGTAAACAAGATATTAAAGCTCGATTTGAAAAATTTGATTTACATCCTAATCCAACACGTCGAACACATTTTACATTTATATTTGATCCAAGCGGCCGTCTCTCCTATTATTGGACGTCAATAATTAGTCTTGCATTTCTCTACAATTTCTGGATAATTATTTTTCGTTTTTCATTTCATGAATTAACATCGAGAAATTTTCTTCTTTGGTTTTTCTTCGATTATACATGTGATTTCATCTATTTAATGGATATTATGTTCAATTTTCGTACAGCTTATTTAGAAGATGGTGTCCTACAAACGGATCCAATTAAATTACGTCATTATTATATGAATACAACACGTTTCTATGTTGATTGTTTATGTTTAATGCCGTTAGATTTTCTCTATTTATCATTTGGTTTCAAGTCGATCGTTCGATTGTTTCGTCTCGTTAAAATCTATCGATTTTGGACATTTCTCGATCGAACCGAACGACATACGAATTATCCCAATCTCTTTCGAACGATTGTTATGATTCATTATCTTCTCGCTATTTTTCATTGGAATGCATGTTTTCTCTATATTCTACATACGAAATCGAAATTAGGCCTCACCAAACGTTTGTCATTCAGTCTTTCGGATAGTGGTTCGGATTATTACAAAGCTTTGTAAATATGCTCGAAGCATTTTGGAATTTTGTGTTGTTTTGACTCTATGAATGTTTAGATATTGGTCAATTACAACATTAACTCTAACACAAACACAAGAGACTAAACCTGAATCGAAAGAAGATTATATATTTCTTAGTAGTCAAATTGTTCTTGCTCTTCTTCTTTTTGCAACGATTATGGGTCATGTTGCATCGATTGTATCGAATTTAGGCAATGCAAGAAAAGATTTTCAAGGTAAATAACAATGAGATGTTCGATTGACTAACTCGACTGTGTTTTATCATGTTTAGCTAAATTAGATGCGGTTAAAACATACATGTCATTACGGCGCGTTCCCAATAACCTTGAAGATCGTGTCATACGATGGTTTGTCTATTTGCATTTCTTCTTCTCGATTGAAGAGCTCTCGGATTTCGTTTGATTTAGGTTTGATTATTTATGGATGAGTCATAAATCTGTTGATGACAATCATGTACTCTCATTGTTACCGTATAAACTTCGAGCTGAAATTGCGATTCACGTTCATTTGGATACATTGAAACGTGTATGTTGTTCAGGAGAGAGATTTGTTTTAAAAAAAGTTCTGCTCTTCGTGATTAGGTTGAAATCTTTCAAAATACCGAAGCCGGTTTTCTCAACGAATTAGTTCTACGTCTCAAACCAGTTCTGTTTTCTCCGGGTGATTTCATTTGTCGAAAAGGTGAAGTCGGCAAAGAAATGTACATTGTCAATCGAGGCAAATTACATGTCATGGCCGATAATAATAAGACCGTTCTTGCGACATTAAAAGCTGGTAGAGACAAATTTTTCGTTGTGTTGAAAACAAAAAACATATTTGAGATTTGAAGGATCGTATTTTGGCGAGATTAGTATTTTAAATATGGGCAGTGGAAATCGTCGAACGGCATCGGTTCGATCGGTTGGCTATTCGGATTTGTTTTGTCTTTCGAAAGAAGATCTTTGGGAAGTTCTGAAAGAATATCCAGCCGTACGTGTCAAACTCGAGTCAATTGCTGTTCGACGACTTGAAAAACATAAAAAACCGTTGATTCAACTTAGTAAATCGTTGATTTTTCTTTGCTTTCATTTTTCTTATTTTCGAAAATAGTTAATCTCAAACGAAGTAAGAGCGCTCCTGGCCTTATCGAAGCGAGCTGTCGTATGTCGTATCATGCACCTATTCGTCGAACAGGCAGTGGTATTCAACGTCTCTCATCAATCGTCGAACCTGTACACGTGCCAATCGATCATTCGCAAATCTATTCATCGAATTCGATGTTAACCGGCGCTCCATTAGCCTCATCGGTTAGTGTTGCATCATCATCGAATTCCGATTCAATTGAACATTTGAAAAAATGTTTACACGATCTCCAACAAGAAAATTATCGCACCGATCCCGTTCTCAAACAACGTTATCTTGATATTGAATCTCGTTTGAAAAAACTGCAAGATAAATCAAGTTAACATTTACATCTGATAATCAAATCTATTTTTCTCTCGAATGTGTATATACAAAAACACAGAAAATCAATAAACGATTGTCAGATTTTCCAGATTAGTTAGTTTGAAAAGAAAATGAATGTACGATAAATCATCAATATATTGAGCTGGAAGTTCTATCGATTCATGGTGCAGAGAAAAAAAAAGTAGATCCATTTTATATTAATAAAAGATGATTAACCCTTGCAGTACCCGCCTTTTTTAAGCATTGTGATGGCAATTTATACTCTATTAAACTATTTTTTTTCGTACTTTATGATCAATCTCTTGATGAATATGTCTTGTTCTATTCAATTAGAGAAAATATTATTTATATGATATTCTTTATTTACTCCTGCTTGTACAAAAAATACGTTTAACGGAATGCTCATTACAAATAAACTCAGCACAACTACAACATTGAGTTGATGTTTTTTTCTCCGTAGAGCGTTCACAAAAGGTATATCTTTTTCGTTTTGTTTGAATAGAGTTCGGATCGATATTTGATATACTTGTCTTCGACACTGGATAGCCAACAGCTGCCAGTGCATTTTGAATTTATGTTTTTTGAACGAGAATCCAACTGATGCGATACTAAAGCCAATCCTAATTCTTCAAGAAATAATCATTGAATTATTTGTTTCGTCATATGTCTGATGAGCATTGAAAGCACAAATTTGCAATAAAAGACTGAATTGACATGAAAAATAAATGTATCCTCTTTTCAATAAAATACTATCAGTATAGTCCCCAGCAATACTAATTCATGCAAAAAACTGCTGAAAAATATTTTAAAAATTTTATTTTGGGGTCAAAATTGACCCCGGCTGGTACTGCAAGGGTTAAACTACAGAAATGCTTCCTTATAATAACGCGGGCAAGATAAAGATTAACGAGATGAATTGAACTCGAGCAGCACTGTTCTCTGTTGTTGTTGTTATACTTTGAGTTGCAGTTACAGTTACTGTTGTACTTTCAGTTTCAGTGGTAGTTGATGTCGATATTGTAGTTGTTGTTGTACTTTGAGTGCTAGTTGGCGTTGGAAGACAATCATAATAACGTTGAATTTCGAGAATATCGATGGGACTTAATTGAATCCGTTGGCCAATAAATGCAGTTGCGTTTTTAATTGGGATTATTGTGGGTTGAGTGTAATTGATGGCAAATGCATTCCATTCGTAGTGCATGACTGAACCGTAATCGTATGACGTCATTTGAGTATCGACCTGTGTGTCATTGTATTTATCAAAGTTGTACGCATTTTCTAGAATATATCGAGATGATTAGTTATTCGTGTTTTTTTCTCACATCGAAAGTCATCACCTGGATCGATATTTGCCCATTGAATCGAAACGTAATCATCACGATCAGGTCGTGATTGTTCATGATAAAAACCTAATACATGTATAAGCTCATGTTGAACAATTCCAGTGATCATACAAGTTCCCCAATATGTATGCAACAAAGAAACTGGACGAGTACCAATATAACTACCCCAAGAACCGACCTTGCAATTAATCCAGTCGAAAATAAGAATATGTTCTTGTGTTTTTACTAAAACTTACAGGCGCATAGCAGCCAGATCCATTAAAAATAGTGATATAATATGTATCTGATGCAGTTTTCGGGCGAAATTGTACACATAGAGTGTTGTTTACTGAAGTTAAATTCTCGATAGTTCTCATTTGTTGTTCAATGAAAGTGGCATTTTCAGTTGCTAAAACAAAAAAAAATAGCTTAATGATTTAATCAAAAAATACGAACAGATATTTGAGGCAAATTGATAAGGAACAATACCACCTGTCCACCGGTTAGCTTTCGATCGTATAGCAACACCTCTCTACAATAGTTATTCTAGCAAATTTCAATTTTAAAATTCTTACTGTCGATGGAGAATTTTCTTGAGGCGGAAGGATCATATCACCTCCATGTAGTCCAACTGTGAAAAGGGAAAAACAACGAATCAAACTGTAAATTATCCAAAAATATATAGATAAACTAACGATTATATCGATTATTGACTGAATTTTCTGTGCTATCGATTCCATTAAATAGAATAACAATCAAATAGTTGAATAGCAGCATTTAGTTTTGAATACTAAGAAGAAAAATAACTTTCTTTCAGCTTCATATTTTTTAAAAGTAATTATACAAAGTAATTATGCTTTCATTAAAATTTCATCTAAAGTCATGCCATTAAGAATTACTTAAAACTTGCCTTGTTTC